>JACKQG010002982.1_pt1 | contig 21341 bp, 22 predicted proteins | sample 8237621 | NCBI WGS metagenome assembly JACKQG01 (sample SAMN15677084, study PRJNA649215) | marine metagenome | biome: marine; feature: Black Sea; material: saline water; isolation source: suspended particulate matter (SPM) from the Black Sea western gyre | collected 2013-06-09/2013-06-10 | depth... | reverse complement strand
TGTCTCCAGAAAGTTAAAATAAGATTTGAATTCGATGGGAGAACTATATTAGCAAGTACTTATATAGTCAAGCGTTATTTATTAGCAGACGCTAATATAGCCTGGGCTATTTTCCTTCTATAACGATGATCGTGCTTGCAGAAATAATATTCTCGTTTTATTCTCTATCAATCTGAGAAAATAATGAGAACTAATATGCTGACAACACAGGAACAAAATGCACTGCAGTTTATTCGCAACTATATCGCTCAATTTGGCTATGCCCCGAAATTTAAGGAAATAGGGGCTGCCATTGGGGTTAATTCGCAGGGCACCATTCACCGCTATGTTCAGTCTCTCGAAGATAAAGGTTATATCAACCGGGCCAAGGGTAATTCCAGAGGTATGTCGCTGGTTGATCTCCCGCTGGTGAGTCCTCCGGTTATCCCACTGATGGGTAAAATAGCAGCCGGTTTACCGATTGAAGCAATCGAGGATCATCAGGAGTTGAATCTCTCTGATATGTTTATGGGGCCGGATTTATTTGCGTTACGCGTTTCGGGCGACTCGATGATGGATGTCGGGATACTGGATAACGATTATGTGATCATCAAAAAGCAGCCGATTGCACATGATGGGGATATTGTGGTGGCGATGATTGACCGGGTCGAGGCGACTCTGAAACGCTTCAGAAGGCGTTCAAACTCCGAGGTTGCGCTGATCCCGGAAAATTCATCGATGACAACCATGGTTTATTCAGCCGACAGAGTGACCATCCATGGCGTATTAGTTGGCCAGATGAGAACTTACCGCTAACGATTAAGGCTCTTATATTTGCCACTCCTGACTGATTAAATTCCAGCGCGGCTGTGTTAGACTGAAACGGTTTTCATTATGTTATTCGATTGATGCTCCGTAGCCTGTTCGCCAGTTTTTTTTTCCTCTACTGTACCTGCTCGAGTGCTTATGAGAGCGTCGACCTGAAGCTGGATTCAGGCCTGACGATGAGCCTGTCGCAGTACTCTGGCGCGGGAAAATCTCTGTTGTTGTGGCTACCCTCTGAACGCGGGTTTGGCAAAAATTATATTCCCACGGCGTTAAATCTGAGCACCCTGGATTATGATGTGTGGGCCGTTAATCTGCATGAGTCCTATATCGTTCCGAGCAGTCGCGAAAGCCTGGAGGAAGTTGATATTGGCGATCTGCTCGAACTGCTGGAGCATGCTCGACAGCAGGGTTTTCTGGAAGTCTACATCATCAGTTCCAGTCGCAGCATGCAGCTGGCACTTAAAATGGCTTATCAATGGCAGCAACAGCATGCCGGTTCAAATCTGATCAGAGGCTTGCTGTCTTTTTCACCGCATCTGATCAATGGCAGAACGGAGATGGGTGAGGACGCCAGTTATGTCGATATAGCCTACTACAGCAATCTACCTGTTTATCTGCTACAACCCCAGTTTTCAACAAAGTTTGCCAGAAGTCAGGAGATTGCCAAAGTGTTACAGCAGGGCGGCAGTCAGGTTTATATCCATTATCTGAAAGGGGTTCAGGGTGGGTTTCATATGCGACCGGATGACGACCTTGGTGTGCAGGATCTGTTAATTCGTGGGCAGTTACCGAATATCCTGAGCAGGGCTGTAAAGTTACTGGGTCAGACCTCTGTTGCCAGGCTCGATAATCATTATCAGACCTCTGCAACAGCCGATGATGATTCAGAACCAGTCATCAAATTGCCCGCGCTGCATCCATTTTCCGGCGATAAATCCGCTCCCTTGCTTTCACTGGTCGATCTGAAAGGGCAGGCCTTTAATCTTGTTAAGCTGAAAGGGCAGGTGGTGCTGGTTAACTTCTGGGCCACCTGGTGTGGCCCATGTGTGGAAGAGATTCCATCCCTGTCACGCCTGGTGGATCGCCTGAAAGATCAGCCTTTTCAGGTGATTGCAGTGAATATTGGAGAATCTGCGCAGGCTATCGAAAAATTTATCGAATCAATGCCAGTTAATTTTAAAATATTGCTGGATAAGGATGGCAGTGCGATACGTGACTGGAAAGTATATGCCTATCCATCCAATTATCTGCTCGATAAAACAGGTTTGATACAGTATTCCTATCGTGGTGCACTGGAGTGGGATGAAACATCGATTATCGATACGATTGAGGAGTTGCTTTAAAATCTTCAAATATTTGTAAGGTCGCTATGATCAGACAACGGAATAGTGCATTCTTCTCAATAATAAGACTTCATTCCTGTGATTATTCAATCTAGCCTTGACATCTGCTAAAAAGGGATTATATTCCCAAATAGTGAATTAAGTTAATTTGATTAAGTTTTGGAGATTAACGGTGTACAGGTATTTATTATTAGGTTTAAGCGTGTTTTTATCTGGTTGCTTTATGGATGAGGATGGTATCGTGAATAACGGCAATATAAATATGAACACTCACACTACAAAGTCCATCACAATCGATAAAGCGTTAACCCCCAGTTTGTCAGAGGTATCAGGTACAAACACGGATTACGTCATGTGGTTCGAAAAATAACAGCTGAAATCGATCTTTAAACAGGTGATTAATGAGTTTAGTACCAGAAGCTATACAGACAACTATCATTCGTATTTTGAAGCCTCTGGTCAAAATACTGTTACGTAATGGCATAGCCTACGGCACGTTTGCCGACATTTCGCGCAAGATTTTTGTTGATATGGGCTTTGAAGAGGCCCGCAGACGTAAACAGAAGATGACCGTGTCGAATGTTTCCATTCTGACCGGGATCAATCGTAAAGAAGTCAAACGTCTGAAGGAAGCACTCGCCTTCGATACCGATAACTCTCTCCTCAAATTCAATCGAATTGTGCGCGTGATTGCCGGATGGCAGCATGATGAAGACTTTCTGGATAGTGATCACGAGCCGAAAGATCTGCTACTGGAAGGGGAAAAAGGCTCCTTTACCAGCCTGGTTAAAAAATACAGTGGTGATATGCCCATAGTTGCGATGCTGAATGCGCTGATCGATAGCGGCAATATCCGGGTTATCGATAATGGGAATATACAGCTGATCAATGCGAACTATTTGCCTTCTACCGACTCTGAAAAGAAAATTAATATTCTAGGAATTGACGCTGCAGAGTTCATTGAAGTGATTGATCATAATATTAATATCAAGCACGCGGAAAATGCCTGGTTTCAACGTAAGGCGTCGAATATGACGGTCAGTAAAAGTGCACTGGCCAAGCTGAAGCAGCGCATAAATAAAAAGGCACAATTATTACTGGAAGATATAGATGCAGATTTTTCCGAAAATGAAACTGAAGATGAAAGAAAGAGCTGTTCAGTTAGTTTTGGCATTTATTATTACCAGAAAAACGAGACAAATATCGAGGATTAAACATGATTAATTTTAACCTGAATTTCTGGCATAAAATTAAGCACACATTGCTGGCCTCTGTGGTCAGTATTTCAGTTATTTCCTGCGGTGCCGCTGCTACCGCCATAGTTACAGGTGGTATCAGTGGAACTGGTATCGTTTTTGGTGTCATTACGGGATTTGGCAGTATCATAGTAAATGGCGTGCATTACGATATTGATACCCCGACCAGTTTTGATATCGATGGCAACACTATAGACAACAATCTACCGAATCTTGGGCTCGGTATTGGCATGGTTGTAAAGCTGGATTATGATAAATATGACGATGGGTCAATAGTGGTAACTACCGTGTTCTATGATGATTCTATCGAAGGGCCGGTGACCTCTATTATTCCTGATCCTGCCGGTAATCTAAATCTGAAGCAGATAGTGGTGCTGGGGCAGACTGTGATTATCAATGCAACAACCACGACTTTTGATGGGATCAGTTTTGGGGATGATCCAGCCGATACCACTGGAATAGCCGTTGGTGATGTGATCGAAGTCAGTGGCTTTGTGGATCAGGATGGCAGCATACTGGCCACCCGGGTAGAGAAAAAAGACAGTCTATCGAGCGGCAACGATGTCAAGGTTGAGTTGCGTGGCACTGTCACTGAGGTGACTCCAGATGTTTCATTTAAGCTGGCTGGTATTATTATTCATATCACCGAGCAGCCTATCAAGTTGAAGGATCTAACCTCATTATCTGCACTAGCCGTGGGTCTGATTGTAGAAGTTAAAGGTCTGTACCAGCCGGACGGCTCGATTATCGCAGAAGAGATTGAGCGTGAAGGGGTAAGTCAGAGTGATATCAGTAACTCCAGTGGTTCGGTAAGCCTGCAGGGATTCGTAACCACGGCCTTCGATTCAACCACTAAAAAGCTGGCGGTTAACGCAGTGGTGGTCGATGCCAGTGCAATCTCTAGCACAATCACCAGTCTGCTGGTGAGTGGACTCGAAGTCGAAGTGAAGGGCGACATGAACAATGGTGAGTTGAAAGCTGATAAAATAGAGATACGCTCTGCCGAAGCACGCTTCAAGGCCCAGATTAAGTCCGTAACGAATAATTCGATTGTGATTGGTTATCCAAATATGGCCACTAGCCGGACACTGCTGTTCAATAGCAGGAGCCAGCTGGTCGATGAACTAGGGGTGTTGCCCTTAACCATCGCTAATCTAACCCAGGGTATGGAAGTCAACGTGTCTGTGGTTAAACTGGAAAATGACTGGGTTGTGAATACTCTGAAGCGTCGTACGCTTAAGGAGTATCAAGCGGAAGGTATAGTTACTGCAAAAAGTGCTACCTCTACGCTAACGATCTCTGGATTCCAGATCGATGTTAGCGCGGTTTCGGACTATCAGATTAATGATGTTGACAAAACAGCTACAGAGTTTTTTGCAGCAATCGTTGAAGGTAGCACTATCGTCAAGCTGGAGGATGACGATAAAGACGGTGTGTTTGAAAAGGCGGAAATTGATTAAGTTAGCTCTGATTTATTCAGAGCTTTAACCGCTGAATCGATCAGGCGACTGAAGCAGCAGTAGACGTCGCCTGATCGAGCTTATCGGCAAAACGATAGCTATCTATCTTCCATAGCGTTTCGCTAGCCGTTAACACCAGGCAGGAAGGCCCTCCACGGGTCCGTGTCGCACCAGCAGCTCCTGGATTGACTACCCAGGGTTGAGCATAGTCATCGATCACCTTGCGATGGGTGTGACCATACACCACCAGACGCGCCTCAGGGTGCGCATCACGTAGATCCTGATGATCGGGTCTATTCATATCATGCACATGACCGTGCTCAATCTTTACCACACCACCGGGTAGGTCCAGCGCAGCAACGGCGGGCAGTTGCTTCACCCGCTGCGCCTGATGAGCCGGCCAGCCACGTTCATGGTCATTATTTCCAGTTACCGCGATGACTTGCCCGGTTTTGGGCTGCATCGCGTCCAGGATATCCGCATCACAGATATCGCCCGCATGAATAGCAATATCACACTGACGAATGATGGCTTTGATTTCCTCATGCAGGCTGGCATGGGTATCAGAAATAATGGCGACTGTGACGGGCTTGTGCATGTCTGACCTAATGTTTAGATTCGCCAAGTACGGCGTCGGCGAGTTCCTCTTCCTTGCGTTGGTCGAACTCTATCAGTTCAATCTCTCTACGCATTCTGAGGATTTCATCGCGCTCCTGCAGACGCTTATCCCAGGCCCCTTCGACCTCAGGGATACTGATTTCGCCATACAGCACCTGACGCATCAGTTTGAAGCCAAACTGCATCAGTGCAATATCGTCAGCTTCAATCGCCTGGTAGAAATTTTCGCTTAATTTATAAGACTTTTTGAAGCTGTCACTGGTCACAAAGCGACGCAAGCGGTCGATGTCATAGCTCGCCATAAAAAATAACTGCAGGCTCATATCGGACGGCTTACCGATGGTTGGACCGGTGGAGCGCTTCTTCAGAACGATCACATACCATTCGCGGTTATAGTCATCATAGTCGACCACACCCTGTTGCTCGCGATACTCCTGAACGGTCTGGATCTGGTCTTCGTTGTGACCCATACAGTGTTCTTCCTTGATCAACAGGAATGAACGTTCGTCGACATTACGATCGATGGCACGCATCGATAGTAGACCGGAAGGGTAATAGCGGCAGGCAGTCGGGCGATTTTCATACACTGAGCAGCCGGCATCCGTCATGAACAGGCAGGCACCATCGTCGTTGGTGCGTAATTTGATGCCGGGCATATTGCCTGCATCGAGTTCAAATGGGACGGTATGTCTGGCCAGTACATCGGAGGTACTGATACCCAGATGTTTTTTCAGGCGCAGGATGTCATACGGAGTCAGGGTGACATTGGCCCTGGAGCAACAGGCATTCCAGCAGGATACACCTTTATGGCAACGAAATTTGAGTTTGTCGTGAGCTTCCAGGCGGATTGGTTCAACCGGGCTATCAAAGGGTAAATCAAATTTTTGTTTGCGGTTACTCATTAACGGAATCATTACTGATGTTAAATAAGTGAATGATTATATAGTAATTTATTTAAATCAGCCATCCAGTGATTGGTTCGGGATATTAATCGGACTGATTATTTATGCTGGCCCGCCAGTTCAAATCCCGCTGATAATCCCTCTCGTGTGTAAACGACAGGGAAGTCGTGAATGCGGATAATGCATAGAGCGATTATCGACCCTTGCGCTTCGGGACATAAGGCCATCCATGGCATTCGAGTCAACAGTAGGTCCTGTACAAAGGGAAGTAAAAACTTACTTGAATAGCTTGGACTTGTCGACCAGATCAATGTGTGCACGCTTGAAGCATGTCCACTTACCAGTTGTCTTGTCATAGATAGAGTTTACGAAGCAATGCCAGTTTTCTTCGTCGATAAAGTTCTTGTCTGCTCGATAGTAGAAACCTGGGTAACGAGATTCCTGACGGAATTCGATGTGCTTCATATGCGCTTCAGCAGTCAGGATGCGGTGATAGTTTTCCCATGCACGGAGTAATTCGTGAAGGTCTTTTGCACGCATCTTGATGGCATCTTCTTTCAGCATGTCGAGCTTCTCACCGGCAACTTTGAGCATTTCTGCGTTGGTTGTGTAGTAAGTTGCAACACCCGCGACGTACTCGTCCATGATCTTCTGTAAACGGAACTGAAGCATCTTTGGAGTGATGTAGTGAGGGTTTACATCGATGGCTGTGGTGTAATCTTTGTGCTCAAGGAACGTTCTTACGGGCTGGTAAATTACGTCAACCAGCTCCTGTACCGGTGTATCCAGTTGTGGTGTGAAATCAGCGTTATCCAGACAGTACTTAACCATCGCTTTAGCGGCAATACGGCCTTCAGCATGTGAACCGGAAGAAAACTTGTGACCAGATGCACCCACGCCATCACCCGCTGTGAACAGACCTTTAACCGTAGTCATACCTCGGTAGCCCCAGTTCCAGCCGGAAGGCAGGTGATCAGGAACGCCGTCCATTGTTTCTTCAGTCGGTGCACCCAGGTCGGTAGGACCGGAAGTCCAGATGCCGCAGCAACCGGAGTGTGAGCCTAACAGGTAAGGCTCAGTAGGCATCAGCTCTGAGTTCTTCTTCTGAGGCTCGATGTTTTCACCAACCCAGATCCCACACTGGCCGATACACATATCCAGAAAATCTTCCCAGGCTTCAGATTCCAGATTCTTTACTTCACGTGGAGACATCGATTCACGCAGGTTAGCCAGTGCAGTGACTGTATCCATGTAAATCGGGCCACGGCCCTGTTTCATTTCCTCCAGCATCAGATGGTTCCGCAGACATGCAGCAGGAACGGCGGCATGACCATAAGGAGGATAGTCGTTCAGCAAGTCCTTGTTACGATCCATGTAAACTTCGCCGTAAGCGTTCGTCGCTTTCGCTTTGAATAACAGGAACCATGCGCCAACAGGACCGTAACCGTCTTTAAAACGAGTCGGTACGAAGCGGTTTTCCATCAGTGTTAACTCAGCGCCTGCTTCAGCGGCCATAGAGTAGGTGGAGCCTGCGTTCCATACTGGATACCAGGCACGACCTGTTCCTTCACCCACTGATCGAGGACGGAAGATGTTTACACAACCACCAGCGGCTAACAGAATTGCTTTAGCGGTATAGATAACAATTTTATGTTCACGCACAGAGAAGCCAATGGCTCCGGCAATACGTGAAGGATCGTTGTTGTCGTTAATCAGTTTAACGATGAAGATGTGCTCTTCGATGTTTTCAATGCCGAGTGCTTTCTTTGCCGCTTCTGCAACGATCCACTTGTAGGATTCACCGTTGATCATGATCTGCCACTTACCAGAACGAACCGGCTTACCGCCGTCTTTCAGAGGTGTCATACCTTTAGAGCCGTCAAAACGCTCGCCGTTTTCATCCGTTTTCCAGATTGGCAGGCCCCATTCTTCAAACAGATGCACTGATTCGTCAACGTGACGGCCGAGATCGTAGGCCAGATCGTCACGTGTAATGCCCATCAGGTCGTTCGATACCATTCGGGTATAATCCGCTGGATCCTGATCAGCGCCGATGTAAGTGTTGATCGCAGACAGACCCTGGGCAACCGCACCAGAGCGATCCATCGCTGCTTTATCAACCAGTTTAATTTTTAGCTTAGTGCCTTTTGCCCACTGCATAATTTCAAATGCAGCACCACAGTTGGCCATTCCACCACCAATCATCAGAATATCGACGCTTTCTTCGACCACTACAGGATTACCAAATTCACCTGCCATAATTATATTTCCTCAGGTTTATAGTTTGATTAATTCGTCAGGGTTGCCAGCGCGATATCCATTTTCCTGACAGAAGAAACCAGGCTCTTCGATCCTGGACATATCCGCTTCAGGCTTACCAGCATAAGGATTGATAGAACCTTCAGCGGTAGTACGAATTGGAAATTTAAAGCGCTTCATATTTCCGTTGCGGAACTTAATAGTCCAGATGATAGAGTCCGTTCCACGTAATGGCTGTACAGAACCGCCAAGAGGTACAACGTCAGCATAGTGACGACATTCGATTGCATTTTGAGGGCAGATCTTAACGCAGGAATAGCACTCCCAGCACTGCTCAGGTTCCTGGTTGTAAGCTTTCATCGCGTGACCGGTATCGCTACCATCCCTGTCTAGCTTCATTAAGTCGTGCGGGCAGATGTACATGCAAGCGGTCTTATCCTGACCCTTACAGCCATCGCATTTTTCGGTGCGAACAAATGTAGGCATAGTTTTCTCCTGAAAGTTTACTGCAGTAAATATATCAAAGACTGAAACCGGGTTGTCTCAATAATCAATACACTGTTGTATGAGTAAAAGCGGACTAAGGCTTTAGTGTACTCTAACTAAACGAAGGCTAGGTTATGCCTTTTAAGGATGAATACAATTCGATTAATCTTGTGGCGTCATAAGACTCATTTATTTATAGTCCTTAAGTTATTAAGGTTGATCGATGACTAATAGTGCAAGAGTTCTGTACGCGTGGATGTACCGGAAATTTCTATTTTCGGCGCTACAAAGCTGGTTTTTGATCGAACAAAAAGCCCACCCATTGAGCGGCTCAGGCTTTTAGGTCGCTACTCAGATGTGGTTGCAGTTTGCGGATCAAATCGGCAAAAATTCTGGGGTTTCCGGCCACGATATTACCGGTTTCCAGGTAGTTTTCATTACCGCTGAAATCGCCCACCAGTCCACCGGCTTCGCGAATAATTAATGCACCTGCCGCCATATCCCACGGTTTCAGACCGATCTCCCAGTAGGCGTCAAGACGACCCGCCGCCACATAAGCCAGATCCAGCGCGGCAGAACCGGCACGGCGAATATCACCGGCCTGCATGAAAAAATCTGCAAACATCGATTGAAAGGCTGGTAAATGCTGCTTCGCCCGAAACGGGAATCCGGTGCCGAGCAGTGCGCCCTGGATACTGACTGGGCGGGTGACGCGGATTCTACGGTTATTCAGGGTCGCTCCAGCGCCCTTACTGGCGGTAAAAAGTTCCTGTTTCATCGGGTCGTAGATCACAGCCTGTTCCATTTTCCCGTTATGTACCAGCGCGATAGAGACCGCGAAGTGGGGGAAGCCATGGAGGAAATTGGTGGTGCCGTCGAGTGGATCAATGATCCACTGGTATTCACTATCACCCTGCTGACCGGATTCTTCGGCCAGGATACTATGATCGGGAAAAGCCTTCAGTAAGGTTTCGATGATGCGCTGTTCCGCCTGACGATCGACGTGGGTAACGAAATCGTTAGGCGATTTCTGTTCGATCTCCAGATTCGGGATATTATTGACCTGACGAGAAATGTAATCTCCTGCAGCATGGGCGGCACGAACGGCAATATTCAACATGGGTTGCATCAGAGGAGGCCTTACGGGGTGATTAGAGTGGCGCGCAGTCTAACAAAACTGGTATTTTAATAAAGAAAAACATATCCAGCCCGGGGGCAGGGCCTAAGTACAGCGGTCATGCTCGAAAGCTATGGATCGAGACTGGGTGCACAGGATTGATTTCCAGACCGCCTTCGTATACTTCATTTATAAACTTTATAACACTGCAAACAATAGATAATTCGATGAAACTTGAAAACATAAAAATAGTGATGGTGGAAACCTCACACCCTGGCAATATCGGAGCCGCTGCCAGAGCGATGAAAAACATGGGGTTATCCCGTCTGGCGCTGGTCAATCCACAGTGTACGGTCGATCAGGTTGCGTATGCACGTGGCGCAGGTGCAGATGAAATTCTGCAACAGCATCAGACCCTGAAAACTTTGCCAGAGGCCGTGGCTGACTGTCGGCTGGTGGTCGGCACCAGTGCGCGCCTGCGTGCGTTGGCCTGGCCCGAGCTGACCCCTGAAACGCTGGCGCAAAAGGCACTCGCCTCATCCGTTGCGGATAAGGTTGCGATTGTATTTGGGCGGGAAAACGCCGGTCTAACCAACGATGAGTTACAGCACTGCCAGTACACCGTCACCATTCCGAGTAATCCGTTATTCAGCTCACTTAACGTGGCCTCGGCGATACAGGTGATCGGCTATGAAATCTACAGGCAGTATAGCGACCAGGGCCAGCAGACGGTGCAGACTACAGAGCCGCTGGCCGAAAGTGCAGAGCTTGAAGGTTATTTCAGTCATTTGCAGCAGGTTCTTATATCAACCGGTTTCCTGGATAATTCAAATCCGCGTCAGATGATGAAGCGTTTACGTCGTTTGTATCAACGCGCAGAGCCGACCAGAAACGAAGTGAATATATTGCGTGGAATCCTGAGTGCGGTCGAAAAATACCGCAAGTAACAGCCTTTAAGATCTTTTATGCAGGTAGCGGCGATCATCGAAGGTGGAGATCCACTGTGGTTTGTAGATTACAAAGATGGAAATGACCGCGCCGGTAATAAATGCTTCCGGATACATGATCGGGATGTAAATCATCAGATACTGATCCAGGATTTCTTCACTCAACTGATTTTCCAGCAGACTCAGTAGCTCGTAGGAAATGAATCCAGTGATTAGAATCGAAAGAGCAGCCGCAAAAAAACCGGCGAAAAAGATATACACAAAGTAATTAGCCGGTAAAAAACGTTCATTGATCCACCACAACAGGTAACTGATGGCGACCGGGAGCACCCCGGTTAACAGCGCATTCATGGCAAATCCGGCAAAATCTGCCGATGAAATCAGGGTGACTCCGAGAATGATGGCACTGTTGGCCATGATCGCAACCTGCCAGCGAAACATCAGGGTGAGGATGGTTGCGCCCAGCAGGTGAATCGAAAGACCATCGGCAAGGTGAATTTTAAGTTGCCAGAACAGGAAGACGGCTGCACAACTGGCAAACAGGATATTGCTCGAATCCTTCTGTATCAGAATCGACCAGGGCGCTCGTACTATCGCCCACAATAATACCGGCCAGTAAAGCCAGTGAGCCCATAGCCAGAGTGGATCAAGGTGTATCGAATTCAGGTCCAAAACAGAAAGTCACCGGTGGAAATTGGCCGGATTATACCAGAGCGGATGGTTAAATCCGGTTGATGTACATCAGCGGCTAGATCGTTTTAAACCTGCCTGCAGGCTTCAACGGCTGTGTTTAAAAGGACTGGCGTGACACTCCAGGTCGTTCATTCGTGGTGTTTGGATAGTGTGCGGCAAGTACAGGGACGCCGTCCAGCTTAGGTTCTGCTTAATAACCTAGCGATTTAGTCGGATATAATACTTGACCAATTTGGTCGGGATTGTATACTGGCGATATTTTAAAACAGGACTAAGGCATAGTTATGCGTTTATCGACAAAAAGTAGATATGCGGTGACCTCTCTTCTTGACATGGTCATGAACTCAGGCAAAGGCCCGGTATCGCTGGCTGAAATCTCTAACCGACAGGGTATTTCTCTATCCTATCTGGAGCAGTTATTTGCCAAAATGCGGCGTAATAATCTGGTCGTCAGTACCCGCGGGCCGGGAGGCGGCTATACCCTGAGTACCGATCCGGCTGAGGTTAGTATTTCAGATATCATCTATGCAGTGGATGATAAGCTGGAAGTCACCAATAAAGATGCGTTGCCGGGTGGTGAAACTTATGAACCCTGCCTGACGGAGCAGTTGTGGGAAGAGCTGAGTGATCAGATTTCGACCTACCTGACCAACATATCGCTGCAGGATATGATCAATAATCAGTCTGAATCGACGACGCATCCCGCCAAGAAACATCTGTTAGTGTAACGGGGCTAAGCTGCATGGCCGTATATTTCGATCATAATGCATCGACCCCTCTGCACCCGGAAGTACTGGAGGAGATGCTGCCGTTTATGCAACGGGCGCATGGCAATGCCTCCAGCCTGCATCAAAGCGGGCGCTTTTTACGTTCTGCGATAGAAACTGCGCGTCAACGCGTAGCGGAACTGGTCAACTGTTCGCAGCAGGATGTGATTTTTACCAGTGGTGGTACCGAAGCCAACAATCTGGCGATCAAGGGATTTGTTGCCCCAGGCAGCCGCCTGCTGAGTAGTCAAATCGAGCATGCCAGTGTGCTGGAACCGCTCCAGCAGATGCAGACGTCTGGTTGTAGTACGCATTTATTTACCGTTAACCGTCAGGGTGTCACAGAGCTGGAGGCGGCTGAAAGCCTGATCCAGCAACATCAGCCGGATCTGATTTCACTGCAGCTGGCGAATAATGAAACCGGTGTCGTGCAACCGGTACAGCAGATCGCGCGTCTTGGTCATCGCCATCCGACTACACTGGTGCACACCGATGCGACCCAGGCAGTGGCTAAAATGGCTGTCGACATGGAGCAGCTCGATGTCGACATGATGACGCTGTCCGGACACAAGATGCAGGGCCCTCAGGGTGCTGGTGCACTGATTGTCCGGCGCAGTACCACAAAGATCAAAAATGTTTTGATCTCGGGTGGGCTGCAGGAGTCTTCCTGTCGCGCCGGTACCGAGAATGTTGCTACGCTGGTCGGGTTTGGCAAGGCCGCTCAACTGGCACGAATAAATTTGCTAGAACGGCAGGCAACTCTGCTAGAATTGCGGCGCTATTTTGAGCAGCAACTGGCTGGCATCAGCGGCGTTCAACTCTTTGGTGATCAGGTCGAGCGGCTGCCGAACACCAGTTTTTTTAGTATTCCTTTTTACCATGGGGAAACCCTGTTGATGCAACTGGATAAGGCAGGGTTTGAACTGGCCAGCGGCTCAGCCTGCCATAGTGAAGTCACCTTGCCCAGTCATGTGCTGGCGGCGATGGGAATAGATGAGGATCTGGCACTGAATGCGGTAAGAGTGAGTTTTGGTGTGGATAATACCTGCCAGCAAATCGATACACTGATCGAAACCTTGAATCATTTGATTAACCAGTTACCAGCCGTAATGCGTCAGGCTGCAGGCTGAGGAGATATTTATTATGGCGATCAATTTAACGGAAGTAGCGGCACAACGTGTGAAGAGTTTTCTGCAAAGCAGAGGCAAGGGTATAGGCCTGCGTATCGGTATCAAGACGACCGGGTGTTCAGGCATGGCCTATGTACTGGAGTTCGTCGATGAAGTACTGGATGGCGACGAAGTGTTTGAAAGCCAGGGCGTGAAGCTGATTGTGGATCCTAAAAGTCTGACCTTCCTCGATGGAACCCAGGTCGATTTTGCCAAAGAAGGTCTTAACGAAGGCTTCCAGTTTTCCAACCCGAATGCCAAGGATGCGTGCGGCTGTGGTGAGAGTTTTACCGTTTAAGCGTTGATCAATGATGCACATCGATATAAAACAGAATTATTTTGAACTGTTTGAGCTGCCGGTTGATTTTCGACTGGATCAGAAAAGCCTGCACTCTGCGCAACAGAGACTGCAGTCGGCTTTCCATCCTGACCGTTTTGTAAGCGGAACAGAACAGGAAAAGCGGATCGCAGTGCAAAAAGCAGCGTGGGTGAACGAAGCCTATGAAACCCTGAAAAACCCGGTCAAACGTGCACGCTATATGCTGCATGTGGGCGGGCTTGAACTGAATGACGAGCATGAAACGACTTCTGATCCTGCCTTTCTGATGGAGCAGATCGAGATTCGCGAAGAACTCGATCAATGCCGAAACTGTCAGGATCCGATGCGCATCTGCGACCATATCACCGGTAAGCTGGATCAGCGCTCGCAGGAGTATGCGACCAAATTTATGGACCTGTATCAGCAGGGTTATCTGGAGCAGGCGCGTCAGGTCAGTCGCAAGATGCAGTTTGTGGAACGTACACTGGAACAGATTGATGAATACCAGTTTGATCTGGAAGAAGATTTAATTTAACTCATGGCATTACTTCAAATCTCCGAGCCGGGTCAAACCACGGCTCCACACCAGCGTAATTATGCAGCCGGTATCGATTTAGGCACTACCAATTCACTGGTTGCGATCAATCGTAGTGGACAGGTCGAAACCCTGCCCGATAGCGAAGGGCACCATCTGTTGCCATCGGTCGTACATTATGGCGAAACTCAGATTCTGGTCGGTTACCCCGCACAACGTTTACAGGCGGAAGATCCGCTGAATACCCTGTCCTCGGTAAAACGTATCATGGGCCGGGGGATCGATGATCTGAAAACCCTGAAAAACATGTTGCCGTATGAATTCGATGGCAATACCGACTCGCATGTACCACGCATCATTACGCGCCAGAAAAGTGTCAGCGCGATTGAAGTGTCTGCTGAAATACTGAAAGTACTGGCACAGCGTGCAGAACAGACTATGGGCGAAAAACTGAGCGGAGTGGTGATCACTGTGCCGGCCTATTTTGACGATGCCCAACGTCAGGCTACGCGCGATGCGGCGCGTCTGGCCGACCTTAAGGTGTATCGCCTGTTGAGTGAGCCGACCGCTGCCGCCGTCGCCTACGGCCTTGATCAGCAATCCGATGGTATTATTGCGGTGTATGATCTGGGTGGTGGCACCTTCGATATTTCCATTCTGCACCTTAACAAAGGAGTGTTCGAAGTACTGGCTACCGGCGGTAACAGTTCGCTCGGTGGTGATGATATGGATCATGCGATTGGTGAATGGATCATCGAACAGGCCGGAATCGGTAAAATAGATCATTTTCTGCTTCGCCACATCCTGATTGCAGCACGCAAAGCCAAGGAAGAATTGACTAACAGCGCGAGCACAACAATCCAGTTAAAGTACAAAGAGCTGGATCTGAATCTGAAGCTGGATCGTGAACTGTTTAATGCACTGATTAAAGATCTGGTTAAAAAAACCCTGATGTCGTGCCGGCGCGCACTGCGTGATGCAAAAATAAAGACCAGTGAAATTACCAATGTGGTGATGGTCGGAGGTTCCACCCGGGTACCGCTGGTACTGGAGCAGGTTGGCACCTTTTTTGACTGTGAGCCGTTAACCGAGCTCGACCCTGATCGCGTGGTTGCGATCGGGGCTGCGTTACAGGCCGATGTGCTGGCCGGGAATAAACCGGATCAGGAATTACTGCTGCTGGATGTGCTGCCGCTGTCACTGTGCATCGAAACCATGGGCGGGCTGAGCGAAAAAATCATTTCACGTAACTCGCCGATACCGGTCGCCAGAGCACAGGAATTTACCACCTTCAAGGATGGACAGACCGCGATGGCGGTGCACGTTGTGCAGGGAGAAAGAGAACTGGTTTCTGACTGTCGCTCTCTGGCACATTTTGAGTTACGTGGGATTCCTCCGATGACCGCTGGTGCCGCACGCATCAAGGTGACCTATCAGGTGGATGCCGATGGTCTGATGTCGGTGATGGCGGAAGAACTGAGTAGTGGTGTACGTGCCGATATCACGATCAAACCATCTTACGGCTTAACCGATACGGAAATTGAATCGATGCTGCGTGATTCTATGTCGAATGCCAAACAGGACATAGATGCACGTATGCTGGCAGAGCAACAGGTGGAAGCGCGACGTGTTATAGAAGCGCTGGATTCCGCACTGGCCAAAGATGGTCAGGAACTGTTACTAGAAAATGAATTAAATCAAATTAAACGGGCCAGAGACAGCCTTCAGCAGAGTATACACAGCGCTAATGCAGACGCCCTCAAGCGTGGTATTAAAAAGGTTGAGTCTGCCAGTGAAGAGTTTGTGGCAAGACGAATGAATGCGAGCGTAAAGAAAGTGCTCTCAGGTAAAAAAATTGACGAGGTAGATGTATAACCATGCCACAAATTATTGTCCTTCCCCATGAAGAAATTTGTCCCGATGGCGCTGTGTTTGAAGCACAAAGCGGTGTCAGTATCTGCGACAGCCTGCTACAGCATGGTATCGAGATTGAGCACGCCTGCGAAAAATCCTGCGCCTGTACCACCTGTCATGTGTATATTCGTGAAGGCTTTGATACTCTGCAAGAGTCTGATGAAAATGAGGATGATTATCTGGACAAGGCCTGGGGACTGGAACCGGACTCGCGTTTAAGCTGTCAGGCTAAAGTCGCGAAGGACGATATAGTCATCGAAATTCCCAAGTACACCATCAATATGGTATCGGAAACGCACTGATTTTCAGGGCCTGAGAAATTTCTGCAGGCGCTTTAATCGCTTCGGTTTGAAGGGTGTTTAAGGGGCTGGCGTTTCGCATATTCATAATCAGCTGCACCCCTGATTTCGCCGTGAATGCTGATCCCGGATGCGTGTATGGAAAAATTTAAGCGACTCCGCCCGGTTACGCAGCCTATATTTTCCAGTGATTTAGAAAGTTGAATTTTTAAAGCGCGCCCCCTTATGAAGATCATTCTTTTAACCCATCAGCGCGAGCTCAAAAAAAGCACAAATACCGGGTCATTGGTGGTTGATGTACTGGCCGATAAAGCAGAAGTAATCGTCTGGCATAGAAAGAACCCATCACCCAGATTACTAGACTACATCGCTCAAGGTTCAACGGCATTGCTTTATCCATCGAATGAAAGTCTTCTGATCTCACAGTCTGATGATTATCAACGCTACATCATTATTGATGGCACCTGGCAAGAGGCACAAAAAATATTCAACAGGAGCCCCTATTTACACGATTTACCAGGCGTAAAAATTCAGCTCGATGGAGCATCCGCCTATAACCTGAGGCGCAACCAGAGGCCCGATTGTTTGTGTACCGCCGAATGTGCCATTGAGGCGCTAAAGGCTAGAGGACTTGATGATTATGCCTGTGATTTACAATCCAGCTTTATCAGTTATCTGTCACCAGGAGGTTGAAGTTATAGTCACTTTTCAAAATAACCCAGACTGGTTGAGCCTTCCGCTTCCACTTTTTTAATGATTTCCCCATTCGCAATGCTCTCGATCCAGACAGCAGATTTTTCATCTGAAAGCATGCCTTTGATAATATACCTTCCATCTGGTTGAGGAGAGAATTCTACCTCCCCTTTTATTTCGTATACCGTACCTGTTAAGGCTCTTATTGGCATGGCATATACCGTTCTACCTACTATTGTGAGCCTGTGATTTTGAGCGGGTACTTGATGGACTAAAAGCACCTTGCTCAGGTTATTTCCCTGCCTAAGACTGGCTCCCATAGTCTCAGAACGGCTGTTACTAATTTGCTTTCCATCAATATGGGAAACGAAAAAAAAGTTGGCTTTACCTTTATCTATCTCAATCTCTGTGTCCTGTATCGAAGCCATAGGCCCTTTATATTCTTCCGCTAGCGCCGAGGGGGGCGTCGTTGCACATGCATTTAATAAGATAGTTCCTAGCAAAAACAAAAGTAATCCTGTTTTTTTCATTCTTATTTTCTCTCTATTCATTTAACGGTTTAAAAAGCAGGTTTTTAGCTGGAGGAAATAGAAGAAAAAATCCAGTCCCAATGAAAAACGCCTGATGGTTGTAGATAATAAATCGGAGAGGAATGTTGACTAAGGGATGCTTCTGAACCTGGGGAGATGAAAAAATTCGGGATGGCGCGTGAAGTTTCCGAACTAACTCCATGCACAGTTAATCTATTCCTTTCAATATTTAGTCGTTATTTGTCGTCCACCACAGAATACTCTGTTTGGTCGAATCATATATCAATATTTTGTGTGACCAGCCAGTCATCAGGATAAGGATACTGAACTAAGGCCGATAGAGTATTAATAACAACTGTTGTGACGAATCGGCTTTATGCGCTGCAGATTTTATACTTGTTCGCTGAGATCAGCTGTCAAGATTACAGCTTCACTCACACAACCCTTTTTTTAATCATCACCAGAGCAACAGCGAGCACAGTCAGAATGCCGCCGCAAACTGCGACGATACCTAAACGTTCATCGAACAGGATGTAGGCTTCCAGCGCGGTGACCGGTGGCACCAGATAGAACAGGCTGGCGACCTGGGATGCCGCGCCGCGCTGTATCAATTGCATCAGCAAGAGAATCGCTCCCACCGATAAACCCAGTACCAGCCAGCCTGTCGCCAGCAATAGTTGCGTATTCCATTCCACTTCACCGGTTTCAAACAGGAAGGCACCTATTGCAAACAGCAGGCTTGCCGAGCAGTACTGGATGATGGTTGCTGGAATCAGTTGCACACCCTGGCCATGACGTTTTTGATAAACGGTACCAGCAGAAATGCCCGCCAGGGCTATCAGGGCCCAGACCAGTGTCGACAGCGGGAAGCTTTCAATCTGCTCCGTTCCGCCCATTTTTTCTGACAGCACCAGAGCAACGCCAACCACGCCGGTGAGTAACCCGAGCCACTGTCTGGCAAGCACGTCCTCTCGCAACAGCAGCACCGCGAAGACAGCAGTCAGCAGCGGCTGTAAGCCAACGATTAAGGCGACGACACCAGCGCTCATGCCCTGGTCGATGGCATAAAACACGCCACCCAGATAGAGCCCGTGCACCAGTAGCCCGGTAACGGCGGTATGCACAGCGGCCTGAGGTGACGGCCAGCTCGATTTTAACCATCGCGCGATGAATCCTAACACCAGCAGTGTCATCAGCATGCGATATAGCAACAGGGTAAAAGGCTCTGCATAGGGCAGGCCATATTTGGCACCGATGAAGCCGGTGCTCCAGAGCCAGACGAATAATACCGGTGTGAAGCGGGTCATGAGTGGGTTGGTATCATGTAATGCTCAAGCGTAAGATGCTCCAGTTGCCAGGGAAACGCCTGCAGCTTCGATGTATACGCGGAACTTTGCACATTCCTGCAAACATTAAAAGGCACGACTATCAAAGTTCGTGCCTTTTAATGTAACTGGAGTATTGCGGTGACTGTTTACAGTGCTAGCCGGAAACCCAGATTTTCCAGTCGCATGTTATTGGAATAATCATAACGGATGGAGGAACGGTTATAGCTGCCACGATAGTTCCAGGAGCCTCCGCGTAAAACCCGGCGCGAGCATTTTTCTGACACCCAGGACGACCCATCGGTGGGTGCCTGATCGTAGCTTTGATGCCAGCAGTCATTGGTCCATTCCCACACGTTGCCATGCATGTCATGCAGGCCGAAATTATTCGCTGGAAAAGAGCCGACTTCGATGGTCTGTTTGCGTTCGATAGATTTTGGACAGCCCTTGAGCGGGACTTCGCCGTCATAGTTTGCCTGGTCGGAGTGCAGGCATTCTCCAGTGTTATACGGCGTTGTAGTGCCGGCTCGGGCGGCATACTCCCATTCGGCTTCACTTGCCAGTCGATATTGTTTACCGGTTTGCTGGTTAAGCCACAGGATATACTCCTGCGCATCATCCCAGCTTACGTTGATGACCGGGCGACTGCCTCGACCCCATTTATAATCGGACGGGTTATGCTTACAGCCACCCGCTGCCAGGCATGCATCCCATTCTGCGAAGGTGACTTCGTGCTTGCCCAGTTTAAAGGCTTTCAGAGTGACCTGATGGGCCGGGCTTTCGGTGGCTTTACAGGAGGTGTCATTGATACAACCCATGGTAAATTCACCTGTCGGTATGTTGACCATTTCGGGTTCAGGGAAACCATTGCTGGCAGGTATTGTGCTGCAGTTTGTCAGACCGATGGTCAGCAGCAGGGGGGCAGCAAGCCGCGTCAGGTATTTCATACTAACTCCACAGGGATTGTGCGTGGTTATACTCCACGTCTTGATTGATTCTAAAACCGTGGAGAGTAACCTTATTGGCGATTATATTCCAGTATGCTGCCACCAAAAGGCTGCTCCAGAAAACTGGTATTCAGGGGTTTGCTTTTCACACAGGAAAAACCAACGCTGGCCATCTGCTTATTGAACTTGCCCTGGCGTCCACGGCCGGGATCAACCACGATCACCTTACTGTGCGGCTGAGCATGCTGCTGAATGAATTTAGCCAGTAACAGGGCGTGGTCTTCTTCGTACAGCACATCACTGGCGATGATCAGATCAAAGGCACCCAATAAGGCGTTAGCGTCGTCTTTGCTGCGCCAGTCGGCCAGTACAAACGGGATCTTACGGTCATTGTTAAGCAGGGTGTTGATATCCAGAAAGCCTTCGACTTCGGGATGGTAATCGGTTGCGGTGATATCGGCCAGGCGGTGATTCAGCAGGATGCTGGCAAGGCCGATACCGCAGCCGATTTCGAGAATACGTTTATTGTCCAGATTGTAGTCGAGTAAAAAATGCGACATCACCAGACTGGACGGCCACACCACACCGAACAGCGGCCACAAGGTTGAGTTGATGCCAAGATTTTCGGCAATACCCTCCGGGTCGGAAAACTGCTGATTATCTCGCAGGGTGCGAATATGGATATCGATTTCACCAAACTCGATGGTCTGGTAGCGTACTCGGATGGGTAACATGATGGCCTGCACGGGGTGCGAGTAGCAGGCAACTTGCTCAACAAGGTATATGCCACAAAATAGGGTGGGGCGAATGAAACCGCCGGATAAAGCTGTGAAACACCACTGTGCAGCGTATTGTGAGTGAATACAACTGATATCTTCAGGAATTGTGTGGTGGGGATCGTTATAATCGATTAAATTCCGATAAAATGCGAACCTGGGGCTAAATGACTGCGTCA
>JACKQG010002980.1_pt1 | contig 21344 bp, 23 predicted proteins | sample 8237621 | NCBI WGS metagenome assembly JACKQG01 (sample SAMN15677084, study PRJNA649215) | marine metagenome | biome: marine; feature: Black Sea; material: saline water; isolation source: suspended particulate matter (SPM) from the Black Sea western gyre | collected 2013-06-09/2013-06-10 | depth... | reverse complement strand
CCAGACGGCGGGTGATGGTTTCCGACCGGTGGTGACAGATGGCTCGGTCAGGCCCGCCTGCTGATGCGCGGTCAGGCCCCTGGTAGGTGGCTCTCTGCTCCAACACGACCTGGGTTGCGGTGCTAAGCACGCCCATCTGGAGGGCGGCCGCCTGAGGGAAAAAAGACCCCTGCCCACACGAAGGTCCAGGTGTTGGGGAGACCCTGGGGTACGAACCACAGCAGCGTTATGGCCACAGCCAACGGCAGCGCTCCGAAGATCATGTAGACGCGACGCTTGCCAAAGCGGGAGGTGGTGCGGTCGGAGAGCCAGCCGAACAGGGGATCGTTGACGGCGTCCCAGCCCTTGGCCACCCACAGCGCCGTGCCGGCCAGCGCCGGGGCGATGAGCGCCGCGTCCGTGTAAAAAATCATGAGGAAAAACTGGACGGCTGAGTTGACGACGGCGTTGCCAACGTCACCCACGCCGTAGATGAGCTTGGTGGTCCACTTGAGTTTGTCGTTCTGTTCCATCACGTGCGCCTCCTCATCGCTTCCGCTTGCGGGCCAGCCGCAGGGCGATGAACAGCCCTTTCTCGCGGGTGGAAAAGCTCAATGCGGTCTACTTTCATGGCGCTTGCTCCTGGAGAATCTTGGGTGTCATCAGCCACTGCAACTGGCCGGTGTTGACCTGCACATCGTGCCAGCTTTCCCCAGCGAGGAGGATATGCGCGGCGGCCGCCGTGGGCAGGCGGACGTCGTACGCGTCAGCTCCGATCAGGCGAGAGGCCAGATTTTCCAGGCCGGGGTTGTGGCCGATGAGCACGACGTGATCGGCATCGTCCGGCAGCCGGCGCAGCACGGCCATTAGCTCGCCAACGCCGGCTCCGTAGACGGCTTCATCCCAGAAGATCTCGCCGTCGTAGCCGACGGCCGCGGCGAACAGCTCGGCGGTCTGCCGCGCCCGCTCGGCCGGAGAGCTGACGATGAGATCAGGCACCAGGCCGAGGTCGGCCAGGTACTCGCCCATCCGCGGCACGTCGCGGCGGCCGCGGGCCTTGAGGGGACGTTCGAAATCGCTGGGATAGGGGGCACTCCAGTCCGATTTGCCATGGCGCAGCAAGGTGAGTTGTTTCATGCTCTTCTCCAATCCACCATCGTCTCAGGTTCAGCCCAACTCCCAGCGCTGGCCAAAGGTTCCCACGCCGATCCCTCGCGCGGCTAGCCACAACCGATCGGGGCCAGGCCGATGCAGCGGGTTGCTGTGGTTGAGGTGAATCAGCCGCACGTCGCAATGCACTCCCACCAGCCGTTCCGCCGTGTCGGTGGCCAGAGGATGCTGAATCTGGCTCAGATCACGGCCGGGAAGCTCGTCAGCGCTGAAGAAGGTGCCATCCAGCAGGGCCACGTCCATCGCCGCCACGAAGCGGCGCAGGTCGTGCTCCCAGCGATCCCAGGCATCAATGTCCGGGCAGTAGAACAGCCGCCGAGCGGGGCCGCGCACCACCAACGCCAGCGTGTCGCTGAACTCGTCGCGATGAGGCACGAGCAAGGGCCTCAGATGCAGACTGGGACTGAGTGGGGTCTCGTGGTCAGGCGTGAGCACACACAACCGGATGTTGCCCAAGGCGACCAGTTGCGACCAGGGCCCATTGCTGCGCAGGAAGTCGGCCATCCGCGGTGAGACGTACACAGGCAGCCCCTGTGTGTGCCATGCCTCCCGCCCCAGGTGGATCAGCCCGGCGTAATGCCCCACGTGAGCGTGGGTCAGCACGATACCGGCCAGCCGGCAATCAGGAGCCAGGCTGTGCAGGGCATGCAACTGCTCTCGAAAATCGGGGGTGGCGTCTATCAGCCAACTCGGGCCGGTGGCCTGATCCACCAGCCCCAGACACGTGACCCACTTGCCCTGAGCCGGGTCAGTCCGCGCGGCGCGGCAATGGGCGCAATAGCATCCAGCCTGCGGCACACCCCCATCCTGCGCCGTGCCCAGCAGGATGGCCTCAACGCTCATGACGCATCTCTACAGCAGCAGGGTTCCGCTGAGTCAGGTCCGACATCCCCTGTCCTCTCCGGCCGTCATTATATCCTACTCCTGCCGATTCGCCAAAGGATTTGGCGAGAGTTGTCCGGTTGTCAGCCCGCCCGTTTTGCGTTATAATTCGGCTACCATGGCACTCAAAGACCTGGTGATCCAGAGCCAACTGATCCCGCCCCGCCAGCGCAAAGGGGTGCTGCGCCGCCCCCGCCTGGAGGCGCGCCTGGCCGCCGTGCTCGATCACCCCTTGACCCTCGTCCAGGCCGGCACCGGCTACGGCAAGAGCACCACCCTGGCCGCCCTGGCCGGTGCCGTGGAGCGGCTGTTCTGGTACACCATCACCGAGCCAGACACGGACCCCCTTCTGTTCCTGGCCCACCTCATCTGCGCCTTTGACCGGCAGGTGCCCGCCTGGTCTGAGCCGGCCCTGCGCCTGCTGGAAAAGTCGGGCGGCCGCGTGACGCCCGATGCGTTGACGCCACTCCTCAACGCTCTGACCGTCGGGTTGGACGGCGAGGCCGTGTTAGTGCTGGACGACTATCACCTGGTGGGCGACGTGCCCGAGATCGCTGCCCTGGTGGAGCGTTTGGTGGACTACCTGCCACCCCGGCTGCACGTCGTCATCGCCAGCCGGCAACTGCCCACCTTTGCATCCCTCACCCGCTGGCGCGTCAAGGGCCAGGTCTTGACCATCACCCGTGCCGACCTGGCCTTCACCCCCGCCGAGATCGCCGCGCTCTTCCGCGAGCAGTACGGTCATCCCCTCTCCTCGCAGCAGGCCCAGGCCCTGGCGACGGAGACCGAAGGCTGGGCCATCGCCTTGCAGATGGTCTGGCAGGGCTTGCAGAGTGGCGCCATACCGGACCTGGCGGCGGTGCTGGGCCACCTTCCCTCCTCGCTGGAAGCTCTGTTTGACTACCTGGCGCAGGAGGTACTGGCCCGCCAGCCGCCGGACGTGCCGCGTTTCCTTCTCACCACTGCGGTGCTGCGCCAGATGAACGGGGCAGCCTGCGATCACCTGCTGGAGGTTCAGGGGAGTCAGAGCACGCTCCGCTGGCTGCACGAGAGTGGCCTGTTCGTGGTCTCCCTGGGGGACGACGAGTACCGCTACCAGCGGCTGTTTCACGACTTCTTGCAGGCCCAACTGGCCCGCAACACCGAGCAGGCGCAGGCGCTGCATCGCCGGGCCGCCGACCATTTCCGCCAGACAGGACATCTGGAGGAAACGGTCTACCACCTGTTGGAAGCACAGGAGCACACGGCAGCCGCCCAGTTGCTGGAAGAGATCGGCCCGGGGCTGGTGCGCCTGGGCCGCCTCGACAGCCTCAGCGGTTGGATCGCCCGCCTGCCCGAAGAGGTGCGCGTGGCCCATCCCGGTCTGGATCTGCTGCTGGGCGACGTGCTGCGTTTGCGGGCCCATTTCGACGACGCGCTGGAGCATTACGCCGCGGCTGAGCATCGCTACGTGCAGCAGCGTGATCGCCTGGGGCGCAGCCGCGCGCTGCGCGGCCAGGCCCAGGTCTACCTGGACACGGTGCGTCCCCTGAAAGCCGAGAGCCTGCTGGAAGAGGCGCTGCGGTTGCTGGAACCGCAGGAGCACCGCCAGGAGGCCGCGGCCTTGCTGGATCAACTGGCCGAAAACAAGTTGAACCTGGGCTATCCGGACGAGGCGCAGGCTCTGCACCACGAGGCCCGCCTGCTGCGCACTCAAGCTGACCCCGGCGACGTCTACCTGGACGCCCGAGCCATGGTGCGCACCGGGCGGTTGGCGGAAGGCCGGCGGCGGCTGGAGGAACAGGCTGAGAAAGAGCGCCAGGCCGATCAATCCCGCGCCCAGCGTTTTCACCGTGAGACCGTCGTGCTCCTGTCGTTAATCTGCGCCTTGCAGGGCGATGGGCAGGCCGCCGAACGGTATGCCCGCGAGGGCATGGCCATCGGCCAGCGCCTGGAATCTCCTTTCGTGGAAGCGGTGGGCACCATGCGGCTGGGCCATGCCCTGCAATTGTGTGGCTTCTGGCCTTGGGACGACAGGATGCGGCAGCAGGCCATTAACTGCTACCACCGCGCCATCGAGCAGGTGCGCGTCTTCGAAGTGATGCGCGTCCAGGTGGAGCCGCTGTGGGGCCTGTGCCGCGCCCATGGCTACGCCGGAGACCTGGCGGCCGCGCAGCGGTATGCCCAGCAGGCCCTGATCATCGCCCGGCGGGCCGGCGACGAGTGGGGCAGCGATGTGCTCCAGGTGACGTTGGGGGCCAGCTTCGTCCTGGCTGGCCGGCCAGAGCAGGCTCGCCACTGGCTCAACGGCGCCGCCGAAGGCTTTGCTCAGGTGGGCGACCCCTTCGGCCGTTCGGCGGCATGGCTCTGGCTGGCCTTGAACTGCTGGTGGCAGGGCGACGTTGACGGGGCGCTGGGTCACCTGTCCGACCTGGTGCCGCTGGCCCGCGAGCGCGGCTACGACGGGCTGCTGACCCGCTGCACCCACCTGGGACTGAAGGATGATCAGGCCGCCGTGCCCTTGCTCATCGCCGCGCGGCGGCAAGGGATTGAGACCGCGTATGCCGACCGGCTGCTGCGCGAGATGGACCTGGTCGGCGTCGAATACCACCCCGGCTACACCCTCTCCGTGCGCACGCTGGGCACCTTTGCCGCCTGGCGCGGCGACGATCCGGTGACCTCCCGCGACTGGCAGCGGGAGAAGGCGCGGCAGATCTTCCAACTGCTGCTCACCCATCGCGGCCAGTGGCTGCATCGGGAGCAGATCGTAGACCGGCTGTGGCCGCACCTGGGCCCCGAGGCGGCGCTGCGGGACTTCAAGGTGGCGCTCAGCACGCTGAACCGGGCGCTGGAGCCAGGCCGTCCGCGAGGCGCACAGCCCTTCTTCGTGGCCCGGCGGGAGGACGTCTACCGGCTGAATCCGACGGCGCGGCTGGCGGTGGACGCCGACTATTTCGAGCAGTTCGCCACCTCTGATGACGTGGACACGTTGCGCTGGGCGTTGTCGCTGTACGAGGACGACTACCTGCTCGACAGCTTGTACGAGGATTGGCCCGCAGCCACGCGGGAGCGGCTGCGCCAGCTCTACCTGACCGCCGCCGAACGTCTGGCCCGGCTGTTGATCGAAAAAGAAGCGTGGGACGAGGCCATTGAGGTGTGTCAGTCCATCCTGAGCCGCGACGACACCTGGGAAGCCGCCTACCGGTTGCTGATGCGGGCCTACGCTGCCCAGGGCAACCGGCCTCACGTGCACCAGGTCTACCAGCGCTGCGTCGCCACCCTCAGCGACGAGCTGGGCGTCGAACCTTCCCCCGCTACCCAAACGCTGTTCGAGAGACTCTCGCAGTAGGGTACCTACCCTCCCGACTGCTGTCCGCTTCTGCACATCTGCAGTAGCGGATTTGACAAGCATCTCTATCCGTGCTATAGTGAGCGCGAAGGTCGAAGGGAAGTGTCTGTCCGGATGTAGTTTACCGCCGCCAGGCTTTGCCAAGTCTGGCGGCGTTTCGCTGCTCACCGTGGCAGGTTCACCCTCACCGACGGATTTTGAGGGAAAGGAGGAAATGCACATGAGTGAGCGTATTGTTGGCACGGTCAAGTGGTTCAATGGCTCCAAGGGCTATGGTTTCATCGCCCGCGAGGGTGGCGAAGACGTCTTCGTCCACTTCTCAGCTATCCAGGAAGAGGGATTCCGCAATCTGGATGAGAACGAGCAAGTAGAATTCGAAGTGCGCATGGGCGAGAAGGGTGCCCAGGCCGCCAACGTAGTCAGGCTGTAGATCTGTACAGCAATGCCTGGTCGTTCGGACCAGGGCGATGAGCACAATGATTGAAAGACAAAAAGAGGAACAAACAACAAAATGAATAAGAAACTATACGTCGGCAGCCTGTCCTACGACACAACGGACGATGGACTGCGCGAGCTGTTCAGCGGCCAGGGCACTGTGCTGTCGGCTGAGGTGATCCGCGACCGCTACACAGGCCGCTCGAAAGGGTTTGGCTTCGTGGAGATGGAAACAGTCGAAGGGGCCGAGAAGGCCATCAGCGCGTTCAATGGCACCTCGCTGGATGATCGAGAGATCACCGTGGCGGAGGCCCGGCCGCCCCGAGAGCGAACAGAACGATCAGGTGGCTATGACCGCCGCGGTGGCGGCGGTGGCGGCGGTGGCGGCCGTCGCGATCGCTGGTAGATTCCAGCGCTAGCGAAAGAACAACGGAGCGAGGCGTCAGACATCTGGCGCCTCGCTTTTGTGTTTCCAGCCTTGCGAAGCCGCCAACCTATGGTGTCCAGAATGACCAGACGCGCCTCATTGCTCAACATCGTCGCCGAGTACGATCACATCGTGGCCCAGTCGCAGGCGGAGAGCATCATGGACCTGGCGTCCAGCGAGGACAAGGAGTTGCGCGTCATCCCCTCCACGCACGTCGGCATCATGGCCAGCGGTCGGGCGCGCTACAGGCTGTGGCCGGAGATCGTGGAGTGGCTGGGGCCACGCTCCCGCTGAGGCGGGCAGCGCTGGCGACGATCAGGATACAGTCCAGGTCAAGTGGAGGCGGACGAATGACGAAAGACGAACGACGGAAAGTCTGGCGGCTCGTCCTTCGTCCTTGGTCTTTCGTCCTCACAGAATAGATCAGATAGGGGAGAGAGTACAACTATGCGCTTGAAAGACAAGGTCGCCCTCATCACGGGCGGAGCGGCGGGTATTGGCAAGGCAACGGCCCAACGTTTCATCGAGGAAGGGGCCCAAGTGGTCATCTGCGACGTGAACCAGGAGGCCGGCGAAGCCGCGGTTCAGGAGCTCGGCTCCGGGGCCACTTTCTATCGAGTGGACGTCACCGACCGGCAGGCAGTGCAGGGGTGGGTGGACGACGTGGTGGATAAGCATGGCCGTGTGGACATCCTGGTCAACAACGCTGGCGTGCTGCGCGACAACCTGCTGGTCAGGGTCAAAGACGGCGAGTTGGTCAAGCAGATGCCCGAGGCCGACTTCGACCTGGTGATCGCCGTCAACCTCAAGGGCGTGTTCAACTGCACGCAGGCCGTGGCCCCGGTCATGATCAGGCAGGGCAGCGGCGTGATCCTCAATGCCAGCTCCATCGTCGGCCTGGATGGCAACTTCGGTCAGACCAACTACGTGGCCACCAAAGCCGGTGTGATCGGCATGACCAAGGTGTGGGCCCGCGAACTGGGCCGCTACGGTATCCGCGTCAACGCCGTGGCCCCTGGCTTCACAGCCACCGAGATGGTGATGCAGATGCCGGAGAAGATTCTGGAGGGCATGAGGGCTCGCACACCGCTGGGCCGATTGGGGCACGTGCGGGATATCGCCAACGCCTACCTCTTCCTGGCGTCAGACGAGGCCAGCTTTATCTCGGGAGTGGTGTTGCGAGTGGATGGAGGCATCGTCGTCGGCACGTGAACAGCAGATAGAGATAGAGAGGGGAGATAGAGAGCCTTCACTATTTCCATTTCCCCGCCCCAGAGCGCAAAACAACCCATCGCAATAACGGGAATGGAGGGACAGTGGCATGCATGCTGGCGACCTGCTTAGCAAACGAGCGTATCTGACGCCTGACCGGGAGGCATTGGTGGAATTGCCAACCGGTCGGCGCTACACCTATGCTGAGCTGAACAGTCGAGCCAATCGCCTGGCCAACTGGATGCGGGAACTGGGCGTGCAGAAGGGTGATCGCGTCTCGATCCTGGCTCACAACAGCGTGGCCTACATTGACCTGTTCTACGGCCTGGCCAAGATCGGCGCCATTCTCGCTCCGCTGAACTGGCGACTGGCGGCTCGCGAGGTGATCTACATCGTCAACGATTGCACTCTCAAGGTGCTGATCTGTGGCCCGGAGTTTGAGGACGTGCTGGCCGAAGTGCGCCAAGGAACCCGTTTTCTGGGCGAAAACGGGTTTCTGACCGTGAGCCTGGAAAGTGCGCAGATCGAGGGTGCGCTGTGCTACGAGGAGGAGCTGGCCACTGCTTCCGACGCTGAGCCGGAGCGGCCACCGCTGCGTGCCGACGATACCTACGCTATCCTCTACACCTCCGGCACCACCGGCCGGCCCAAGGGAGCCATGATCCCCCACCGCCAGGTGCTGTGGAATGCTATCAACACCGTCGTTAGCTGGGGGCTGACCGAAAACGACGTCTCGCCCGTGTTCACGCCGCTCTTTCACGCCGGTGGGTTGTTCGCCTTCCTGACGCCGCTCTTTTACGTCGGCGGGCGCATCGTGCTCTTCCGCGCCTTTGGCCTGGAGGCCATCTTTCAGACCATTGTTAACGAGAAGTGCACCGTAGTCCTCGGCGTGCCGACGATTTTCCGCATGTTTATGAGCTATCCCAGCTTCCCCGAGGCCGATTTTCGCCACGTACGCTTTTTCATCAGCGGCGGCGCGCCGCTGCCCGTGGATCTCGTCGAGGCCTGGCTGGCAGCGAAAGGTGGCGTCTTTCGCCAGGGCTACGGCCTGACCGAGGTGGGCGCCAACTGCTTCAGCATGACCGACGAGGAATCGGTCACCAAACTCGGTTCGGTGGGCAAGCCGATCTTCCACAGCAAGATGCGGCTCGTCAACCCCGGTACCGGCCAGGACGTGCCGGTCAGCCAGGAGGGCGAACTGCTCATCGCCGGGCCGCACGTGTGCACCGGCTACTGGCGCAATCCCCAAGCCAGCGCCAGGTCACTGCTCGATGGGCCCGGCGGGCCGTGGTTCCGCACCGGCGACATGGCCCGCAGGGACGAGGACGGCTTCTACTACATTATTGGGCGCTACAAGGACATGATCAAAAGCGGCGGAGAGAACATCTACGCCGCCGAGGTGGAAGCAGTCTTCCGCGAGCATCCCGCCGTGCGCGAGGCGGCGCTCATCGGCATGCCGCACGAGACTTGGGGCGAGGTGGGCCTGATGGTCGTCGTGTTGGAAGAGGGGCAATCGGCCAGCGAGGAGGAACTGAAGGCCTTCTGCGGCGAGCACCTGGCCCGCTACAAGATCCCCAAGAAGGTCGTTTTCACTGATGCACTGCCTTATTCTTCTTACGGCAAGGTGCAGAAAGCGGAACTACGTCAGCGATATGTTGCAGAATGGGAGAAGGAGGATGAACGTGAGTATCCCCACAATGGACGGTGTCACTGCCAAAACCATCACGACCAATCGCATCACCACGCGAGTGCTCTTCACCGGACCCGATGATGGCATCCCTGTGCTCTTTTTGCACGGCAACGTCTCGTCGGCGACCTGGTGGGAAGAGACAATGGTCACCCTGCCCGCAGGCTATCGGGGCATCGCGCCGGACCAGCGCGGCTTCGGCGATGCCGATCTGGGGAAAAAGATTGATGCTACCCGCGGCATGGGCGATCTGGCCGACGACGCCGCGGCCTTGCTCGATCATCTGGGCATCGAGAAAGCCCACATCGTCGGCATCTCGCTGGGCGGCGTGGTCGTCTGGCGGATGATGCGGGACTACCCTGAGCGTTTCTTGACTGTTACGGTGGTCAACCCCGGCTCACCTTTCGGCTTTGGTGCTACCAAGGACGTGGACGGCACACCGAGCACCCCCGACTTTGCCGGTTCCGGTGGCGGCCTGTCGAACCCTGAGCTGATTCAACGGATGAAGAACGGCGACCGCAGCATGGAAAGCCAGGTCTCGCCACGGATGGCCATTCGCTTCCTGCTGGTCAAGCCGCCCTTCATTCCGCCGAGAGAGGAAGAGCTGCTCTCGTCGCTGCTGTCAACGCACATCGGGGCGCAAGACGTGCCAGGGGACTCGGCGCAGTCTCCGAACTGGCCGCACATGGCGCCAGGTGTCTGGGGCGCGACCAACGCTCTATCGCCCAAATACGCCAGCGACGTCAGCGAAATCTACGATGGCCGGCTCCAGGTCCCCGTATTGTGGGTGCGCGGCAGCCACGACCTGGTGGTATCAGACACGGCGGCCGCCGATCCTGGCTACCTGGGCAGAGTAGGACTCTTACCCGGCTGGCCTGGCGAGGAGACCTATCCCCCGCAGCCCATGCTCGGCCAGACCCGCGCCGTGCTGGAGAAATACGCCGCCGCCGGCGGTTCCTACAAAGAAGTCGTGATCGAAGACGCTGGCCACCTGGCATACCTTGAGAAGCCAGAGGAGTTCAACAAAGTCTTCCACGCCCATCTGCGCGGCGAGTAGCTGGGTGTCATGCATCGGGGTCAGGGGAGACCACGGGAGAGCGGACGCCCCGCGTCTGTGCCAACGGCGCTGTAGACTATGTCTGCTGGCTAGCCTTCGGCCAACCGCCGCGCCAGGGGCCCACGTCTGTCCATCTGTGGAGCGTGCTCATGGGGAAACGGATCTCTGATTGGTTGCATCAGGTCGCAAAAGGTGGGGTGGCGCTGGCCGCGCTGCTGGTGTTTCTGTAAACTGTCCCTGGTCATGCTCTCGACCAGCATAGAGATGAACCTCCTGGTCAGTGACATCCAGTGGAGTTTGCCCAATACAGCCATTCTCTCTCAGGCTGCCTTCATCAATCAACTCCTGGAGACGTTGGACAAGCCATCCATAGAGGTTGCAGGCAAGACCTACCATCGCAAGCCGTTGCACATTCTGAAACCCCAAAATCTGGAGAGCATGACTGTCTCACTCAAAGATGCGCGGGCACAGAAGGAGTATTTCGAGTTGGGTCAAGAGGAAACCGAACAGCTTTTCAGCTCAATGCCTGGGTAGATAGGAAACGCTCACCATGCTGCGTGCGCCTCTGGAGGATGCCGGTGAACGAAACGATAAGGGTAATCCACAATCGCAAGTCTGTGCGAGCCTTTCAAGACAAGCCAATTGACAGAGACATTGTGGATGTCATCATAGGCGCGGCTATGCGTGCTCCCACTGCTGGGAACATGATGCTGTATTCTATCGTGGAGATCGCAGACCAGACAATCAAGGAGAAGCTTGCCCAGTCCTGTGACAACCAACCCTTCATCGCCAAAGCGCCGTTGGTTCTGCTCTTCCTTGCCGACTACCAACGATGGTTTGACTTCTTCATCGCCTCAGGTGTGGAAGCATACTGTGAGGCGCAAGGGAAAAAGCTTCGTTATCCGGGCGAAGGAGACCTGCTGCTGGCCTGTTGTGATGCCTTGATTGCTGCCCAAACTGCCGTGATCGCCGCCGAATCGCTGGGCCTGGGTTCCTGCTACATCGGCGACATCATGGAGAACTACGAATATCACAAGGAGCTTCTGGGACTGCCGCAATATGCTTTTCCGATCACACTTCTCTGCCTGGGCTACCCGACGGCGAAAGCGGCTGCCAGAAAACTCACTTCCCGATTCCCCCAAGAGAACATACACTTCGTAAACAGGTATGAGAGGCTGGACAAGCCAGCGTTGGACAAGATGTTCGAGCCCACGAGGCCGCAACGCTATGTGGATGGCGCAACCAACATCGGCCAGCATGTCTATGCCCGGAAGTTCTCGGCGGACTACTCCGTTGAGATGGCACGGTCAGTGAAGAGAGCTATCGAAAGCTGGATAGCGCACCCTGAACAGACTTGAGGGGTGTGGTTTGCGGGCTACTCCTCGCCCATCAAGCGCACAAGCCGACCGCTTTCAGAAGGCTCTGATCAGGAGAAGTTCCTGAGAACGGACATGGCTGATACAACTCAAGTCGCTCCCGACAAGACAGGCTTCGTCCATGTGGAAAACGGAACCAGACGCATCTACTGGGAGTACTTCGGAACAGGAGAGCGGGAAGTCGTCGTCCTCCTGAACGGCGTGGCCATGCTCACCCGGTCATGGTATCGCAGTGTGTCCTATGTCTATCCCCAGTACGACGTGCTGCTCTACGACTACTTCGGGCAGGGCCAATCATCGCAGGAGGACGAGCCGTACTACACCCAGGTTTTGCGACTACCTGATCCAGATCATGGATGAATTGTCCATTGAGCGCATTCATCCGGTGGGCGTTTCGTACGGAGGGTTTATCGCCGCCGATCTGGGCCGGCTGTACCAGGATCGCTTGCACACTCTCACGCTGTCCGGCATCATATTGACGCGAGAGATCCTGTTTCAGATGTATCAAGACCTGTCGCTCATGTTCTACCGGGCGCCAGAGCCAGCCTTCGAGATCTACACCCACTACATGTACGAGAAGATGTTTGGCGAGAGTTTTGCGCGCCGGCTTTACGGCGACAGAATGGAGCAAGGGCGTGCCAAGTTCTACGATCGCTACCACGACAGGAAGCACTGTCTGATCCGCCTGACAGAAGCGCAAAACCCTTTCTTCGAGAACATTGACCACGATCCCGATGCCTACCGCCACATCATGACGCCCACCTTGATCTTCACCGGCGAGCAAGACCGGGCGCTCCCGCCCTGGCAGCAGAGGAAGCTCCTGGACATCTTGCCCAACAGCCGGCAGATCATGCTGCCGGAAAGTGGGCACATGACCTACATGGAACGGGGCGACATCTTCTGGCCCACCGTACGGGCCTTTTTCGCAGCGAAATCCGTGAACTTCGAAATCAGTGGATAGTTGATGGTGATCAGTGGATAGTGGTCAATGATCAGTCCAGCCACGCGCTACCCACTGTCCACTACTCACTGCCCACTAAGAGAGCAACAATGACCAGATACGCACACATCCTGTCTACAGGACGCTACATCCCTGAGCGAGTCATCACCAACAACGACTTGAATGAGATGCTGGGCGAGAACGTCGGCGATTGGTTGGTGGAGAACGTGGGCATCCACGAGCGCCACGTCATGGCCGACGACGAGACCACGTCGGACATGGTCGTTGTCGCCGCCCGCCAGGCGTTGGAGCGGGCGGGCCTCACCGCCGCCGACCTCGACCTGATCCTCGTCGCCACCGATACACCCGACTACCTGAGCCCGGCTACCGCCTCGGCGGTGCAGGCCAAGCTGGGCGCGGCCAACGCCGGCACCTACGACGTCAACTGCGCCTGCGCCGCCTGGGTCACCGCGCTGGACATGGCCGCCCGCTACGTCGCCACGGACGTTGACTACCAGCACATCCTGGTCGCCGGCGGCTACGGCATGACCAAGTTCATTGACTGGACGGATAAGTACACCTGCACGCTCTTCGCCGACGGCGCCGGCGTGGCCATCGTCAGCGCGGGCGACGAGCCGGGCTACCTCAGCGGCAAGCTGCTGGCCCGCGGCGAGTATCACGACGCGCTGGGCATCTACACCGGCGGTACCTACCGCCCGGCCACGCCGCAGGTGGTGGCCGAGTTGGGCAAGCCGCGCGTGCAGTTCGTCAAGAAGTTCCCGTCTACCTTCAACAGCGACAACTGGCCGCCGCTGATACGGGAGGTCGTGCGCAAGGCAGAGCTGACGGTGGACGACATTGACTTCTACGTGTTCACCCAGCTCAACCTGCGCACCATCGAATTCGTCATGGCCAACCTGGGCCAGCCGATGAGCAAGACCCACTGGATCATGGACAAGTGGGGCTATCTGGGCTCAGCTTGCATCCCGGCGGCGCTGGACGACGCCTTGCACGGCGGCCGCGCCAAGCACGGACAGCCTCCTGCGCCCCAGCCAGGAGACAACGTCGTCTTCTGCGCCAGCGGCGGCGGGCTGGCCATGGCGGCAGCCGTGTGGCGGTGGACAGCGGGATGGTAAATTGGGAAACTGGGAAATTGGGAAACTGGTAGATGGGGACACGATTCACCAATCTACCAAGGTACCGATCTACCAATCTACCAAAATGGAGGTGAACCATGTACATCGGAGACTATCTTGGACGACGAGAAATCTACAGCCCTGACAAACTGGCCATCATTGACGTGGGCAAAGATCCGGAGCTGCGGCTGACCTACCGCCAGTGGAACCGGCGGGTCAACCGGCTGGCCAACTGGCTGCGGCACGAGGTCGGCGCGGAGAAGGGCGACCGGGTAGCCATCCTGGCCCGCGACGGCATCGAGCACCTGGACCTGCTCTACGCCTGCGGCAAGTTGGGAGCCATTCACACGGCGCTGAACTGGCGGCTGCACTGGCGCGAGCTGGCGGCGCTGATCGAGGACACCCAGCCCAAAGCGTTGATCTATTCGGATGATTTCAAGAGCATCGTCGCCGAAGTAGAGAACGCCACACGCCACACGCCACACGCTGTCAGCCACTACTTGCACATCGAGGGCGAGGGCATCCCTGGCAGCCTGCACTACGATACGACGTGGCAATCGTCGCCGGACACGGCTGTGACCTGCGAGACGCTGGAGAAGGACGACATCGCCTGTCTGATCTTCACCGGCGGCACCACCGGCCTGCCCAAGGGGGCCATGATCAGCCACCGCCAGATCTGCTGGAACGTCCTCAACACCGTCATTCATGACCTGACCCACGACGACATCTACCTCTGCGTCTTCCCACTGTTCCACGCCGGCGGGCTGTTTGCCTACATGTCCTCGCAGGTCGTCTTCGGCAACACCAGCATCCTGACTCGTCAGTTCAACCCGCAACAGGTGCTGGAACTGATCGAACGGGAGCGGGTGACCGTCTTTGGCGGCGTGCCGACGATGTACCAGATGATGACGCAGGCCCCCAACTGGGAAACAGCCGACCTGAGCAGCCTGCGCTTCTGCACCAGCGGCGGCGCGTCGCTGCCGGTGCCCTTGGTAGAAAAGTACGCCCGCGAGAAGCGCGTGCGCTTCAAGCAAGGCTTTGGCATGACCGAGTATGGGCCGGGCCTCTTTGCCCTGCCCGCCGAGGACGCCATCCGCAAAGCGGGCAGCATTGGCCGCCCCAACTTCTTCGTGGACGTGCGCGTCGTGGACGACGACAACAACCCCCTTGGTCCCCACGAGGTGGGCGAGTTGGTGCTCAAGGGGACCAGTGGCTGTTCCGGCTATTGGAATAACCCCGAGGCCAGCGCCGTGGCTGTGGATGATGAGGGCTGGTTCCATACGGGCGACATGGTATACCATGACGATGAGTGGTACTTCTACGTCGTGGACCGCAAGAAGGACATGTTCATCTCCGGCGGCGAGAACGTCTATCCGGCGGAGATCGAGGCCGTGCTCTACAAGCACCCCGTCGTGCACATGTGCGCTGTCATCGGCGTGCCGCACGAGAAGTGGGGCGAGGTAGGCAAGGCCTGTGTTGTGCTCAAACCGGACATGACAACCACGGAAGAGGAGCTCATCGCTTTCATGCGCGACCACCTGGCCCGCTACAAGGTGCCCAAGAGCGTTGAGCTCCTGACAGAACTGCCCATTTCGGCGGCCGGCAAGATATTGAAGCGTGATTTGCGCGAGCAGTTTGTAAGGCGGTAGATTGGTAAATTGGTAGATTGGGAATCGGGGGAACAGCTCCAATGTACCACTTGGGGAGATAAAAAACGACCACACGCAAACTCGGCCGCGGCGTCGCCGTCGTCGGCGCCGGGATGAGCAAGTTCGGCAGTTTTCCGGAGAAGGCGACGCGCGACCTGTTCGTCGAAGCCTTTCAGGAGATGCGCTCGTCCGTGGACAAAGGGCTCGACCCCAAGGACATCGAGGCGCTGTATATCGGCAACTACTCCAGCGATCTGTTCGAGGGGCAGGGACACACGGCCCCCATCATGGCCGACTGGGTGGGGCTGGCGCCGCGCCCGGCCACCCGCGTGGAAGACGCCTGCGCCAGCAGCGGCGTGGCCCTGCGTCAGGGGCTCATCGCTGTGGCCTCCGGCCTGTACGACGTCGTTCTCGTGGGCGGCATCGAGAAGATGACCAACCTGCCCACCGAGCGGGTCACCGACACGCTGGCCACCGCCGGCGACGTGCTCTACGAGATCCCCGCCGGTTTTACCTTCCCTGGCTTCTACGCCGCCATGGCCACGGCCTACATGGCCCGCTACGGCGCTACGCCGGAAACGTTCATGCGCGTGGGCATCAAGAACCACGAGAACGGCGCGCTCAACGAGAAGGCTCAGTTCGGCGCCACCATCCGCCAGATCATGGAAAGCAAGGTCGCCCGCGCCAAGGCCAAAGGGCGGCCCCTCCCCGCCTGGGCTGACGAGATGGACTTCCTCCACGACGACCGCGCCAACCCGATCATCGCCTGGCCCATGCGCTTGTTCGACTGCTCGCCTATCTCTGACGGAGCAGCGGCCCTGCTGCTGGTGAGCGAAGAGCTGGCCACATCATTCACCGACGATCCTCTCTATGTCATCGGCTCCGGCCAGGCCAGCGACGTGGCCCTGCACGACCGGCCTGATCTGACCACGCTGCGCGCGGCGCGGCTGGCCGGCCAGCAGGCTTACGAGATGGCCGGCGTGACGCCCGCCGACATCAAGGTGGCCGAGGTGCACGACTGCTTCACCATCGCCGAGGTCATCGCCACCGAAGACCTGGGCTTCTTCCCGCCCGGCGAGGGTCGCAAGGCCGCCGAGGAAGGGTTGACGGCCCGCAGCGGGCCGCGTCCCGTCAACACCTCCGGCGGGCTTAAATCCAAGGGCCATCCGGTGGGCGCTTCCGGCGCGGGACAGGTGGTCGAAGTCTGGAAGCAGATGCGGGGCCGCGCCGGTGCGCGCCAGGTGCCCGGCGACGTCAACCTGGCGCTGACCCACAACGTCGGCGGCACGGGGCAGACGTGTGTTGTGCACATCTACGAGCGCCGATAGAGATAGAGAGAAGAAATAGAGATGAGTGATAGAGACTTCACGGGGCCGTCGTTCTATGAGTTCCTGGGCGAAAACAGACTCATGGGCTCTCGCTGCCAGTCGTGCGGGGCGCGGCACCTGCCGCCGCGTGCGCTCTGTCCTGTCTGCCATGGCGGGGAGATGGCATGGGAAGAGATGAGTGGAAAAGGCAAGCTCATAGCCTTCACCACGATCCACATCGCGCCCACGGCCATGATCGAGGCTGGCTACGGCCGCGATAACCCTTACTGCACCGGCATCGTGCAGTTGGAGGAGGGGCCGGCCATCAGTGCCCAGATCCTGGGCGTAGACCCGATGCAGCCGGAGCAGATAACCATCGGCACGCCGCTGCGGGTCGTCTTTGTCCAGCGGGGCGAGGGAGAGAAGAAGCGCACGTACCTGGCGTTTGAGAGGGATTAGGTACTGGATATTGGGTATTGGGGATTGCCCAATATCCACCCCCGGAGGGATTATGCCTGAGATCGAAGCCAATGGAATTCAGATTTACTATGAGCTGCACGGGCCGGAAGACGCCGACGTGCTGGTGCTCTCCAACGGCGTGCTGATGAGTACCGCTAGTTGGGCCTTCCAGACGCCGGTGTTGTCGCAGCACTATCGGCTGTTGCTCTACGACTGCCGGGGCATGTGGCAGTCGGATCATCCACCGGGGCCCTATTCCATGGAGATGCACGCCGACGATCTGGCCGCGCTGCTGGACGTCCTGTCCATCGAGAGTGCCCACATCGGCGGCACATCCTACGGGGCCGAGATCAGCATGGTCTTTGCCCTCAAATATCCGAAAAGGACGCGCAGACTCATCGTGACGTCGGCAGTGAGCCAGGTGGACCCACTGCTCAAGGGCATGATAGACACCTGGGCCGCCGCCGCACGAGCGCATGATCCGGACATGCTCTTTCAGGTCGTCTATCCGTTGACCTTCTCCGAAGCCTGGATCGCCGCCAACCAGGCTGCCCTGGACACGGCGCGGGAGCGATACAAGACGCTGGATTTCGACGCCTTTCTGGAGTTGCTGCACAGCTTCTGTCAACTGGACGTCACCGCCGACCTGCACAAGATCGCGGCGCCGACCCTGATCGTTGTGGGCGAGGATGATCTCATCAAACCGCGCAAGTATTCCGAGATCATCGCCCGCCAGATCCCCCACGCCGAGTACGCCATCGTGCCGCACGCCGGTCACGCCGCGCTGTGGGAGAGGCCGGGCGTCTTCAACTCGCTGATCTTGGGCTTCCTGGCCAAACATAGTGGGTAGTGATCGGTGAACAGTGGTTAGACCCGCGACCAGCGGACCAGTGACCACTGTCCACTGATCACTAATGATGGAGATTGACCGATGGCTGATGTTTCCATTCGCAACGACTTCCGCATTGGTGAGCGGGCCAGTTTTTCCAAGACGGTCACCGAGGCCGACGTGACCACCTTTGCCGGGCTGATCGGCGACTTCAATCCCATCCACGTGGATGCCGAATACGCCCGCCAGAGCCGTTTCGGTCGCCGGGTGGCCCACGGCATGTTCACGGGCGGGCTGATCTCGGCCGCGCTGGGCAACAAGCTGCCCGGCCCCGGTTCCATCTACCTCAGCCAGCAGATCGAGTTCCTGGCGCCGGTTTTCATCGGCGACACCATCACCGCCGTAGTTGAGGTAGTCTCGTGGCAGCTTGATAAGCGCATCATCACCCTCAAGACGGATTGTTACAACCAGGATGAGAAGCAGGTTGTTACTGGAAAAGCTGTGCTGCTGGTGGACCGACCTGGAGAGTAAAACGTCAAACGCAAGAGTATGACGCTTGACGCATGACGTTTGACTGAGAGACTCAGTAGATCCAATTTGCTCGGCCTGGATCGTCAGATCCAGGCCAAAAGCGGGGATTTGGCAATCCCCTCAGAGCAATTTTGGATCCACTGAGACTGGAGGAGAACATGGGCGCCATCCTCAACACCCTCAACTGACGGCTGGCTGTAAGGTGCTGAAGCGAGGGTTGCGCAAGCAGTTCGGGTATCCAAAAAGCAAAGTTGCGCTGGAAGACGTCATGCGTTACAATGGTTGGATACGGGAGGCATGAATGAGGGTCCCGGTGCAAGTTGGGCAAATAGAAAGCGTTAAGCGGGTCTTCAGCCAAACGGATTTCAACCGCTTCGCTGCCCTGAGCGGCGACGACAATCCGACCGTGTTGTGGGAGCGGACGGGTGTCTTCAACACGTTGATTTTGGGTTTTCTGGCCAAGCAGACAAACAATAGAAGCGAACCATGACTAAAAGCATGGATCTGATACCGGTGGATCACATCGAGATCACCACCCTGATGGACAACTACTCTGATCTGTTGTTGCCCAGCACGGAGACGATGAAACGCTTTCCACTGGTGGACCGTGATGGCAAAGCAGCCGAGCCGCCGCTGGCCGGGCACGGGCTGTCGCTGCTCATTGAAATCTATCAAGACGGTGAAAAACATGCGATTCTGATGGACGCTGGCTTCCCCACGGCGGGCATCCAACACAACTGGCGCGTCCTGGGCTTCGAGCCGGCGGTCGCGGACGGCGCCTTTCTCAGCCACGGGCACCCGGATCACTTCGCCGCCCTGGGCGCTTTTCTGGAAGCCAGGGGAGAGAGAATCCCGCTGGTCTTGCACCCCGACGCCTTTCTCAAGCGGGCGCTCATCTTTCCCAACGGTCTAAAAATCGAGTTGGACATGCTCCTGCCCCGCCAGGTTTTGGAAGGACTGGGCGCCGATGTGATCGTCACCGACGAGCCTTATCTACTGGCCCCTGGCCTGACCAGCACGGGGCAGGTGGAGCGCGTCACCCCTTTCGAGGGCCGTTTCCCGCTGGCCTACGCCGAAGTGGACGGCGAGTGGCGGCCCGACGACTTTTGGGACGACCAGGGGTTGGTGGCGCACCTCAAGAACAAGGGCCTGGTGGTCATCTCCGGCTGCGCCCACGCCGGCATCGTCAACACCGTCAAGCAGGCCCAGGCAATCACTGGCGAGGAGCGCGTGCACGCCGTCATCGGTGGCTTTCACCTGACCGGCATGCCCAAAGAACAGATCGGCGCCACGGTCAGCGCGCTCAAAGCCCTGTCGCCCGCGCTGGTGGTGCCCACTCACTGCACCGGCTTTGAAGCCCAGAGCGAGTTCGCGCACCAGATGCCAGATAGTTTTGCCCTTAATTCCGTCGGCACGCGCATCGTGCTATTCGGGTCAGAGTGAAAATGCCGAATAACTTAAAAAGGAGGTGGTCCATCGAACAGATAATACGCTCATCGTGCCACAGCGGACACGGCGTCCGGTGGCAGACAGTCAGACGGCGGGCTTTCCCCGACCGTCATCAAATCAAGTAAAAAAGAAAGGTAAGGAGAAAACCATGAAAAAGCTTTTCAGTTTTTTGGGCGTGTTGGCTTTGCTGAGCATGTTGTTGAGTGCCTGCGTCACAAAAGTGGAGCCGACCGCCACTCCGGCACCCACTCCGGTGCCGCCCACTACTGCACCTGAGCCTACCAAAGAAGCAGAAAAACTCGGCCCGGTGCTCAAGATCGGGCAGTTGTCCATGCAGTCGGGGGTGATGGCGTTGTACGGGCAGCAGCAGCATCGGGGCTTCCTGCTGGGGATAGAATACGCCTCCGGCGGCAAGACCGACGACGAGGGCCGCTTCATCATCGCCAACCGCCCGGTGGAGGTCATCCTGCGCGACACCGAGGGCAATCCCGAAAAAGGCGTCCAGTTGGCCCGCGAGCTCATCGAGTCGGAGGGCGTGGAACTCCTGCAAGGGCCGGTGAGCTCGGCAGTGGCAGCAGCCCTGACCACCGTTGCCCAGGAGAACAAGATGATCCTGATGGTAGACCCGGCAGCATCGGCCTTCACCACAGGCAAGTACTTCAACCCCTACGTCTTCCGCACCAGCCGCACCAACTACGACGACACCCTCGTCATCGCCAAGTACCTGGTGGAGAACGTCGGTAAGACCTTTGCCCACATCGGCATTGACAACGCCTTTGGGCAGGGCAGCGGCGCGGCCCTGGCCTACTCGGTTGCCCAGTACGGCGGTGAGGTCATTGAGGACATCTACGCTCCCTTCGATACCACCGACTTCACACCCTACATCCAGCAGGCCATGGACTCCGGCGCGGACTGCCTGTTCCTCACCTGGGCGGGCACGGGCTACGTGACCCTGTTCCAGCAGTTGGGCGACCTGGGCGCGCTGGACGAGATGCAGGTGGCCACGGGCTACGGCGACAATGCCTCTTTCGCCGCCATCTACGGCTCGGCCATAGATCAGATCGGCCTCAACGTCTACCATTACACCGTCCCCGACAACCCCATCAACGACTGGCTGACGAAGCGTCACTTCGAGGAGTACAACGAGCCGCCCGACCTGTTCACCGCTGGCGGCATGGCTTCGGCCATTGCCCTGGCGGCTGCGCTGGAGAAGACCGGCGGCGACGCCAGTGGTGATGCTATGATCCCGGCCCTGGAGGGCCTCAAGTTCGACGGTCCCAAGGGCATCTACTACATTCGGCCCGAAGACCACGTCTGCGAGCAGCCGATGAACATCCTCAGGCTGGTCAACCTGGAGCCGGACAAGGATGGCGACGGGGTCAACGAGTACGAGTTCTTCGAGACGGTCTACGTCAGCGCCTACGACGAACTCGGCGTGCCCTGCACCCTCGAAGGCGAGTACGCCGACCGCTGCGGCGACCTGCCGACACC
>JACKQG010002979.1_pt1 | contig 21347 bp, 14 predicted proteins | sample 8237621 | NCBI WGS metagenome assembly JACKQG01 (sample SAMN15677084, study PRJNA649215) | marine metagenome | biome: marine; feature: Black Sea; material: saline water; isolation source: suspended particulate matter (SPM) from the Black Sea western gyre | collected 2013-06-09/2013-06-10 | depth... | reverse complement strand
AGACAGCTCCTGAGGTGAAACTTGCCGGTGCTCTTGTGATTGCGGCGGTGGCGGTTTTTTACATTATCTTCTGGTAAAAGGTGTTATAGAATCTTCCTTATTATTTTTCAGAAGCGGGGATGATATTAAGCTCGGCTATCGAGGCGAATGCCTGGCCGTCGAATCCGGAGAGCGCTACGAAACGTACGAATTTGCCTGTGCCTGCCTTCTCGAAAAGGATGTTCTTATCGCTCCTGCCTTTCTGGAAGGTTCCGGCGGCGCACGGCTGGCCCCAGTTTTTGCCATCAGAGCTTACATATACCTGATATTCGGAAATCCAGCCGTTCGACATATCCTGGCGGGGGGTATAGTTCAGACCTTTGATTGCGATTGGTTCGGGAAGCTCTATTCTGATTTCGTGCGGGTATGCCTTTGGTGTAGGTTCCCAGGATGTATGCCAGATAGTACTCGGGTTGCCGTCGATGGCGTTGCGAGCTTCGTGGCCCTGTGCTTCACTATCCACCATTGAAATCCGGGCCTTGCTTATCAGGGTGGGTTTTTTGAAAAGGCTTTTGACATGTTCAGTATCGGTACTGAGCTTCGGCTTAAAGGCGCTGCTGTCCATATAACTTAGCAGGCTTTGCAGCATTTGTCTTGCCACCGGGCGATTTGAGAGGTTGCTGCGAAGGTCGATACTGCAGACGAGGAGTTTGCCAGCGTCCATCTTTGTTTCAAAAACCAAGCCGAGCTTGCGATTGGTATTCCAGTCGTCAATAACCTGGACGATGGGGCGAAATTCAGGGGCGAATTCGTCGAGTACCATAAATTTAGATTTTGTTACCAGGTCCCACCACTGCCAGTCGCTGTGAAATTCTGTTGGGAATTTTGCCAGAGCCGGATGTTTCGGGTCGCATAAAATACCGAGAGTGTGCGGGGGCTGCTGTCTTGTCCATTGCGTATTCCAGAAGATTGATGTGAAGCCGGCCGGGATGTCGCTGTTGATGGAATTCAATTGCGGCATGAGCAGCACTTTGCCGCCGGCTTTCAGGGCGGCCTGAATCTTCTCGTCGAAGCTGTCTGCTATTAGTATGTTGTCCGGTGGTTTTGTTTGCGGGCGGGCGGGATATACCCAGATGTCCCAGTGATTTTCAAATGAGGTTCCCTCTATCGAGATTATTACAGCCAGCTTTTTTGGTGCGTCAATATTGGCAAGCGGAACATTGATATTTCCCAGCTCAATGGCGTTGCTTATCGGGATTGTAATCTGAGGTAATTGCCCTGAAGCAACTTTGCGGACATCGGAGTCATAGATCGACCAGAGTACATTTGCATTGTTCATTGGAGCCGGTCCGAAATGGGCAATCTCAACGCCGGCAGTGAATGTTTCGGCTGTAGTCCAGATTCGTTTTTTCATTCGCAGCAGCGGTACGGTTTCGCTGCAGTATTGTTTGTGCTGCTGTGGTTCTATGTAGCCCTTCGAATCCCAGAAGGGGTCGAGAATTCCCACAAGCGCCGTGCCCTGGCCGGGGAAGTCGTGAATGTCCAGCAGTTGAAAACCGCCGAAGCCGGGAGTGCGCAGTGCGGATTCTATCTCTTCCTTATATAACAAGGCCTGTAGTTTTCCGGAGGCCATCAGGAAATCCTGTGCCTGGTCGAGCATGTTCTTTTCGGCAAGCGAATCACGGACAATCTCGAAGTTGAGCGCTCTCAGGACGCCTGTGTACTTTTCTATTTCTTTTAGGTTGGGAAATACACACCACTGACCGATCTCGTGACTGACAACGGGGACATCGTATTTTTCGATGATGTCCCGGTAGTCGCTTGCGGTCTCGGGTGGTTTTGCGTTGAAGCGGCTGCTCAAACCAGCGCCCCACTGATGGCCGCGTGGAGCGGGTGTGCTGTGGTACTGGTTTTCAGGAATGATGGGCCATCCGGCCGCACTGGTGTAAAGGCGCCGCGGGTCTTTTTCTTTCCAGTAGTTGACCAAATCGCCGAGGAACCTTTTTTGATTTTTGCCGCCGGGCTCATTTCCATAGGCAAGCATGCAGAAAGATGGATGATTACCATATGCTTTTAGAATACGGTCACCCTCGTCGTAAATGAATTTATCGATTGGCTCGCCGTCGCCGATAGTTGCCCATGCGGGACATTCGACGTGAAAGATAATTCCCATTCTGTCGGCGGCCTCGAACGCGGCCTCGGGCGGGCACCACGAATGAAAACGCAGGTGGTTAAGGCCGTGCGCCTTTGCGGCTCTTAAGATTTTGAGCCAACCATCGACGTCCATGTGCGGATATCCTGTTAAGGGGAAGATACTGCATTCCAGTGTTCCGCGCAGGAAGGTAAAGCGGCCATTGATGGTAAATTGTGTTCCTTTTGTGCCAATCTGGCGCATGCCGAATGTGACGGTTTTTTCATCTCGAAATGTATCTTTTGCAGTTTTGGCTGTGAGTGAGGCTGTCAGCTTGTACAACGCCGGAGAGAACTCGTCCCACAACTGCACCTTATTGCCCATAGCATAATCAAATTCGAGGATGGTTTCGGATTTCGAGGCAGTGAATTCGATGCTATGCTGTGGGACCGTGTGGCTTTGTGGGGTGTTTAAGCTTTCGGCACGGATGTTGAGAGTTCCTTTGAGATTTTGATTGCCGGGGCTGCTGATTGTTACAATAACCTTCGCTGATTTATTACTTATGTTCGGATAGATCTGAACGTCACTGAGCCGGAGACTATCGGCGGCCTGCAATTCGATTCTGCCGATTATGCCGTTCCAGTTGGACTGGGTATGGTCGCTGATTGAGTGGGCGTTATCTCCGACGTTATATTTCATCGAATTATCCACGCGGATAGTCACTGTATGTCTGCCGGGTGTCATCAGGCTGCTCAGGTCGTGGAGCTGCGGCGTGCAGAGACTGTCTTGCGAGCCGACGGCGGTGCCGTCCACCCAGACTTTTGTTTCCCAGTGGCAGCGTTCCAGAAAAAGAGATATTCTTTTGCCGGCCCAGTTGGAGGGTATTTCTACCTGCTTCTGGTACCAGGCGGGGCCTTTATAGTGTTTTACGGGGGTCAGCCAGAAGGGGATTTTTATTGAGCCGGGCTGTCTGTACTTTTCATATTTGGAGTCGGTGAAAAATGACTTGTCGATAATACTGCCGGTCCATTTCGTATCGAGGGAGATATCGTCGCCAAAGCCGTTTTCGGTCGTCGAGCCGGGCAGGTTGATTTGGTCGGGGAGTTTGCTGCTGTACCATTTTTCTTTCTCGCCGGTATTGGCGGGGTCCAGCTTGAAGAGCCATTTACCCGCTAATGGAATAGCTTTCCGGCTATGTTCCGATGTTTTTGCTTTGGCGTTCTCTGGATTTTCGGCTGTTGTACAGCCGGCGCATACTACTATTCCAATACACACTGCTATCATTATCGATTGAGTGATAAACGTTCGCTTCACTTTGGTACTCCTCGTTTTGGTTGTGGTGGGGGGTGTAATTCAGGCTCTCGTAAACAGGCTGTTGCTGAGCCGATTCCGATGTCAGCACCGGGAACCAAGACCTTTTTGCCTTTCAGGTCTTCGTAAATCATTTTCAAATTTCCTGTTGGTGCTCAGATTGTTGAGTTTTACAGCAGTTCGTCAATTGCGGCGGCGAGGTCCTTTTTGCTGGTTAAACCTACCCATTTTTTTTGTACCTGGCCGTCCTTGAATAGAATGATCGTCGGTATCGCGCTTATGCCGAATTCCATTGCACTGTCGCGGGCATCGTCGGTGTTGAGTTTGCAGATTTTGGCTCTGTCTATATATTCGTCTGCGATTTCCTTGATAAGCGGAGCTATCATTTTGCAGGGACCGCACCATGGCGCCCAGAAATCAACCAGCACGGGCACATCGGAACTATGAACAGTTTCGTCAAAAGTAGCATCGGTTAACTCAATTACATTACCAGCCATAATTTTTTATCCTTTCAGCGAAGAATTCGCATGAAATTACCGCCCGACAATAAAAGCCGGATTTGCTCGGCCGCTATAATACCTGAGCCATTGTCCGGCGTCAACAAAATTAGTGATTATACTGTACAAGTCGGTCGGCAGGCTTATTTGAGGGCTTTTTTGCCTGTTTTACCATCCGCCGGGTCCGAGCAGTTCGCTGACGGGCTCGTTCCACCAATTCGGGTCTCTGAAATACTGCTTTATCATCATAGCGGCGACGACGCCGTCTCCTACGGCGGTAGCCAACTGCATGGCCGCTCCGATTCTGCAATCACCTGCCACGAAGACACCCGGCACGCTCGTTCTCAGATATGCGCAGTCGCACTTTATAAAGCCGTGCTCGGTAAGCTCTACAGAGCCTTTAAGAAAGCCGGTGTTCGGCACCATGCCGATAAAGATAAATACGCCGTCGCAGGGATAGTCTTCTTCGGCGTTTGTTTTTACGCTTTTGAGTTTGATTGACTGGGCTTTGCCATCGCCCTGTATAGCGGTCGCAACGGTGTCATACTTTATAATAAGATTTGAATCGGATTCGTTGGCTTTTACAAGCAGCTCTTCGACCAGAACCTTTGCCGCCCTGAATTCGTCTCTGCGGTGTATCATCGTTACCTTTTCGGCGAACTTTGTCAGGTGCAGCGTTTCTTCGACGGCGGTGTTGCCTCCGCCGATGGCGACGACCTGTTTGCCCTTAAAGAAGGGCGCATCGCATGTGCCGCAATAGCTGACGCCAGCGCCGGCGTTTCGGAATTCTTCTTCACCGGGGACGCCGAGCTTTCGATAATCGCTGCCGGGAGTTAAAATAACGGCCCTTGCAGTGTATTTATCTTTGTCGCAATAGACCGCGATATTGCCGTCTTCGAGTTTCTCCAGGCTGGTTACCTCAGAGCTTGATTTTATCTCTGCTCCGAAGCTTTCGACCTGCTTTTGCATTTGCATGATAAGGCCGGGGCCGTCGATGCGTTCGATTCCGGGGTAGTTTTCGATTCTGTCGGTGTTGATTATTTGACCGCCGGGCATTAACTTTTCGAGTATCAAAGTTTTCATCCTGTCGCGTGCCGTGTAGAGGGCCGCCCCGAGTCCCGCCGGGCCGCCTCCAACTATGATGCAATCGTAATTTTCAGACATAAGAAATATCCTTATATTCATTTTTTAATTTCTTTACTGAACAGATTCGTTTGTTTCTTCCTTTTCTTCCTGTATGTGGTTTAGCTGGAGGCCGAAGCGGTCGAGCTTTTTCTGGCCTTCATCGTATTGGCTGTAGGCGTTTCGCAGGTGTTTGCCGAGTATGTCCCAGGTGCCGGTGTAGTCGGCGAAAGAGGAGTTGAGCTTTTTCAGGTTTTGCCGGATTTCGGCAGCCTGTTTTTCTATCTGCAGGCCGTGCAGGCCCATCGCCACTGTCATAAGATAGGCATATAAGAGATTGGGCGAAACGGGGATTACCTTTTTATCGAAACAGTATTGCAAAATATCCTGATTTTCTCCGATGTATTTTACTATCGTTTCGTAATAGACGTTCTCTGCGGGTATATACATTAACGCAAAATCAAGTGTGCCCTCGGCGGGCCTAATATAGTCGGAGGCGATTTTGTCGATGTGATTATTTACATCCTTAAGAAATTGCCTGCGAAGTTTTATTTTTTCCGCCTCTTCTTCGGTTTTTACGATTTTCTCAAAACCCGGCAGCGGGAACTTTGCATCTACGGGCACGGAGAAATCGGCCAGCTCTATCAGGGCGTCAACCGTTTTGCCGTCTTTGAATGTGTACTGGAGTTTGTATCTGTCTTTGGGCAGGATATTGGCAAGGAGATTTTCGAGCGACCATTCGCCCATCTGGCCACGGAGTTTTGGCGAGCTTAGGATGTCCTGGAGCCGTCTGACTTCTGTTCCGACCTGCATCATCTGCTTGTTTGTGCCCTGCAGTTCGCCTATCTGCTTATTGAGCCGGTCGAGGACCTCCTGGCCGGCCTGCATGTTTTTGCCTATATTTGTCTGGCCGTCCAGAAGGGATTTCTGGAGTTTGTCTTTCGTGTCGTCCTGAGAGCTTTTGAGGGCTTCCAACTGCTGCTGCAAAAGACCTATGGAGGCCTGCTGGCCCGCCATTTTTTCGGCGTTGGCGGAGTTCGAGATAATGAGCCAGACCAAAAGCCCCAGCACAGCCAATACCAAAACAATAATTACAACAGTTAAAATCAGATCCATAGTTTTCCTCAAAAAGAAATTCTGATTATAGATTCTACAAGGCCGTTCGTCAAAGACTATTGGCGATAGTTGAGCTGGGACAAAAAAATATTGATATGTGCGTTGAACCTTTGTATCGTCCTGATTTGGGAAATAACGGAAGCCGCTTGTATAAGGGATGTTTGCGATGGAAGTAATAGAATCTGTAATATTCGATTGGGGAGGCGTTTTGATAGAAGATCCCAGTCCGGGTATTGTGAAATATTGCTCGGAGGCTTTGGCCGTATCGAAGGAAGACTATATAAAAGCGCATCGCAAATTCATAGAGGACTTCGAGAAAAGCGTAATCAGTGAAGAAAAGTTCTGGGAAAGAATTTGCAACGAATTAGGAGTATCGAAGCCGAAAGTTCCTTCATTATGGGCTGATGCGTTCAAGGCCGGCTATGTGCCCAGAGAGGAAGTGTTTTCTTTAGCGGCCGGGCTTCGTAAAAAAGGCTATAAGACGGCGTTTTTGTCCAACACAGAAGAGCCGTCTATGCGGTACTTTCATCAGTTCGGATATGACATGTTCGATGTGCTGGTCTTTTCGTGCGCCGAGGGGACGAGAAAACCCGAGAGCAGAATCTATGAACTGACTGTTCAGAGACTCGGGTCGGAAGCCGGGCAATCGGTATTCATAGATGATAAACCTGAGTATATAAGCGGCGCACAACAGGCGGGATTACATGCAATTCTTTTCGAGAATGTGAGCCAGGTTAAGAATGAGTTGATTATGCTTGGCGTTGAATAGAATAACCAAAGCGAGGAATAAACCGCTAATGAATTTATCCACGGCCTTAAAGAACAAAGATGTTGTTTTGCTTGATGGAGCAATAGGAACCGAACTGGGCAAGCATGGTCTTATGGGGCGGGCAAGGCCTAATCTTGATAATCCTGAAGTTGTACTTAAAATCCAGCGGGAATATGCCCGGTGTGGGTGTGATGCAATAACGACCAATACTCTGACGATGAATCGTATCTATATCGAGTCGCACAATGTCGGGGTATCTGTACAAGATGTGAATCGTGCCGGGGTGGAGATTGCAAGGAAAGCTGTTAGTGAGGGGCAATATGTGCTTGGGAATATCGGCTCGACGGGTCAATTGCTTGAACCGTATGGTACTTATAAGGAATCGCAATTTTATGAAACATTTAAAGAGCAGGCGGGAATATTAGCGGAATCAGGAGTGGACGGATTTATTATTGAGACTATGTTTGATTTGCAGGAGGCGATGTTTGCCCTTCGTGCGTGTAAGGATAATTTCTCGCTGCCGGTGATTGTATCGATTGCATTTTCGAGTGAGACAAAAGGCGGAAGGACAATGATGGGCAATTCGGCGCAGCAGTGTGCGAAAGGCCTCACGGACGGCGGTGCGGATGTTATTGGCGCTAATTGCGGTGAAATAGATCCTGCTCAGATGGCCGTGATTGTGTCAGTGCTTAAGTCGGCAACGTCACTGCCTGTCCTGGCTCAGCCGAATGCCGGTAAACCTCAACTGGTTGATAATGAGACCGTGTTTAAGATGGCCCCGGATGATTTTGTACGGGGAATCGCGGAATGCCTTTCTGCCGGGGCCCGAATTGTGGGTGGCTGCTGCGGCACAACGCCAGAACATATCGTCGCGGTAGCCAACCTGTTAAAAAGGGACGAGTAATGAAGGCGGTCTGTTTGCATGATAAAGATACGATAGAGACATTTCTCCGCGGCAATGTGTTTCTTAATATTTATAGTCTTGGTGACCTTGACGATTTTTTCTGGCCATACACTACATGGTATGCATTGACCGACTCAACAGGTATCCGGGCCATAGCATTGATATACACTGGCGGAAGCTTGCCGTGTCTTCATGCTCTCGCAGAAGATGATAAGGCCGTTTATACGGAAGAGCTTTTGCGTTGTTTGATTGGTATTTTGCCAAGGCTTTTTCATGCCCACCTGATTTCAGGGTCGGAGAGTATATTAGCGGAGCGTTATCATTTTCGGCCATTCGGCAGGCATGACAGGATGGCTTTGACAGATAAATCATTGTTAACGGACATTGATACCTCCGAGGCAGGAGGGCTTTCAATGTCTGATTTAGATGAAATAATGAGCTTATTTGAAAAGGCTTATCCCGGGAACTTTTTTGAACCGAGGATGTTGGAGACGAAACAATACTACGGCATTCGACAGTCTGGTGCACTGGTAAGTGTAGCTGGTGTGCATGTTTATTCTGCCCGCTATCGGGTTGCCGCCTTGGGCAACATCACAACGCATCCGGATTATAGGGGTAGGGGATATGGCAGAATTGCAGCCGCACGGGCTTGTAAATCGCTGTTAAGCGAAATAGACCATATTGGCCTAAACGTAAAAGCGGACAATACAAGTGCAATCAGGTGCTATGAAAAACTGGGCTTTGAAGTAATTGGTTCCTTCGGTGAGTTCGAAGCTGAGCTTAAAGCGTCTTAAAAGTATGTGTTAAAGCATATAGAAACGCGTTATTTTAGTGATTCTGTCGGAGAGAAATAATTTTAGGGTGTTGAATGCGGACAACTAAAATATATTTTTTTATGGATTTTTCAAGCTGACCGCAATAAAGTCACCTTCCGAAATCGTCTTTAACTATACTTATCCAATATTACAGCACAATGACTAACTGTATTTTTGAAAGGAGAAAACAATGTTAAAGAAGATTATGCTGGTTATTGGAGCGGTGGTTATATTAGGATTGGTTGTTGAGAGCTTGACAGCTCAGCCGGAACCGCGAGGCGGAGATTTCGGCGGCAGGCGTGGTGGCGGCAGGGGTTTCTCTGCTTCGCCTCAGCAAAATCCCCCTACTGCGGTGAACGAAGAAGAGAAGAAAATTTTGAGCGTTCTTGATGAAATGGACCGCAACCAGCGTGGCGGGAATATGAACGTGCCGATGGAGGACGGTCGAATACTGCGACTGCTTACCGAAGCGATTGGCGCCAAACATGTTGTCGAGATCGGTACTTCCAACGGGTACTCGGGTATCTGGTTCTGCCTTGCCCTGCGTGCCACCGGCGGCAAGCTCACTACTCATGATATCGACGAGGGACGGGCGGCAATGGCGCGTGAGAACTTCAAACGTGCCGGTGTTGATAATATCATTACGCTCGTTATGGGTGATGCACACGAAACGGTTAAAAATATCAAAGAACCGATTGATGTTCTTTTCATTGATGCTGACAAGCCCGGTTATATTGACTATTTACAAAAGCTTCTGCCGTTGGTGCGTCCGGGCGGATTGATTCTGGGCCACAATGTTAATATGGGTTCACAAATGCAGGATTACATTAAGGCTATAACTACAGATGCGAACCTGGAGACGGTTTTTCAGGGACAGGGTCAGGACCTTAGTGTTACGCTTAAAAAACGCTTAAGTAAATAACGGAATTGCTGTTAATATTGGATGGATTTGTAATTATGTCTTTCGAAAGAGAAGCACTCTCACGCCGCAGCTTTCTTGCGCATGGTGTCGGTGTTGTTGCCGGTGTATGTGCCGGGGCAAGCTTAACATCATGCAGTCGTACTTTGAATACATCAGCGTCGAATCCCAATGTCAGGACGAGATTCGGATTTACGACCTATCAGTGGGGCCAAGACTGGGACATCCCGACGCTGATTGCCAACTGCTGCAAGGCCCGGGCTTTTGGCGTTGAGCTGCGAACCAGCCAGTCCTATGCTCACTGTGTCGAGCTTGAAATTGATGCGCAGCAGCGCCGCGAAGTACGGAAACAGTTTGAGGACAGCCCAGTAACGTTAGTAGGTATTGCCAGCGGTGAACGTTATGATTCGCCGGACGCTGCGGAGCTCGAAACGGCGATTGAAAATACCAAGGGCTATATAAAGCTAAGCCGTGATGTAGGTTCCAGCGGCGTGAGGGTTTTCCCCAACAGTTTTCACGACGGTGTCCCGAAAGAGAAGACCATCGAGCAAATCAGTAATTCGATGAATATTTTGGGGGCATTCGCCGGTGACTATGGCCAACAGGTTCGCCTCGAAGCGCACGGCAATGTCGGCGAGCTGCCGACACTGAGGGCGATTATGGACCGTGTTGACCAGCCGAGCGTTCGGATTAAGCTTAATTCCAGTACAAGGGATTCCGCGGGCAACGGGTTCGAGCACAATTTCAACCTGGTCAAGGATTTGCTGGGTGATACACTGCACCTGCACAATCTCAAAGACGCGGAATTTCCGTATCAGCTTCAGATGGATCTTTTGGTGAAAATGAACTGGAAGGGCTGGCAACTGCTGGAAGTAAGTGATAAGGTTCCCGACCGTGTTCAGGCGTTGATTGAGCAGCGACGTATCTGGGACGGATTTTTGGACAAGTCCCTGAATGCGTGAATAAAAGATACTGAGTCAAAATAATTAATACCGAACGTCGGAATTTGCCGGTTTGCTCCCGACGTGGCAAAGACGCATCTTGGAAGTGAAGGGCGGGCCGCCATTAAAGATGGGGGTACTTTAAGGACAATAAGAATGCCAAATGAAGAATTGCAGCGAGGATTTGGTCTATCGACTTCGACCTACGTGGTTATTGCCAGCATGGTGGGAACAGGAATTCTGATCTCGCCCGGATACATGATGGCTTCACTCCAAAACTACCCCGTAATATTCGGGCTTTGGGCCCTTGGCGGGTTGTTGGCCATGTGCGGTGCTCTTTGTGTGGCGGAGCTGGCGGCCGCTCTGCCCCGATCGGGCGGAGAGTATATTTACCTTCGCGAAGCATACGGTCCGATGCCCGCCTTTTTATCCGGCTGGACATCGTTTTTTTTGGGATTTTCTGCGCCGTTGGCTGTAGCCGGCTATATCGCGGCTAAATATCTTTTGACGCCATTCGGATTGGCCGAGAAGGAGACCGGCCTCATTATCAAAACGACCGCTGCTGCTATTATCGTAGCGGTTACGCTGCCCAATCTTTTTGGTCACCGTCAGTCCGCCTGGACGCAAAACCTCACAACGGTTCTCAAATTCGGTCTGTTTGTGTTTCTGGTATTGTTTGCGTTTCTGTTCGGCAAAGGACAACTGGCAAACCTTTCAGAAGGGCAGCCGATAGGGAAGGTCAAGTTTGGAACTGCAGTTACTCAATTGTTCTATGTCATGTTTGCCTACAGCGGCTGGAACGCCGCCAGCTACCTGGCCGGTGAGGTTAAGAATCCTGCCAAAATTCTCCCCCGGTCGCTGCTGCTTGGCGCCGGATTGGTAGTTGTTTTGTATCTGGCTTTGAATCTCGTTTTTGCTTATGCGGTACCTCTGGCTGATGTGGGATTTGACAACGCGGAACTGGTTCCCAAACTGGCGGTCGGAAATCTTTTTGGATCGAGAGCCTCCAACGTTTTCTCCGTTTTATTAGGATTAACGTTTTTGGCTACGGTGAGTGCTTTCATTATTACCGGCCCGCGGATTTACTACGCCATGGCCAAAGACAGATTGTTTCCATCCGTAGCTGGGCATGTCAGCTCAAAGGGGCGGGTTCCTGTTTACGCGATGCTCGCACAAAGCACATGCGCAATCGCTATTCTGTTCGGGGTGAAGTATTTCAGGGACTTATACCAGTATGCCTCGGTGGGATTGTCGCTTTTTGCATTGCTTTTTGTAGGAGCGGTTTATGTCCTTAGATGGCGCCGGCCGGATATGGAAAGACCATTTCGCGTGCCCGGATATCCTGTTGTTCCGGCAATCTTTATGGCGGTGATTATTTTTATGGCTGTTTTTGCGTTCATGCAGTGGCCGAAACCTTCGATTTACAGTCTCGGCAGCATCCTTGTAGGTATTCCAGTCTATTACATCTGGTCTTTTGTACGTCGCCAAAGGGATACACAGCAATAAGTTATGCGAATATATGAGTTTTGAAAATACGAGTTCTGTTTTCAAATCCAATATTAGGTAATTGTCGTGCTTTTTCAAACCTCATCTAATTATCTTTTTCAGGAGTTTTCTGCCCATATTATCCAGCGATTTTTCTTGACGAGACGGTGGATAATTTGGTATAGATAGTATTAGTAAAGCTTGCGCCTGCACAGGCGGGAATGTGACGATTTTCTTTCCTGGCCTGTGGAAACTTCGGAGCTTCTTGATAGAGGAGGAATTATTATGTGAGCCACAGAGTAAGTCGTAGGAGGCGGGAAGTGTGCTTCACAGAAGGAGGTGTTAACATTTCAACGATAAATTTGTATCCCGCTTCTATGGGAATGAATGTTTTGATGCATAGTCAGCGAAGAATTTTACTTTTAGCCATTGTTGATAAAGGAGGAAAAAAATGATTGTTAAAGGATTCGTGTCATTCGGAATGCTTATAGGTTTGATGTTCATCTCACTGTTTTCTACGCCTGTTGATGCACAGACATATTTCTTTGACGACTTCGAGAATCCTGGGGAGTCTGAGGGTAAATGGGAAGTGGTCACAGGGGATTGGCAGGTTGCCGATGGTGTATATCACCAGCTCGCCGCGGCTGATCCGTGGCAAGCATCAATGGTTGCGGCGGACCAATGGAGCAATGAATGGGAAGAATACACTATTGAATTCAAGGTCAAGCCGCTTACTGAAGGAGATGCTCCTGTTAATGTGCTATTCAGAGTCCAGGATCCGGTACCGACGGTGTGGGCCGACCGTAATGGGCCTAATACTCATATGTATAGATGGATAGTAAACGGATGGACGAATACGGAATCCAGACCGTATATATATAACGCCGGTTCGGCTGTGATGCTGGCTCAGACAAATAACTCATTGGTAGTGGGAAGCTGGCATAACATTAAGCTGGTTGTCACAAAAACAGGACTGGCCGGTTATGTGGATGATGTTGAAATGTTTGATGTTGAGCATGCTCAGTGGATTAATGGGAGGGTTGGAATTCAGGCTTACAGCGGCATGATGGATTTCGATGATTTCATCGTATATGGACCGAGTGGCCGTAAAAGTTTGCCGGTTGCTTCCGGTCCGACGCCCGGGGATGGTGAATTAATCAAAGCAACCTGGGTAAACCTGAGCTGGAGGCCCGGGGATTTTGCCGTGTCCCACGATTTGTACATCGGCTCCGATTTCGACGATGTTAACAACGGTGCCGAAGGGACATTTGCCGGCAGCACGAGCAGCGTTTTTCAGGTTGTTGGCTTTCCCGGTTTCGCCATCCCTGAGGGCCTGCAGCCCGGGGCGACCTACTACTGGCGGATCGACGAGGTCAATGACCTTGACCCAAATAGTCCATGGAAGGGTAAAGTCTGGAGTTTTGCGATTGCTCCCAAAACAGCTTATGAGCCCAACCCGGCCGGTGGTGCAGAGTCTGTAGATCTGAATGTGGAGCTTAACTGGACGGCGGGTTTCGGCTCTAAATTGCACACGGTGTATTTTGGAGACAATTTTGATGATGTGAACAACGCCGCTGGTGGACTTCCACTGGGTTCTGCAACATATACTCCCGGCATACTTCAAATGGCCAAGACCTACTATTGGAGGGTTGATGAGTTCGATGGTATCGATACTTATAAAGGCGATGTCTGGAGCTTTACAACTGAGGGCGCTGTCGGAACTCCGAATCCGGCTAAAGGCGCCGTGGATGTCACTCAGGCACCTGTTCTTACCTGGGTGCCGGGAGTTTTTGCCGATTCACATGAGGTCTATTTCGGCACTGATGCAGAAGCTGTGAACAACGCCGATACAAGTTCGCCTGAGTTTAAAGGCAGCGGAAACCTTGGTTACGAAAGTTATGACGCCGGACAGCTTGAATGGAATACTACCTACTACTGGCGGATTGATGAGGTAAATAACGCCAACGCTGACAGTCCGTGGACAGGTCCTCTCTGGAGTTTTACGACGGCTGACTTCCTTGTTGTGGACGATTTTGAGAGCTACAACGACCTTAATGAAGATGAACCCGGGAGCAACAGGATATACCTTACGTGGCTGGACGGATTCGACAATCCGGCTATCAACGGTTCTATCGTCGGTCATGCCAATCCTCCATTTGCCGAGCAGACTATCGTTCACGGTGGTAATCAGTCGATGCCGTTTGAATACAACAATGCTGTCGGAAAATCGGAGGCTACTTTGACATTGTCTTCCAATCGTGACTGGACAGTCAATGGCGTTAACACACTAACAGTTTGGTTCCGAGGTAGTGCCGGTAACGCCGCTGAGAATTTGTACGTTGCCCTCAACGGCAATGCCGTGGTCAATCATGACAATCCTGATGCGGCACTGAGAACTTCCTGGGCCGAATGGAATATCGACTTGCAGGCATTTGCCGACTTAGGCGTGAACCTTGCCAATGTCACTTCGATTACTCTTGGCCTTGGTAACAGGAACAATCCGGTTGCCAGCGGTCCAGGTATGATGTACTTTGATGATATTCGTCTGTATGCTCCATAACCGTAAAAAACATAAATGACATTATACGATTGATGAGAGCCTAACAGTTGGAGATTGACATTTTTTTGAAATATTTTTGGTATAGTAAAAGCATAAATAGCTATTTTCACTTTTTTTAAGGAGGAATATTATGATTAAAAGACTGATTTATCTGCTCTCTTTTGTTTTAGTGCTGAATACCGCCGGCAATGTCTCAGCAGAACTGGTGCTTCACCTGCCATTCGAGGATGCACAAAGCCCCATTGATGCCTCTGCCAATCCCGCTACAGTAAGAGTTCTTGGTTCACTTAATCTTATCGACGGGAAGATTGGTAAGGGATTAGAGTTTGACGGGAATAACGCCAACCGTATTGAGGTTACTCATGCGGCCAAACTGGAGGGCATGTCTGCTCTTAGCATAGCAGCATGGGTGCTGCCCCGGAACATTGCGAGTCACGAAGGAATGTCCATCATATCGAAAAGAAATGCGTATAATGACGGCGATGTTTACAACTTGTTTATCTGGACAGGCCAGCTTGTTAATGGCCGGATTAACGGTAACAACACGAATATAGGGCTGTCCATGGAACCCCTCGAAGATAATGTCTGGTACCACATCACTCTCGTATTTGACGGGGATGGGAATGCCGGCGAGAAGATTAAGCTGTACATCAACGGTGTTCTGGAGTCCAGCGATGACCATCCGGCCAGCGCTGTGGGCACAGGGGGTGCTCCCGTGTGGTTCGGCGAATTAGATGCTAATCGAGGATTTGCGTGGGATGGTATTATGGACGAGGTGCGGCTTTACAACCACGCTCTGTCAGAGGTCGAGATACTCGGCGCCATGGAAGGTAAGCCGTGGCCATACGCTTTCGGACCTGATCCGGCTGATGGCGTTTTACTTTCAGACACGTGGGTGAACACGAGCTGGACGCCCGGGGCTCTTGCGGTATCGCATGATGTGTACATTGGCGATAATTTTGATGCCGTGAACGAAGGTGTCGAAGGCACGTTCATCGGCAATCAGGCCACGACATTTGCTGTCATTGGCTTTCCCGGATTTGCTTTTCCGGATGGCCTTGTGCCGGGAACAACTTACTACTGGCGAATCGATGAGGTCAACGATGCTGAGCCGAACAGTCCGTGGAAGGGCGATATCTGGAGCTTTAGTATTCCCCCTAAGACAGCATATTTTCCCAGTCCGGCTGATAGCGTTGAGACTGTAGATGTGGATGTGAAACTTAGCTGGACGGGAGGTTTCGGTTCTAAGCTGCACACCGTATATTTCGGGGACAATTTTGACGATGTCAGCAACGCAACAGGTGGTCAGGCTCAGGGAACTACGACCTATACTCCCGGCACACTCAAAATGGCCAAAACTTACTACTGGCGGGTGGATGAGTTCGATATTATCGAAACGCATAAAGGCGATGTCTGGAGCTTTATTACCGAGGGGGCAGCCAGCAGCCCGAGCCCGGCTAAAGGCGCTGTTGATGTGACGCAGACACCAGTTCTTACATGGGTGCCGGGAGTTTTTGCAGATACACATGAGGTCTATTTTGGCACCGATGCAAGTTCACTTGAGAATAAAGGCAGCGGAATCCTTGGTTCCGAAAGCTATGATACCGGTAACCTTGAATGGAATACTACCTACTACTGGCGTGTCGATGAGGCCAATAACGCCAACACTGACAGCCCGTGGACAGGCCCTCTATGGAGCTTCACTACGGCCAACTTCCTTATCATAGATGATTTTGAATCTTACAATGACCTTAATGAAGATGAACCCGGGAGCAGCAGAATATATCTTGCCTGGGTGGACGGATTCGACAACCCGGCTGTAAACGGTTCCGTCGTTGGTCATGCCAATCCTCCATTTGCCGAGCAGACTATCGTAAACAGCGGAAATCAATCAATGCCGTTTGCTTACGACAACGCAGTCGGGAAATCTGAGGCTACTTTGACATTGTCTTCCAATCGTGACTGGACAGTCAATGGCGTTAACACACTGACGATTTGGTATCGAGGCGCATCGGCCAATGCTGCCGAGCCGATGTATGTTGTTCTCAACGGTAGTGCTGTGGTCACTAATGATAATCCTGATGCAGCAAAAGCAGGTTCCTGGACACAATGGAATATCGACCTTCAGGCGTTTGCGGACCAGGGTGTGAACCTTGCCAATGTCACTTCGATTACCCTTGGCCTTGGTAACAGGAATAATCCGGTTACCGGCGGCTCAGGGATGATGTACTACGATGATATTCGCCTGTACGCACCGGTTCCATAAGTGATAAATTAGTAATTGTAAGAGCAGTCAAGATTTGAATATATTAATCCTTTAGAGGAGGATTGTTATGCACTGTAAATTGATGTATCTCGCTTGTTTTGTTATAGCGTTTTCTCTGGTTAGTAACGCAGCGGCAGATGATTTTTTCTGGGACAACAGCGGCGGTGATTCTCTCTGGAGTAATCCGGAGAACTGGGATATCAACAAAGTCCCCAACGCCGGCGATGCAGTCTATATCGATTGGAGAAGTGACCCGACAGAGGTCATTATTGATGCGGACACTGAGGCACGGTTTGATAGTGTCACCATAAGCAACGACTCTGTCGGGGGTCAGGACTTTGTCCACCTGCATATGACCGGAGGGACTCTATCGGCGGGCAATCTTATCAGAATAGGCAGGGAGCAACTGGGGATGTTCACTATTGATGATGGTGATGTCACGTGCGCCGCTTTTCAGCTTGGGCGAAAAGACCCGAGCAAGGGCGTGGTAAATATCAACGGTGGTACGGTAACCGTCTCGACGAATGTGAGAGTTCCCCGGGGCGGCTCGCAGGGAAGTGAATTACACCTGAATGGTGGGATTCTCTATGCCAATGGCCTTGTGATGAATGACCCGGATGATGAGTTGTCCGGAACGAATGGAAGCGTGAATATGGCCGGAGGCGTGCTGGTATTAACGAGCGAAGAAGATCAGACAGAGAAAATAAAAGAGTATGTACAGAACGGCTGGATTACGGCCTACGGTGTCAATAGCGGTGAGCTTCTCGAAGATGGTCGTCTGGCACTGGTGCAGATTGACTACAATGTAACCAATGCCGGTATGACTACAGTCTGGGCGGTTGCGGCAAATCCGGTACAGGCACGTTCGCCTCAGCCAAAGGATGGGGCGATATTGGATATAGCTGATGCGACCTCGTTAAACTGGACGGCGGGCCGAACGGCTGTTCGGCATGATATTTACTTTGGGGACAGTTTCGAGGGTGTCAATGCTGCCGATATTACTGATACGACAGGTATATATCGGGGCGGCCGGGATGTCAGCGGTTATATTTTCCCTGAAGCTCTCGAATGGGGGGCTGCTTATTACTGGCGTATCGATGAGATAGAGGCCGACAATACTTTGCACACAGGCCCGGTATGGAGCTTTACGGTGGCAGACTATCTTCTTGTGGATGATTTTGAGGCCTACAATGAGCTTGATACAACTAACCCCATGAGTAACAGGATATTTTCTGCATGGATAGACGGATGGGACGACCCGGCCAATGGTTCTGTAGTTGGCTATGAGAATCCCCCTTTTACCGAACAAACTATAGTTCACGGGGGCGGGCAGTCGATGCCGTATTTCTACAACAACGATAATGTAATAAACTACTCTGAGACAACAAAGACATTGATTTATCCGCGTGACTGGACCGCGCAGGATGTCGGAGTATTGTCGCTGTGGTTCAGAGGCCATTCACAATATGTCGGCGGTTTTGCGGAGGCTCCGGCCGGTACCTACACGATGAGTGCCTCGGGGGAGGATATCTGGAACACATCCGATGAGTTCCACTTTGCCTATAAGGAGCTGTCCGGCGCCGGTGCGATTATAGCTAAGGTTGAGAGCGTTGGGAATACGGACCCCTGGGCGAAGGCGGGAGTGATGATTCGTGATACGCTTGAGGCGGATTCGGCACATGTGATGATGGCCGTGACGCCCGGTAGCGGAGTCTGGTTCGGATGGCGTGAAACGGCGGGCGGCGGCGGCTTTAGCTCAAAGCAGGAAGGGATTACCGCACCTCAGTGGGTGAAGCTGGAGCGCACCACGGGCGGACTCGTCAGGGCATATTATTCGGCGGACGGCACGACGTGGACACAACTGGATATAGCGTCCGTGATGATGGATATGCCTGTGTACATCGGGCTGGCTTTGACCAGCCATAATCCCGATGCTGCGTGCGAGGCTGTGTTTTCCAACGTCAGCTTCCCGAATACTGATGTTGGTCCGCAGTGGACAGACCTGGATGTTGGCATAATCGGTAATGAGCCGGAGCCGATGTGTGTTACTGTATCTAATAGTGACGGCGTAAGCGCTACAGTTGTGCACCCTGACCCGAATGCGGCGCTTATAGAAGACTGGACCGAGTGGACTATAGACCTGAATAGCTTCAGTGATGGTGGTGTTGACCTTACCGATGTCAACAGTATATCTATCGGTTTGGGTAATAAGGCCGGCCCGCAGAATGGCGGCTCAGGTAAAATGTATTTTGACGACATCCGATTATATAGACCTGCTGCGGAGCCTGAAACGATAGTTAATATTCAGTGGCTGGGTCATTCGACTGTAAAGGTCTGGGATGAGTATTGTATAGTATATGTGGATCCGGAGAGGGTGAACGAATCGCTGCATGATGCTGCTGTAGTCTGTGTAACTCATACTCACGGCGATCATTACTCGCCTTCGGATATTGCGAAAGTTTCCAATTCCCAGACGCGATTCATCGGGCCGCCTGATGTCGTTCAGCAGTATGGCAGCGGGCAGGCAATCGCACCAGGTGAGACAATCGAATTTGAGAATGCCGGCATAACAGCCGTGGCTTCGTATAATACCAACAAATCGAACCATCCAAAATCGAGGAACTGGGTCGGGTACATAATAGAAATCGGCTCGAAGCGGATTTATGTCGCCGGTGATACCGACCTGATCGATGAAATGAAAACGCTCGGACATATAGACGCGGCAATACTGCCGGCGGGCGGCACATATACGATGAACGCGGTTGAGGCGGCGGAAGCGACGCAGTATATAAAGCCGGAGCTGGCAATACCATATCACTGGGGCCAAAGTGTCGGCAACCTTAGTGATGCGCAGACCTTTGCAGAGCTTGCTCGATGCGCTGTGAAGATTTTAACTGTTGGCGAGACAATAAGCTCTGACAACTGGCCTGATTATTCTCCCTTGTTAGCACACTGGAAACTTGACGAGATAGACAATATTATCGCAGATGATGACGTTGGTGACAACGATGGCACACTTTATGGAGAACCCCTCTGGCAGCCTGCCGGTGGTAAGATAGATGGCGCGCTTGAGTTTGATGGACTCGACGATTATGTCGAGACCGGTTTTGTCTTGAATCCGGCCGATGGAGTATTCAGCGTTTTTGCCTGGATTAAAGGAGGCTCGCCCGGACAGGTAATCATATCTCAGGCAGACGGCGGGGGAAACGGTGATACCTGGGCAGGAGCGGAGTCATCAGGCGGCAAACTTATGACCGGTTTAGTGCCTCCACCGGCGGGGCGGTTTGTTCCGCAGCCGTTGGTTTCGGAACTCATAATCACTGATGGCGACTGGTACCATATCGGTTTTGTCTGGGATGGCTCCTACAGGTCCCTCTTTGGGGATGGCATAGAAGCAGCAAAGGATGCCCAGCCATTAAATCCGCTGAAGGACGCTGATGGCAGTCTATACATCGGTGCCGGTAAAACTCTTGAAACCGGTACTTTTTTCTCCGGTCTGATTGACGATGTTCGGATTTACAACCAGGCACTTAACGCTGAGGAAATCATGACTTTGGCGGAAAAAGTCAGCCGCTAAAAGAAGAAAATGATAGTTTTGGAATCCCCCCCAGCCAAGCTTGAGAGCGCTGCTTGGGATTTATTTTTTTCCGTAAAGTTCAATAAAATAGCCCAAAAATTGGATTTTCCCCACTTTTTTATAAAACTTTCCCGAAAAAGGCAATATTTCAGGCTGAATGTGCGTCTATATATGTGAAAACCGGTGCCGGAGTTAATAAAATAGTGGCTAATTAGGGGACCAAAAAAATGTTGATGACGGATATCAAGGCGGCACTTTTACTGATAGTAACAGAGAATGTCGCTGCTATGCGGATGTTTGTCAGAAATTTAATGAAGTCAATTGTTAAATCCGCTCCTAAACATCGAATTGCGAAGGGGCATAACAATAAAGAGCCTATGGCTCGGAAAGAGACGTAAAATGTTGAAAAAGATAATTACATTAAGCATTGTAACAGCAATTTTGCTGATTGGAGTTGAAAACATTATTGCTCAGGAAGGAACAGACAATCCTGAGCAGGGGCAAAGACGCAGGCAGGGTCAGGAAGGCCGTGCAGGACAAAGGGGCCGGGCCCAGCAGTTTAGGGGACAGCAAGAAAAGGACAGCGAATCACCGGCCAAAGGAGCCGAGACTGACAGGAAAATCGGGGCAATGGAAAAGAAGCGTCAGAAGGCGTTGACGCAGAAAGGCACGCCCCGTGACAGAGTGGGCCGCAGGTCGCAGCAATCTCGACCATGGCGTAATCAACCTATGCAGCGGATGTTTGGCGGAAGGGGACGAGGTTTTCAGGGTAGAGGTATGGGTGGATGGAACCGACGTTATCAATATGAAGGTTTATGCCCGTGCTGTCAAAGATTTATGGGCGGAATGGGGAGAAGTTTTCAGGGCAGAGGTATGATGGGGCAAGGTGGTCCAGGCTTCCAGGGCAGAGGTATGATGGGGCAGGGCGGTCCAGGCTTTCAGGGTAGAGGTATGA
>JACKQG010002978.1_pt1 | contig 21352 bp, 15 predicted proteins | sample 8237621 | NCBI WGS metagenome assembly JACKQG01 (sample SAMN15677084, study PRJNA649215) | marine metagenome | biome: marine; feature: Black Sea; material: saline water; isolation source: suspended particulate matter (SPM) from the Black Sea western gyre | collected 2013-06-09/2013-06-10 | depth... | reverse complement strand
TTCAGTATTTGAAGTTGGAAGAACTAGACCAGACAATCTACTACGTCAATGCTAAGAGCCTCAAAGAGTTGGCAAACGAAGACATTTGGGAAGAATTCCTACCAATCGAACTTGGGCATTGGAACAAAGCAGACCTTCGGAGTCTCAGCATAGACGCGGATGTCAAAGATGAATATGATCGCTTCTATGCGTGGACCTCGTCTTTTGCTCACGGTCATTGGGGGGCAGTGCGGGATGCGGTCTATGAGACTTGTGGCAATCCACTACATAGGCTTCATCGAATTCCAAGACAATCTCCTCGCGCACTTCCCGATGTAGTCCCAGACGCCTGCAGTCTTGTTGACAAGGTTCTTGAAATCGTTTCAGAATGCTACCCAGATTTTCCACATCGGGTTACAATCAACCCGTAGGCGCAACCCAACCCGAGGCTACAGCCGACGCATGTGCGCTTCGCTCGGTGCGCAGTTGAACTCCACGCGTTACTAGGCGGAACGTGAACGCTCAACTGTTCAGGGGTATAATATGAGTTTTGCCACCGCATCGCACATCTGAAAGCGGGAGGGGCCTACGCAGTGCTGGCCCGCGTCCAGGTACTGGAGGCCCAGGAAGTGAGGATACAATGCCCCATCCATTGGTGACCCAACTACGCTTCGCCCGCAGTGAGTTCGTGCGCGGCCTGGAGGGTGTGACCCCTGAAGAGGCCCTCCGCCGCTTCGAGCCGATGAACTGCATCAGTTGGATCGTCGGCCATTTGGCCAACCAGGAACACGGCTACTGGGTGTTGTGGGCAACGGGCCGCAATCTGGCGCCCGCACTCAACGAACTGGTCGGCTACGGCCAGCCAGCCAGCACCCCAGCACTGGACGAGATGTGGGAGACGTGGCGGCAGATGACCCGGGCAGCGGATCAGTTCCTGGACACGCTGACGACGGAGAAGCTGCCCACACACCTCGAATGGAAGGGCCGGCAGAGACCAGAAAGCATAGGCACGATGCTCTATCGCCACACCTATCACTACTGGTACCATTTGGGGGAGGCGCAGGCCATCCGGCAGTTACTGGGGCATCGCCATCTGCCGCAGTTCGTCGGGGAGATGTCCCAGGCGCTGTACCGACCGGAGTAGCACGCTGGAGGCCCGGGGCCGGGAGATCGGCCATGCGTGACTGTCAGCGGCGCAACCGACCACCGATAACCACCAGGAGAACACATGGCAGCATCAAAGAAGTCCAGGAAGAGTGGACGCAGGCGGAGGCAGAAACGTTCTGACAGCCCTAAGCGTTCTGATAGCCTCAAGAGCAGGTTGCAGGAAGGACCTCTTCGCGGGCGTGAGGTCGTCGTTGCGCCGGTCGGCGACGTGAAAATGTCCGAAGTGCTGTGGAGCTTCGTAGAGCCGTACCGCGAATTCGCCGACACAGAAGAAACCCTTCTAAAGCTGTTGACCTTGGCCTTCTTGGCCTGGAACGCCACTCTTCTTCCCGAAGAAAAGCGGCCAGACATGGTTGATAAAGTTTTCGAGGCGCTACCGCCTGATGAGGAGCTGAGAGCCGGCCTGAAGGGGATTGTGGATGAACTGATCGAGAGGAAAGAGCGGTACTTTTCCCGGTACAACCGTCCGATCATTGACTTTGAACTGCAAGACAGAGGAAGAGACTATCATCTGACTGTCCTCTCGACTCTGGGAGAGACGTCCTCGCAGTAAGACAACGTTTGAACGCGTACAAATAAAGAATCCGTGGAATCCGCGTGAATCCGTGTCCGAAAGATTAGGTTGCGGCAGGAGGCCACACTATGTCTTTTGCTCACCGTATCGCACATCTGAAAGCCGAAGGGGCCTACGCCGTGCTGGCCCGCGCTCAGGCGCTGGAGGCCCAGGGGCGGGAGATCATCCACCTGGAGATCGGCCAGCCGGACTTCGAGACCTACCCGCACATCGCCCTGGCGGGCATCCGGGCCATCGCCACGGGGCAGACCCGCTACAATCCACCGGCGGGCATCCCCGCCCTGCGCCAGGCCCTGGCCGAGGACGCCGGACGGCGGCGAGGCGTGCGGTTCACCCCAGAGCAGGTCGTCGTCGCCCCGGGAACCAAGCCGCTCATCCTCCTGCCCATGCTGGCCCTGCTCGAACCGGGCGACGAGGTGATCACTCCCGACCCGGGCTTCCCCAGCTACGAGGCGGCCATCGGCCTGGTCGGCGCCAGGCCCGTGCCCGTGCCCCTGGCGGAGGAACGGGGCTTCGACCTGAACCTGGAGGCCTTCGACGCCGCGCTCAGCCCGCACACGCGGATGATCATCCTCAACTCGCCCGGCAACCCCACCGGCGGCATCCTTTCCGAGCAGACGCTGGCCCACGTCGCCGCGGCGGCCCGCCGCCACGACCTCTGGGTTCTCTCCGACGAGATCTACTTCCGGCTGGTGTACGAAGGCGAGGCCCCCAGCATCGTCTCCCTGCCCGGCATGGCCGAACGCACGATCATCGCCGACGGCTTCTCCAAGACCTACGCCATGACCGGCTGGCGGCTGGGGTTCGGCATCATGCCCCAACCGCTGGCGGAAAAGCTGGGACTGCTGCTCACCCATTCCACGGGCTGCACGGCCACCTTCACCCAGTATGCCGGGTTGGAGGCCGTCCTCGGCCCCCAGGATGAGGTGGAGGCGGTGCGGACCGAGTTCCGCCGCCGCCGCGACCTGATGGTGCGAGGGCTCAACGCTATCCCCGGCGTGCGCTGCCCGCGGCCCCAGGGGGCCTTCTACGCTTTCCCCAACGTGCAACCCTTTGGCCGCTCCTCCGACGAGTTGGCTGACCTTCTGCTGGAAGAGGCCGGCGTGGCCGTGCTGCCTGGCACCGCCTTTGGCCGCAACGGCGAAGGCCACCTGCGCCTTTCCTATGCCAACTCGCTGCAGAACATCGAGAAGGCCCTGGAGCGGATGGCCGATGCCCTGGCGCGGCTCTAGGACATGGATGAACACGCCTGACTGATTGCTAAAACCCCCAACCGAGGAGGGGCGAAGGTCATGAACAGTGGCTTCAGAACTCAGTGTGCACCCGGCTACAGGCTCCTGACAGAAGAGCAGATCAAAGAGATCCATCGGGCCAGCCTGGAGATCCTGGAAACCGTCGGCGTTCGAGTGTCTCACGAGGAAGGTGTGCAACTCCTTAAAGATGCCGGATGCCGGGTGAAAGGGAACGAAGTCGTCCAGATTCCCAACTGGCTGGTGGAGGAAGCGATCCGCAGCACCCCTTCCCGCATCACCATCTACAATAGGAAAGGGGAAGAAGCGATGCGGCTGGAGGGACGTACGATCCACTTCGGCCTGGGGACAGATCTGATCAGCACGGTGGACTTGAAGACAGGCCAGACACGCCGTTCGCTCCTGCAGGACGTGGTCAATGCAGCCACGGTCGCCGACTACTGCCCGGAGATTGACTTCATCGCTTCCTTTGGCCTGCCGGGTGATGTGCCCATCAATGCGATGTACATCGAGTGTGCCAGGGCCATGATGGAGAGCTCGATCAAGCCGATCTTTTTTACCGCCGCGGCGCGGGAGGACCTGGCGGTCATCATCGAGATGGCCGCCGTCGTTGCCGGCGGAGAAGAAGCACTGCGGGAGAAACCTTTTCTCATCCACTACTCCGAACCTACAGCGCCGCTGACACACTCACACAACGCCGTGCGCAAACTCCTCCTTTGCGCCGAAAAGGGCATCCCCATCTGCTATCCTCCTGGCGATATCCTCGGCGCTACCATCCCGGTGACCCTGGCTGGCGGTATCGTGCAGGCCAACGCCGAGGCGCTGAGCGGGATCGTGCTGCACCAACTCAAGAGCAAAGGGGCGCCGATCATCTCCGGCTTCGCGGCGATCCCCCTGGACATGAAAACGGGCACTTTTTCATACGGCGCTCCTGAGGTTCGGTTGACCAATTCAGCCTTTGCCGACATCTACCACTACTACGGGATTCCCATGTGGTCAACCGTGGGCAGTGACGCCCATGGCCTCGATGCGCAGGCGGCCATGGAGCATGCTTTCGGAACCCTGATGTCTGCCCTGGATGGGGCCAACCTGATTCACGATGTCGGCTATCTGGGGCAGGGGCTGCTGGGCCATCCTGCCGCCATCGTCATGTGTGATGAGATCATCAGCTACGTGAAGCGGATCATCCGGGGTTTCGACATAGGCCGTGAGGAAATGGCCCTTGACGTGATCCGAAAGGTCGGCCCTGGTGGCAATTTCCTGAGCGTGATGCACACCAAGGCCTACTTTCAGCGAGAACTCTGGCGGCCTAAGTTTGTGAACCGTGACAGTCCCAGGGCGTGGATGGACAAAGGGGGCAGAACCTACGAAGAGCTTGTGACCCAGAAGGCCCTCGAGATCTTGCAGACGCACCGGACTGAACTGCTGCCGGAGGATGTCCTCCAGAAGATCAACGAGATTGCCAGAGCAGCCGCAGAGGCATTGGCAGATATGCAGTTTGTGTCATAGCGCTCCCTGGTCGTTTCAGTCCGGCAAAGGCTCCTTCTACGCCTTTGCCTCCTTCTTCCAGAAGCTGGGGACGGGCGCGGCGCTGTGGGCCATGGCACAGACCCTGACCCTGACCGGCTACATCCATCACGCCTGACCCCGCTGCGCCCTTGCCGGTGCAACCGGCCCCAGAGGTGCAGGCCATTCGCATCTTCGCCAGCCCCGTGCCCGTCGTGCTGCTGCTGTTGTCCATCCTCTTCGCCTGGCGCTATCCCATCACCCGCGAGCAACACCGCTCGCTGCTCGACGAACTGGCGACGAGAGAGGCGTGAACGGTCAGCCGCTGAAGCCAACGGATCATCGCCAAGGAGTCGACATCATGAACACCACCAACCGGGTCGCCTTCCAATCACCTCGGTTTACCCTTCTGTCCGAAACTCAACTGGAGGCCCTGCACCTGGCCGCTCTGGAGGTGCTGCGGCGCACGGGGATCCGCTTCTACCACCAGGAGGCCCTGGACTTGCTGAAGAAGGCCGGAGCCTTCATCTCCGCCGACAGCGCTTCGACAGGCTCAGCAGGGGCCCTGGTCAAGTTCCCGGCGCGGCTGGTGCAAGACGCCGTGGCCTCGGCGCCGAGTCGCATCGTCATGTGCGACCGCGACGGCGAGCCGGCCATGTTCCTGGAAGGCAGCAAGGTCTGGTTCGGCACCGGCTCCGACTGTCTGAACTTCCTCGACCCAGAGACCGGCGAGCACCGCAGATTCACCCAGGCGGACATCATCAACGGCTATCGCCTCTGCGATGGTTTGCCCCACATCCACTTCGTTATGTCCATTGGCCTCCCCACTGACGTGCCCCCCCACCTGGCCTACGACGTGCAGATGGCCCTGATGCTGGAGCACACCAGCAAGCCCATCGTCTTCGTGACCCACGACCGCGCCAGTTGCCAGCGGGCCGTGGACATGGCCGCCGCCGTGGCCGGCGGCCACGAACGGTTGCGGGAGCAGCAGCACATCCTGCTCTACTCCGAGCCCAGCTCGCCGCTGCAGCAGTCGGAGACGGCGGTGGACAAGCTGCTGCTCATGGCCGAATACGAGCTGCCGGCGGTGCACTCGCCCGGCCCGCTGATGGGCGGCACGGCGCCGATCACCATGGCCAGCGGCCTGGCCATGTCCCTGGCCGAGATCCTCAGCGCGCTGGTGGTGCACCAACTGAAGTGCGCCGGCGCTCCCTTCGTCTTCGGCGCGGGGCTGCATCACATGGACATGAGCGCGGCGCAGATTTGCTACGGTTCGCCGGAGTTTCAGTTGACCAAGACAGCCATCGCCGAGCTGGGCCGCTGGTATGGCCTGCCCACCTGGGGCTACGCTGGCTGCTCCGACGCCAAGGTCATGGACGAGCAGGCGGCGCTGGAAGCCCTGCTGTCCGTGCTCATGGCCCAGCTCAGCGGCGCCAACCTGATCCACGATGTGGGCTACATGGAAAGCGGCCTGACCGGCTCCTATGAGATGATCGTCTTGACCGATGAGCTGATCGCCATGACCGACCACATCGTCAAGGGAATCGAGATCAGCGAGGACACGCTGATGCTGGACGAGTTGCACACGGTAGGCCCCGGCGGCCACTTCTTGGACAGCGCCCAGACGCTGAAGCGCTTCCGCGACTTCTGGTTCCCCGGTCTGCTGGACCGCCGCAGGCGAGAACAGTGGCTGGAAGCGGGCGCCACCACGCTGGGCCAGCGGCTCAACACCCGCGTCAAAGAGATCATCAAAGAGCACCGGCCCCAGCCGCTGGATGCGGACAAAAAACAGAAGATACAGGAAATCCTGGCTCAAGCAAGCGGCTAGCTTCAGGGCAAGGACAGCACACCACATCGGGCATCTTGCGGAGAAGGGCAGGATATGGTAGAATGGCCTACAAGTCCCTTGGCAGGATGGTTGCCCCTGGGTCTCATTGCACTGTCGCACTGTCCTGTACCGCTCCAGTGTCAACCGTCCGCCGTTCCGCGTGTTTCCTCTAGCAACTACTGAAAAATAAGGGGCGCCAGACCGCATCCTGCGTCACACAACACATTCAGTTCTGGATCGTACCAGACCAAACGATTCCCGGCGGAATCGCGCCAGAAGGATCAAGCTTTCCGGCATTCTCCGGGGGGCAGCTTGAAGGGAGGTGATGCTACAGCCACTTGTGACGTGTGCAAGTTCTGCCAAGTCAGTAGAGCAGTTACCGAAGTTTCCACCAATCAACAAAGGAGGAACAAATGAACCAGTGGATTCCTGAACTCAGGGACCAATATCTCAAGGGCAAGATCTCGCGGCGCGAGTTTCTGCGCTATGCGACGCTTCTGGGCCTGTCCTTGACCGCGGCGCAGGGCATGGTCGCCGGCTGTGCGCCACAGCCCACCGAAGCGCCGCCTGCCGAGGTGCCAAAGCCCACGGAAGCCCCAACGCCCGTGCCCGAGCCGACCATCAAGCGCGGGGGGACCATGACCGTCGCCACGCGCGTGCAGCGCCTTGACCATCCGGCGCGCCTGTCCTGGATCGAGGGCGCCAACGCCATGCGCTTGGTCAACGAATATCTGACCTTCACCGACTGGGACAACGTCACTCACCCCTGGCTCCTGAAGAAGTGGGAAGCCAACGATGAAGTGACCGAGTGGACGCTGTACCTCCAGCAGGGCGTCAAGTGGAACGATGGCAGCGATTTCACGGCCGACGACGTCGTCTTTTCGATGAAACAGTGGTTCGACGCCGACGTTGGCTCTTCGATCGCCAGCCTCATGTCCTACCTCACACCCGACAACATCGAAAAAGTAGACGACTACACCATCAAGCTGCACCTGAGCACCGGCAACATCGGCGTGCCGGAGCACATGTTCCACTACCCGGCCCTTATCGTGCCCAAGACCTTCGAGGGCGACTGGGTGCGCCAGCCCATCGGCACTGGCCCCTTCACCCTGGAAGAGTACGTCGAGTCGGAACGCGCCGTCTTTGCCCGCCGCGACGATTACTGGATGATGGGTGAGGACGGCAAGTCGCTGCCCTACCTCGACAAGGTGATGATGCTCGACCTGGGCGAGGAAGAGGCGGCCCGCATCGCCGCCCTGCAGAGCGGCCAGGTGGACAACATCTTCAACCCCTCGGCCGAGATCTGGCAGGCGGTCAAGGACCTGCCCGGCATTGGGGTTTACTCGGCGCCCACGGCGCAGACCTTTGTCATCCGCATGCGCGTGGACCGGCCGCCGTTCGACAACAATGACGTGCGCAAGGCGCTCAAGATGTGCATTGACCGCCAGAAAGCGCTGGACCTGGCCTGGTTTGGCGAAGGCGTGCTGGCCCACGATGCCCACATCGCCCCTGTGCATCCCGGATACTGCCCCAAGCCCATTCCCCCGTACGAGCCGGAAAAGGCCAAGGCACTGCTGGCTCAGGCCGGCTATCCCGATGGACTAACCGTGGATCTGTTCACCCAGGAGGCCCGCGCCGAGCCGGCGCTGGCCCAGTCCCTGGCGGAGACGGCAGCCGCCGGCGGGTTCAACATCAACCTCAACATCCTGCCCTCAGCCCAGTACTGGGATATGTGGACCGAGGTGGATCTGGGCATCACCATCTGGGCGCACCGCCCGCTGGGCACCATCGTGCCGAGCCTGGCCTACACCGCCGACGAGGAAGGCAATCCCGGCGCCTGGAACGAGACCCGCTGGGTGGACGACGAGTTCGTCTCCCTGTTGGGAGAAGCCGAGCGCACCCTCGATGTGGAAGCCCGGCGCCAGATCTTCTGCAAGATGGAGGACATCCAGCAGGAGCGCGGCTCGGTGGGCATCGCCTTCTACACCAACGTCTGGTACATCTGCCACGAGAAATTCCAAAATGTGCGGGCGCATCCCACCAACTACGACCACTTTGACAACGTCTGGATCAAGGCCTAGTGTGCCTGGCCTGACCTGAGACGGGTGGAGAGGTGGGTGTCGGCTGGACGCCTGCCTCTCCACCGCCACCATCCGTGACTTCCACCGCTTCCTACTCGGCAACGAACTGGCCCATAGACCACCCCTGTTGGAGGTATCATGGCTAGATACATTCTTCGGCGTCTGGGGTTCATGCTGCTGACCATGCTGCTGGTCTCCACCACCATCTTTTTGATCTCGGAGGCCGCCCCCGGAGACGTCGCCCGCCATATTCTGGGACAGTTCGCCTCGCCGGCACAGGTCGAGCTTCTGCGCGATCAGATGGGCTTGAACCAGCCTTTGTACGTCCGTTATTTTGACTGGTTGATCGGCAACGACTGGCGCCACAAAAAGCTCGTGGGCAAGGCCCTGATCCACACGACGCTCCCAGGCCAGAAAGAGCCCCAGTGGTTCGTCGAGGAGCCGGACGGTACGCTGAAGCAGTGGAAGATGAAAACCGAGGGGCTGGTGGAGTTCCTGTATCGGCCCGACGGCAGCAAGGAGCAGGTCGCCTTTGCCGATTGGCAGCTCGACGAGAACGGCGAGGAGATCTTCTGGGGCGTGGACACGGCCAATCACGTTGTCCTGTGGCGTAAGGGGGGGGCGAAGAGAGAATCGGGCGCGGCCGCGGCCGGACGGGCCATGACCGAGGCCAGCGGGGAGAGATACTATCCGCTGCGCAAGGGGCTGGTGCGGGGTGATCCTGGCATCTCGACGCGGACGGGCCGTCCGGTGGGCCCCACGCTGCTGCGCCGCCTGCGCAACTCCTTAACCCTGGCCGTGATAGCGTTTGCGTTCATCATGCCCATTGCCCTGGTTCTAGGCATCGTCGCCGGCCTGCAGGAGGGTCGCCCGGTGGACCGTGGTATCTCCCTCTTCAGCCTGGTCACCACTTCAATCCCCGAATTCGCCAGCGGCGTGTTCTTGATCCTGGTCTTCGCCTTCTGGCTCAAGCTCCTGCCGGGGGCGTCCATTTTCACCAGCGACATAGCTCCCTGGCGGGAACCGCAGAAGCTCATCCTGCCGGTGCTGACCCTGACCCTGGTCGAAGTGGGCTATGTGACCCGCATGACGCGGGCGAGCATGATCGAAGTGACCAACGCCCCCTACATCCGCACCGCCTACCTCAAGGGATTGCCTAAACTGCGCATCGTGGCCCGGCACTCGGTCCGCAACGCCTTGATGGCCCCCATCACCGTCATCATGTTGCACGTGAACTGGCTCATCGGCGGCATCGTCGTCGTCGAGTCGGTGTTCGGCTACCCCGGCCTGGGCATGTACATGCTGGACTCGGCGCTGTTCAAAGACGTCAACGCCATCGAAGCCGCGGCGATGATCATGGTCGTCCTGGCCGTGGGCACACAGTTGGTCGCGGATATCATCTACACTTTCCTGAATCCGCGCATTCGGTACACGTGACGCCTGACATACAAGAAACCAAAGGCCCGCTTTCCGCTTCACGTTCTACAGAGGGGTTGGAATGACAATAGCTGAAATGACACCCGGCAAAGAGCGGCCAGCTCGACCCAGCCGCTGGCGGCGCCTGCGGGAGAGCGTGGCCATCATCTTCCAGTCTCGCGTGGCTGTCATCGGCCTGGTGATCGTCGTCTTCTGGATCCTGGTGGCCATCTTTGCGCCGCTGATCGCCCCCCACGACCCGCTGGCCCAGGATTCGGCCAACATCAACACGGGGCCGTCGGCGCTCTATCCGCTGGGGACCGACAACCTGGGGCGTGACATCCTCTCACGATTGGCGCACGGCAGCCGCACGATCCTGACCCTGGCACCCCTCTCGGTGCTTTGCTCGGTGGCCGTGGGCACTTTCCTGGGCCTGGTCGGCGGCTACTTCGGCGGCCTGATTGACGAGGTCGTGATGCGCATCCTCGACGCCATCATGGCCTTCCCGACCATTTTGCTTTACCTGATCATCATCGCCGCCATCGGGCCGTCGGCCGTCAACGTGGTGATCGCCATCACCTTCGTCGGCGCGCCGGGCGTGGCCCGCCTGGTGCGCAGCCTGACCCTGGACATCCGCACCCGCGACTACATCCGGGCTGCTGAGACGAGAGGCGAGAGCCCCTGGTACATCATGTTCGTCGAGATCCTGCCCAACGCCCGCGGCCCGCTGATCATTGACTCCATGCTGCGCGTGGGATACGCTATCTTTGCCATCGGCACGCTGGGTTTCTTGGGCCTGGGCCTGCCGCCCCCAACGCCTGACTGGGGCGGCATGATCAGCGAGGCACGCAAGTACATCTGGACCAGTCCGCTCAACGTCCTTTGGCCGGCGCTGGCGATTTCGAGCCTGGTGGTGGGTTTGAACCTCTTCGCCGATGGCTTGCGCGAGGAAAGCACGAGGTATCAGTGATGGACAGCCACAAACCAACGACGCCAGTCCTCGACGTCCGCAACCTGGCCATCTCCTACGGGACGCGCAAGGGGGATATCCCGGCGGTGCGTGGCGTGAACTTCGACATCCAGCGCGGCGAGGCCTATGGCATCGTCGGCGAGTCGGGCTGCGGCAAGAGCACCATCGCCTTTGGTATCGTCAACTTCCTGGGACGCAACGGCAGGATCGTCAACGGCGAGATCCTCTTCCAAGGCGCGAACCTGGTGGGTCGCTCCGAGAAAGAACTGCGCCGCATCCGGGGCGACCGCATCGGCATGGTCTACCAGGATCCGATGCAGGCCCTCAACCCCTCGATGCGCATCGGTGACCAGATGTCCGAGGTCCTGGTCGTCCACCGCCAGATGTCCAAGGCCGCGGCTGAAGAGCGGTGCATCCAGATGCTGGAGCGGGTGTACATGCCCGATGCGGCCAACGTGATGCGCCGCTATCCCCACCAACTTTCCGGCGGGCAGCAGCAGCGCGTGGTCATCGCCATGGCCCTGCTCAACGACCCGGCCCTGCTCATCATGGACGAGCCCACCACCGCCCTGGACGTCACCGTCGAGGCGGCGGTGCTGGACTTGATCGCCGACTTGCAGAAGGATTTTGACACGGCCATCATGTACATCAGCCACAACCTGGGCGTCGTCGCCCGCGTGTCCTCCAAAGTCGGCGTGATGTACGCCGGCGAGTTGGTGGAGCGGGCGTCGGTGGAGGACGTCTACCTGCATCCCCTCCATCCCTACACCCAGGGGCTGATGCGCTGCGTGCCCTGCTTGGGCCAGGACAAGCGCAGCAGTTACCTCCATCCTATCCGCGGGCGAGTGCCTTCGCCGGCCAACCTGCCGCCGGGCTGCATCTTTGAGCCGCGCTGCGACTATGCCCGCGACGAGTGCCGTCGCAAAAAGCCGGAGCTCCGCCAGGCTGATCACCAGCACTGGGTGCGCTGTCACTTTGCCGAGGAGATCGTCGCCCAAGACTGGACCCCACCGCAAAAGGTGATCGCCGAGTTATCCGCTCGAACGGAGATTGAAGAAGAACCCCAGGCGCTCTTGAAGGTGGAACACGCCAAGACCTACTACGAAGCGCCGGCCAAACAACTCATCGGCGGCGGCAAGCAATACGTCAAGGCCGTGGACGATGTGAGCATCGAGGCCCGGAAAGGCCAGACCTTGGGCATCGTCGGCGAATCGGGCTGTGGCAAAAGCACGCTCGTCAAGACGATCATCGGCATGGAGTCGCCCACTGCCGGCAAGTTCGAGTTCCTGGGCGTTGACATTTCCACGCCGGTGTCCAAGCGCAACCTGGACCTCATTGCCGAACTGCAGATGGTCTTCCAGAATCCCGATTCGACGCTGAACCCATCGTTCAACGTCGGGGCTCAGATCGCGCGCCCGTTGCGGCGCTTCAAGACCGTGCCAGCGCATCAGGTTCGCGACGAGGTGCTGCGCCTGCTGGACATGATGCGGCTGGGCGAGCTTTACTACGACCGCCTTCCTCGGCAGCTTAGCGGTGGCGAGAAACAACGCGTGGGCATCGCCCGGGCCATCGCCGGCCGCCCGGAACTGCTTCTCTGCGACGAGCCGGTTTCGGCACTGGACGTGTCCGTCCAATCGGCGGTGCTCAACCTGCTGCTGGAGATCCAGCAGGAGATGGGCACGACGATGATCTTTATCGCCCACGACCTGAGCGTGGTGCGCTTTTTCTGCGACCAGATCGCCGTGATGTACCTGGGCCAGATCGCCGAGGTCGGCCCCGCCGAGGCCATCTATGCGCCGCCCTACCATCCCTACACCGAGGCGCTGCTCTCGGCCGTGCCCATTCCCGACCCCAGGGCCGAGCAGAAGCACATCCGCCTGAGCGGCGTCGTGCCCAGTGCCCTCAATCCGCCCAGCGGCTGCCGCTTCCACACCCGCTGCCCGCGCCGGGCACAGATGCTGCCCGACGGCGGTGCCATCTGCGAGACCGAGGTGCCGCCCTGGCGCGACGCCGGGCATGGCCACCGCATCTTCTGCCACATCCCACTGGAGACACTGCAGCAGATGGAAGCCGTGGTGACGATTCGAGATTAGAGATCGGAGGAAGAGCAATGCTGGTCAAGGACTATATGACGCGGCATCCGTTGTTGGCGGAACCGGAAATGACCATCGTCGAAGCACAGCGGTTCATGGGCGAGAACAACGTGCGCCACCTGCCGGTGGTGGGCACTGGCAAACGGCTGCTGGGCCTGGTGACACGGCAAACGCTGCTGGTGGACGCCGGTCGCCTGGGCAGCCTGGACATGTGGGAGATCGCCCGCACGCTGTCCGGGTTGAAGGTCAAGGATGTGATGGTCAAGGCCGGGGACGTGATCACCACCGAACCTGACGTGACCATCGAAGAGGCAGCTCGCACCATGGTCGAGAAGAAGGTCGGCTGCCTTCCGGTGATTGAGGACGGGGCGGTGGTGGGCATCATCACCGAGATTGATCTGCTGGCCCAACTGGCGGCCATGATGGCCTCGCGGCGGGAAGGCGTGCGGGTGACGGTGCGCATGTCCAACGAGAAAAAGGGCGAGCTGGCCCGGCTGGTCAGTGCCATCAATGCGCAAGGTTGGGGGATCATGGCCCTGGGCGGTGCGCCGGCGCCCAAGGAACCGGACGAATGGGATGCCGTGGTCAAGATCAGCTACGTGTCCCAGGCCGACGTGGTCGCCGCCCTGGAGAAAGTCACCGGCCAGGAAATCATTGACGTGCGAGAGATCTGACGGCGGCTGCCGATAGGAAGGTCACGCGGTCGGGGACGTGGAAACCGAGGTTCCACGTCCCCTTACTCTGTGCGATGAACCAGCAGCATGGTGTCGGGTGGGGACTTAGACACCGGCCGTCTGGTGCATACCCTTCAGGGGCAGGTGCCCCGGTGAATTGATTGGGAAAATCTAGGGAAGCAGATGATTGAAACACATGGCACGAGCAAAACCAGTGCCTACTACGCCCGGCTGGGGCAGCAGGAGCGCGAGAGAATCCACATGGCCTCCCTGGAAATCCTAGAACGCGTGGGCGTGGATGTACACGACGAACAGGCTCGCCAGTTGCTGGTCAAAGGCGGAGCCAAAGCGGACGGCCTGCGCATCCGCATCCCCGAGCACATGGTGGAGAAGGCCCTGGCCGTGACGCCCAAGCGGATGACCCTGTACGACCGGCACGGCCGGGTGGCCATCCGCGCCTGGGGCTACAACACCTACTACGGCGGCGGCTCCGACTGTCTGAATGTGCTGGACCACCGCAGCGGCCAGCGCCGCCGGGCGGTGCTGAAGGACGTCGAAGAGGCAGCGACCCTGATGGACGCGCTGCCCGAGATCGAGTTCGTCATGTCCGCTTTCCTGCCCGAGGACGTGGATCAGCGCGTCTACGACCGCTACCAGATGGAGGTCATGCTGAACCGCACGACCAAGCCCATCGTCTTCGTCACGCCCGATTTCGCCGGCTGCGTGGCGGCGGTGGAGATGTGCGAGGTCGTGGCCGGGGGCGCCGAAGCCTTTCAGCAGCGCCCCTTCGCCGTCTGCTACATCAACGTCACCTCGGGGCTGGTGGCCAACGCCGAGGCCCTGCAAAAGTGCATGTACCTGGCCGAGAAGGGGTTACCGCTCCTGTACATCCCGCTCAACGCCGGCGGCGTCAACTCGCCGGCGACCACGGCCGGCTGCATGGCCTCCATGAACGCCGGCACCCTGCTGGGCATCGTGCTGGCCCAACTGGTGCGCCAAGGCACCCCCGTGGCCGTGCCCGGCTGGAACGGCGGCCCCTACAACCTGAAGACGATGGTCGGCAACTACGTCCTGGCCGACGAACAAGGCGTGCCCACCGAGATGGGCAAGTACTACGGCCTGCCCGTCTTCGGCCTGGGCGGCTGCACCGATGCCAAGGTGCTGGATCAGCAGTGCGGCGCCGAGGTGGCCCTGAGCCTGTTCACGGCGCTGTTCCACGGCGCCAACATCGTCCACGACGTCGGCTTCATGGATTCGGGCATGCAGGGGTCGCTGGCCCTGATCGCCATCGCCAACGATCTGATCGGCTGGCTGCGGGCGGCCACGGCGGGCGTGCCGGTCAACGAGGAGACGCTGGCCCTGGACGTCGTGGACGAGCTAGGGCCGACAGGCGACTACCTGAGCCACGCACACACCCTGAGACACTTCCGAGAGCCCTACTACTCCAGGTTGGCGGACAAGGGTACCCATTCGCAATGGACCGAGCGCGGCGCGACGACGATGGAACAACGGGCGGCCCAGCAGGTGGACGAGATCCTGGCCAGCCACCAGCCGGAACCGCTCCCCGCCGACGTGCAGCGGGACATCAGAAAAGTTGTGGCGCGGGAACAAGAGCGGGTTGGAGGTTAGAGAGATGCACGACGAAAAGCCGTTTTTCATGCGCGAGCCATGGATGTATGACCCCGAGGCAGAGCCGCACCTTCGCCCGGACGCGCATCTGGGGTTCGACACGCGGGCGCTGCACGCCGGCTTCAACCCGCTTAAGGACATAGAGGCATTCCGGGCCTTCGTGCCGCCCATCGTGCAGTCCATGACCTATCCCTACGAGCGCTTCGACAGGTTTCCGGACTACATCTACGGGCGCAGCAAGACGCCGACCGTCAGCGTGCTGGAGGCGCGACTGGCCTCGCTGGAGGGCGGGGAAGCCGCCGTCAGCGCCAGCTCGGGGTCGCAGGCGCTGTTCAACCTGGTTTTCACGCTGGCCCGCCCCGGCGACAACGTGGTCACCAGCCTGAACATCTTCGGCGAAGGCTACAAGCAGGCGGCCACCATCTTTCCTGAGCGCTGCAGCGTGGAGTTCCGCTTCGTCCAAGACCCCGGTGATCCGCGATCCTGGGATGGCGAGATAGACGAGCGCACCCGCCTGGTGTGGGTGGAGACGCCCAGCAACCCCTGCCTCTTCGTCACCGACATCGCCGCCGTGGCCGATGTGGCCCACGCCCGCGGCGTGCCGCTGATGGTGGACAACACCATCGCCACCGCCGCGCTGCAGAAACCGCTGGCGCTGGGCGCGGACATCATCCTGCTGTCCATCACCAAGTTCCTCTGCGGCAACGCCAGCGTGCTCGGCGGCGCGGTGGTCGGGCCGGAAGCGCTGGTGGAGGACATCCGCTGGAACACCACCGAGTTCGTCGGCGCTATCCTGCAGCCCTTCGAGGCCTGGCTGACGCTGCAGTTCCTGGAGACGCTGTCGCTGCGCATGGAGCGGCACAGCGCCAACGCGCAGAGCGCGGCGGAGTTTCTGGCCAGCCACCCCCAGGTGCGGCACGTCAACTACCCCGGTCTGCCGGATCACCCGCAGCACGACCTGGCACGGCAGCAGATGAGGGGCAACAGCGGACTGCTCTCGTTCGTGGTGCCGGGAGGAATGGCCGGCGCGGCGGTGGTCATGGACAACCTGCAACTCGTCGTCCACGCCGTGACCTTCGGCACCAGCCGCACCATCTGCATGCATCCGGCGACGATCACCCACGAGCACATGACACCGGAGGAGCGCGCCGCCGCCGGCATAGATGATGGGCTGATCCGCCTCTCCGTCGGCCTGGAGAACCCGCGGGACATCATCGCCGACCTGGATCAGGCCCTGGCGAGACTATGACCACCGGCGACGCAAGCTGAGGTCTGACAGAATGACCCTCCGGCAAGAATTCGTGGCTGTCTTCGGGGTTTGGGAAGAGGCACGGCCCTATCTGCACATGATGGTTGACGAGCAGGACATGCAGCTCGTCGTCGCCATGAAGGGCGCTGCCATCACGGTAGAGCAGGCCACCCAGCGACTGGCGATAGACTTCGAGCAGGCAGCCGACCTGCTGCAGCGATGCACCTCTCGTTGCATCGTAAACAAGACAGAAGTGGTTGGCGTGACGACCTACACCCCGGCAGACTTCGGCGCTTGCCTGGATCACTTCGCGAAGTATGGGCGCTGGGACGACCTCCCGCCGCAGGCCCGCCAGGCTATTGACCGCCGCTTCCTGGACGAGTTCATCGCCAGTCACCGGCCCAGCGTGGCGCGAAAGATGCAGGGGCTGGCGACGCAAGGCGACCTGCCGAACGACACGGTCCTGTTGCTGGACGAGGTGGAAGAGATGATCGAGGCGGCCTCCCACATCGTCGTTCAGCCTTGCGATTGTCGCCGCCTGGGGCAGAATTGCGACCGCCCCGTGAATACCTGCATCTGGCTTGACGAAGGGGCTCTGGAAGCCCTTGACCGAGGCTACGGCAACCCACTGAGCAAGGAGGAGGCCAAGGAACTGGTTCGCTGGGCGGACAGGAAGGGGCTGATGCACACTGCCGACAGCGAGTGGCAGACGCGAGGCCTTCATGCCATCTGCAATTGCTGCGCCTGCGATTGCTACCCCTTCCGGGCGGCGATGGAGCTGGGCAGCAAGGGAGTGTGGCCCCAGAGCCGCTACATCGCCGTGCATGACCCCGAACGGTGCACTCTCTGCGGTGCGTGTGTCCAGCGCTGCCACTTTGCCGCCTTCTACCACGGCGATCCTGTGGCGGGGAGAGACGGCGAGGCGAGGCGAAGCATCCTCTTCGATCCGGACAGGTGCTGGGGCTGCGGCCTGTGCGCCAATACCTGCCCGACAGTCGCCATCGAGATGCTGGCCTGCGCCCAAGACGTGAGGGTGTGAGACGACATGGCCCGCATTACCCGCATTCTGGCCGTGCCCGCCGTGGGCGCCTACTATTTCGACGACCTGGCCGCCCTGCAGGCCTGCGCCATGGGCACCGCCGAGAGGTACACGGCCGCTCCCGTCACGCCCGGCTTCCGCCGCGTGCGGGAGGTGGCCGAAGCGGTCTCCGTGGGCCTGGTGCTGAGTACAGGGCAGGTGGCCTGGGGCGACTGCGTGGCCGTGGAATTCAGCGGCAAGGCCGGCCGCGATGCGGTGTTCCGCAGCGAAGCCGGCTTGGCGACAATTCAGCGCACCGTGGCCCCACTGCTGCAGGGCCGCGAGATCACCAGCTTTCGCCATCTGGCCAGCGAAGTGGATGCACTGACCGAGGCGGTGGAGATTGTCCGTCCGCGTCTCCCCTCCGAAGCTGACGGTCAGCGAAAAGGATTGTCCCGGCGCGACCTGTTGACCGCGCCGGCCCGCGCACTGCAAGCGAGTCAGGAACAGGAGCCTGAGCGGGTCACCGTCGAGCGTCGCCTGCACAGCGCCGTGCGCTACGGCGTCAGCCAGGCTTTGCTGAAAGCAGTGTCCCTGACCCGCGGCGTGACCATGGCCGAGGTCATCGCCGAGGAGTGGAACCTGCCGCTGCCCGACACTCCAGTGCCCATCCACGCCCAATGCGGTGCCGACCGCTACGCCGGCGCGGACAAGATGATCGCCCGTCGCGTGGCCTCACTGCCCCACTCCCTGGTGGACAACATCCCGGAGCAACTGGGCGAGGATGGCGTCGTGCTGACGCGATACGCCCGCTGGCTCAAGGCGCGCATCCAGGAACTGGGCGGCGGTGAGTATCGCCCGACCATCCACCTGGACGTGCATGGCGCGCTGGGGCAGATCTACGACAACAACCTGGGCCGCGTTCTGGGGCAACTGTACGCTCTGCAACAGGCGGTGCATCCTTACCCCCTGCGGGTGGAATGCCCGGTGCTCATGGACAGCCGCCAGGCCCAGATCGCAGCCATGAAGACGCTGCGTGACTACGTTCGCCACCGAAAGATGAGCGTGCAACTCGTCGCCGACGAGTGGGCCAACACGCTGCAGGACATCCGTGCCTTCGTGGAAGCGCAAGCCGCCGACATGGTCCAGATCAAGATGCCCGATCTGGGCAGCGTGCACAACTCGGTGGCGGCGGTGCTGGCCTGCAGGGCTGGTGGCGTGGGAGCCTTCCTGGGCGGCAGTTGCGCCGAGACCGACCGCGCGGCGCGGGTGGCCGTGCACGTGGCCCTGGCCACCCGTCCGGACATCATCATGGCCAAACCGGGCATGGGGGTGGACGAAGCCATCTCGCTGGTGCAAAACGAAATGATCCGCACCTTGGCTCAGATACATGGTGCGTAGTGCGTGTTGCGTGCTGTGCCACTGCGCAACATGCCTTATGTTCACAGAGGAGTTCCTGGCGTTATGGACGATTCTCGGCAAGTAAACATTGAGATCCGGAGCCCCAAAGTAGTGCAGCAGTGCCTTGATAGGATGACGGAGAACATGGCACTGGACGAGAACGGTCGTGTCACCTTCCCCATGGGCTTCAAGTTCTATGTATGTTCTGAAATCCTCTCAGACAATGTTACAATCAAGGCCATTTCACATGGTCACACCAATAGAGCTATAATCAACAAGGCGCTATTTCGGCTCGGCACGTACAAGAGGCACACATTGCCAATGTTCAGACGCGCTTTGGCGGTTGAGGCCAAGCGGCATCTTCGTGACGAAGCAACATACACAGTGTTGATGCTACTGAACAGCAATGATACAGCTTTTAGGGATCATAGGTCTTTTGATATTGGAGGGACTGTTCTACGAATCTGTACATGGGCTTCGCTACGTGAGGAGTTTGGCTCGCAATTGCAGAGATTGCTTGACAATTGGAGGAGCCTGGAGATTGGTGACGGCATGAGCAACCTGGTCGTACGGTATGAAGACAACAAGACACTACTGAGGTACTTCGACTTCACCCCAGCGCTGTGCGAGGTTCAGGCTTACTCGCTCAGAGAGGCGGTTGGTCAGGCGGAACTGGCCTTCGACACACTACGCGCTCTGCTTAATATGCAGCAGATTTATGGCATGACCCAATACCAAGGAGGCAGATCCAAACCCTTGGGCAAACTTCTTCCTTCTCCTGTACTTGGTGCCTTTGCATCTGACAAAAGCTTCCAAGAACCTCTATACTTCACCGTTGGACGGTATCGCTACTCAAGGCACCAGATTACGCCCAAAGACGTAGAGAGAGCCGCTGAGTTGCTTTCGCGTCTGACATCATGGCAGAAAGATGGACAGAGTACCCGGGACATGCTTGTAGACATCCTGTGCAAGTATGGACAAGGGTTGGATACTCCTGATTGGCAGAGTGCATTTCTGTTCTTTTGGCAGATACTAGAGATAGCGGCACTCCAAAGCCAGACGGACATCATCAACATGCGCAAGGTCATAGCTCGCACTTACAACTTGATTACGGGAGGCAAAACAGATCTATTGCTAAAACAACTGCTGGAATGCCTGAAGCGAACCAGAAATGAACTTGTACACCTTGGGAAGTTCCCTGAGGAAGGGCTGCACCAGGTGAATCTACTGAAATCTGTTGTTGACCGGGTGATCGATGCATTGCTCACCAAACTCGATGACCTTCCCGATCGGAGGAGTCTTGAAGTATACTACAGGTGTGTAACCCTCAATAACGCCGAAATAGAAACTCAACGGAGGGTTATTGACTTCATCTCACAACCAGACAACCGGAATCTATGATCGTATCACCTATGTGTCGTCCATCAAGACATCGTAGAATCGTGAAATTTGGCACATCGGTAAATCACCGAGAAATTAACCCTTTTGGGCTATCCAGAGATTCTACGATGTGCTGATGGCTGACACCTATGTCCTAGCCACGCTGGCTATACGGACGTGCTATTGATGACCTGGCAACTTTGTGGGGCATCGGGCTGCTATTCCTGTCGTAGGGGGTGTAAAAGGATATGGATACCAACTATCACGCTCACCAAACACCACGGTTCCGGGTTCTGTCGGACCGGCAAATCGAGAAGCTTTACCAGGCCACGCTGGAGTGTTTGAACCGCACCGGCGTCGAGGTGCGCAACGCTGAGGCGCGGGAGTTGCTGGCCGCTGCCGGCGCACGGGTGGACGGCACGCGTGTGCGCATTCCCCCGCACGTCATCCAAGATGGTGTCGCCGCCAGTCCGCGATCCTTCACCCTGTGGGGCAGGAACGGCCAACACGAGATGCATATCGTGCCCGACCGCGTCTACTTCGGCCCCGGCCCCACCTGCACCTATTTCGTGGATCCGGAGACGGGCGAGCGGCGCAAGGTTCGCCGCGGCGATCCGGGGCTCACGGCGCGGGTCTGCGACGCCCTGCAGCACATTGATTACGTCATGAGCCTGGGGCTGATCAGCGACGTGACCCCCACGCTGGCCCCCGTCTACGAGTACGCGGAGATGGTGGCCAACACCGCCAAGCCAATCCTGCCCTGGGCCTACTCCGCCGCCCACGTCTCCGACATCTACCAGATGGCCGTGGCCGTCTCCGGCAGCGCGGCGGCTTTTCGCGAACAGCCCCACTTCGCCATCTTCGTCACCTTCCAGTCACCGCTGGTGCACACCGACGAGGACCTGGCCAACGTGCTCTGGGCTGCCGAGCGAGACATCCCCATCGTCTATCTGGGCGGTGCCACGCTGGGCGCCACCTCTCCTGTGACCGGTGCCTCGGCACTGGTCATCTACCTGGCGGGCGCGCTGAGCGGCCTGGCCATCATCCAGCTCAAGCGGCGGGGGGCTGCGGTGTGCATCGGAGGCGTGCCGCAGGCCATGGACCTGCGCAGCGGGCGGCCGGCCTACGGCTCGCCGG
>JACKQG010002976.1_pt1 | contig 21356 bp, 19 predicted proteins | sample 8237621 | NCBI WGS metagenome assembly JACKQG01 (sample SAMN15677084, study PRJNA649215) | marine metagenome | biome: marine; feature: Black Sea; material: saline water; isolation source: suspended particulate matter (SPM) from the Black Sea western gyre | collected 2013-06-09/2013-06-10 | depth... | reverse complement strand
ATAGCAGAATTATGATCAATCCAGCCTTTTTCAGCGGCAGCTTTCAGCATACTATATTCACCACTGACGTTATAACATGCAACAGGCAGACTTGAGATATCCTTCACATGGCTGATTACATCCAGGTATGCCAGAGCCGGTTTAACCATAATAATGTCAGCTCCTTCTAAAATGTCTAATTCAACCTCTTTTAAGGCTTCCCGGATGTTGGCAGAATCCATTTGATAGGATTTTCTATCCCCATACTGAGGAGTTGAATCTACTGCTTCTCGAAAAGGTCCGTAAAATGCGGATGCATATTTTACCGCATAACTCATAATGGGGATATGGTCATATCCAGCAGAGTCTAATGCAAATCTGATTTCCCCTACCATGCCATCCATCATGCTGGATGGGGCTACCATATCCGCTCCCGCCTCAACATGAGAAAGAGCTTGTTGCCCCAATAAAGACAGGGTGGAATCATTATGAACATCATTATCTTGAATCACACCACAATGGCCATGATCGGTATATTCACAGAAGCAAACATCTGTAATTACAAAAAGATCTGGATATTCTTGTTTGAGCTTTTTAAGAGATTGTTGGATTATCCCATTTGCTGAGTAGGAATCCGACCCAGTACTGTCTTTTTTATTTGGGATACCAAATAAAATAATCTTATCAATTCCGGCAGCAAAAAGCTCATCAATTTCTTCGTTCACCCGATCTATTGACCACTGGTAAACACCTGGCATGGATGAAATGGGATTCTTCTTATTTTCTCCTGCAGTAATAAAAACTGGTGCTATCAAATCATCGGTATGCAGATGGGTTTCTCGCACCAATCTCCGCAGTACATCAGTCCGGCGTAACCGTCTTGGCCGAATCACCAAGTCTCTCTTTTCAATCTTCATTTTTAATTAATATTATTGGTAGATTTAATTAGTTCTGCTGTTTTCATTGCATGTAAAATGGTATCTGCAACGGAAATGCCATCCCGATAATTGCCTGTAAAATACAAGCCTATATTATCCTTTTCCAAATGTTGAAATTTAGATTTTATTTTTCCATACCCCATATTAAACTGAGGAATTGCTTTCGTCCATTGCTTATGAAATACAAAAGCAGGAGAACCAGAAATACCCAACAGTATTCCCAGATTTTTTACGGCAATTTCCAATCGTTTGTCTTCTGACATTAATGCAAATTCCGGCTGTCTGGCTCCCCCCATAAACACGGTTAATACAACATGGCTTTTCGGAGCCCTTTCAGGGAATAAACTGGAATTAAACAGGGCACCCAGAATCTGAAGGTTTTCCACTTGTGGAATAAGCACTCCAAATCCGTTTAAAGCATGTTGGATCTGATCTTGATGGTACCCAAGCGTTAATACAGAAACGGGCGGATATTCGATTTCACTTCCAAATGATAAATCTATTTCTTCTGTGTTAATTATTTTACAATTAGCAAGCTGGTGTCCAGTGCCTGCATAAATAAGGTTTTCAGCCTTGAGTGTTTTGGATTCATCATTTTGAACAAATTTTATTTCCCATTCCCCATTCATTTTTTGAACTTGCTCCACCTTTGCATCGAACTCAATTGAATTTTTTAAGTTTGAAGCAATCGTTTCGGGTAATACTTTCATACCCCCTTTAAATGAAAACATTCTAGCCTTATTCTTTGGAATCTCATCTTCGTTAGCCGCGAGTTTTGCTTTCTTGACTTGCCCTTTAATGAGACTGCCATAATCCTGTTCAAGTTGGTAGAGTTTTGGTAATGCATGTTTTACACTGAGCTTTTCCGGGTCACCAGCATATACTCCAGAAACAAAGGGATTTACAGCATAATCCAGGAAATTCTTTCCCAGCCGGCGCAGTACGAATTCGGATAAAGATTCTTCGTACTGGTTTTGCCACTTGGGTACAAAAGGTTCTCTTAGAATTTTTAATTTTGATTTCCAGTTAAATAGGGAAGAAGATAAAAATGAAAGGAGAGATTTAGGCAATGAAAGGAGCTTCGCATTTTTAACAATAAAACGATTTGAGGAAACTGAATTAGAATATACCTTTTCTTCATCTAAACCCAATTCAGTTACCAATGATTTAATCTTTGAATTAGTTTCCAAAATCGTATTTGGACCAAATTCAGCAAGCCAACCATCTTCCAAATGAGTGTACATTGCACCCCCCACCCTTTCTGACCTTTCCAAGATTGTAACCGAATATCCTGCTTGTTGAAGTTTATAGGCTGCAGTAAGCCCAGAAATTCCACCACCAATAATAATAACGGAAGGTGGTTCTACCGGCAACTTTCCAAAACCAACTCTTTCAGGCAGTCGATAAAAAGGGGGTGAGCCTGAACAGTATTCACCCGAATAAATTTCTCAAACCCTAAATCTTCAGCAACTTTCCGATATTTTATATCTAACTCATGCAAAGTTTCTAAGTGCTCACTAACAAAGCCAACAGAACTAACCAATAGATTTTTAATTCCTCTATGTTTTAATTCTTTAAGTTCATCCTTGATATTTGGCTCCAGCCATTTTGTGGGACCTACCTTGCTTTGATAACAAAGTGAATGACCGTAACCATGAAAATCCTCCAAAATCAATTCTACCGTTTCTTCTATTTCGACTTGATAAGGATCCCCCTGCTTCACCCGGCTTTGGGGAATTGAATGAGCTGAAAACAATAAATGTGGTTTACCTGAAAATTGATCCATCTTTTCCATTATTCGTTTTTTGCATGCCTCAATATATTTGGGATGCTGATGAAACCGTTGGATGATTATTGGAGCTATCAATTTTTCACCATGTCTCACCCACTCGTTGATGACGGATAGAGTAGTGGTATTAGAATACTGAGGGAACAAAGGTAGAAGAACAATTTTATCAAAAGATTCGTGGCTCAACTTTTCTATCACTTCGGGAATGAGCGGATGCCAATAGCGCTGGGCAACATGCACCTGATAATCATCTTCCTCTCTCAGTTTTTTTTGTAATGCCGCTGCTTGAGCAAGAGTATTAGGATGTAATGGAGAATTTCCACCAATTTGTTCATACAAAATTGCAGATTTAGGGGCTCGGTATTTTGAAATTAATCCTGCAAATAATTCCTGACCTTTTTCACCAAATGGTAGCTTGAAAATATCTGGATCACTAAACAGGTTAAATAAAAAGGGTTGGATATTTTCTAATTTATCAGGTCCGCCCAAATTGACTAATACAACAGCCGTTTTCATACTTTACTCCATATTTGCCCAATCCTGGGGAACTAAGAATTTAGATAATTCTGTTTCAGGGGTTCCGGTTGGGGGCTGGTGATTATAATTCCATCGTACTTGGGGCGGCAGGGACATGAGAATGGATTCAATACGACCCTGGGTTTCTAATCCGAATAATGTCCCCCGGTCATATACCAAATTGAATTCTACATATCTTCCCCTGCGGATTTGCTGGAATTCCTTCTGCTTTTCAGAATAAGTATTCTTTTTGTAGCTGGATAAAAACGGAATGTAAAGACTGTTGAATGTTTTTCCCACATCCAATACAAACTGAAAAGTTTTCTCTAAATCATCCGACAAATAATCAAAAAATATACCCCCCACGCCACGGGCTTCATCGCGGTGTTTTATGAAAAAATATTCATCACAATTCTTTTTGAATTTTGGATAATACGCAGGGTCATGTTTATCACAAACTTTTTTCAACCGTTTATGAAAGGTAATAATATCTGGTTTAGATGGATAATAGGGAGTGAGGTCAATTCCCCCGCCAAACCATTGTTTTTCACCCCGTTCCAAATAACGGATATTCATGTGTACGGTAGGCACAAATGGATTTTGAGGATGAATGACCAGTGAAACACCCGTAGCATAAAATTCATTGGAATCTCCACCTTTTAACTTGGCAGCTATTTTGTCACTGAGCTTCCCATTAAGGGATGAATAATTTACACCCCCTTTTTCTATGACATCCCCAGTGAATATTCGGGTAATACCCCCGCCTTCTCCTGATACATAATCCCAATTATCTTCCTTGAATTCCTGCCCAGATTCTGCGCTTAATGCTGAACAAATAGAATCCTGAATCTCTTTGAATTTTTCCTGTATTAATTCTTTTGAAATCATTGCTGCAAAGTGGGCTCTGTTGAATGAGAATCTTTGTTAAAATTTATTGTGGTTTCCACCAATGCATGCATACATTCAATTTTCCCATCCGGTTTTATGCCGTGCCCGAGATTAAAAATTAATCCCTTTCTTTCCCCAAATTCATTCAAAATTTTCAGGGTCTCATCTTTTACAATTTCAGGAGTGGTATTTATAAAATCTGGATTCAAATTTCCCTGCACTGCAAATTTTCCCCCTAAATCATCCCAGAATTTGGCGATGGAAATGGATGAGTCCACCCCATATACATTGCCCCCAATATTTCCCAGATCATTGACTTTATCATGAGATCCTTTGGAAAAAATAATAACTGGAATTTTATCTTTAACCGCATTCACAATTTCTTTCATATATCGAGCTGAACCTTCCCAAAATTTATCTTTTGAAAGTGCCCCGCCCCAGCTATCAAAAATTTGAATTACATCAATCCCGGCATCTATCTGCATATACAGGTAATCGATGGTGGAGGTTGTTAATTTTTCCAATAGCAAGTGAAATAAATGAGGTTTTTCTGCCAATAATGACTTTGCCAGAGAAAAATCCCTGCTGCTACCCCCTTCTATCATGTAGGTAGCTACTGTCCAAGGTGAACCGCAGAATCCGATGAGGGCTTTTTCCATTTCCAACTGATTGCGGGTAAGCTTAAGAGAATCACCAACATACTGTAATTTTTCTGCTATACTATGGCAATCCAACTTAGCTACGTCATCCGCAGTTTCTATTCTACCCGCCATCTCAATGCCACCTGTTTCACGAAATGAATACGGCATTCCCAAGGCTTCTGGAATCACCAGAATATCACTGAAAATAATGGCTGCGTCCAGGTCAAATCGTTTCATTGGCTGTAGCGTAACTTCGGTAGCAATTTCTGGTGTTTTTACCATTTCAACAAAACTATGTTTTTCTTTTAAAGCTCTGTATTCTGGCAGATAACGACCAGCCTGACGCATGACCCACACCGGAGGGCGATTCAATGCTCCCATTTTACAGGCGTTTAAAAAGCGTTCACGACCGTTCATGACAAAAGTCCACTTTAATTATTTCAGAATACAAATTTGAAATTTTCTGTTCGTTGGATTCATGATATACTACACCACCACTTTCACGAATGGCATTGCTTGTAGTGGGTCCTATGCTCACCAATTTTGTTTTGAGATCAGCTAGACTTGGGATTGATAAACTTCTCATTATTCCATTAAGGGTTGAAGGCGATGTACATACCAGAATATTATTTACATTGTCAGTAAATTGAGTCGCAAATTCTGTATTACTTAGAATATGGGTAGCATATACAGGGAAGTGAAAAAAGTGGATCTTCGCTGAATCTAATCCATCTATAAATGACTTTCGGGGTACATGAGCAGAAATGAGGAGTATTCGAGATTGATGCTTCTCCACTAATGATTGAATAATACCCTCTCCCGTCATTAATTCCGGATGCCAGGACTCCACGCCTAATTCATCCATCAAATGCTGATGGGTTTGTTCACCCACAGTCCAAAATTGTGTTTCTCCAAAGAAATCCATAGCTAAATTATATTTTTCCAGCCAATTCTTCAAACCAGAAACTGCATTCTTACTCATCATTATTGCCACGGGATTTGATTTTAAGAATTCTGAAATATCCTGAGGGATATGATGATGATTAAATTCTACGGAGATTGTGGGAGTATGCACAACTTCAAATAGATGGGTGTGAATTTCAGGCGGATGGGTAATACCGGTATGATAAATAATGGGTTTCATTCAGCTAACAAACTCTTTGCACCGGCATGTTCGAATTCTTCGGATAACTGCTGTGCCAATTGGGTGGAATCGGCAGGCATTCCTTTCAAATATTTTCGTATTACCTTAGATCCACTTGAAGATGCTGCATATCCCGTAATTATAAAACGTCTGTTTTCAATTCTACCCCAGCATCCAATAGCGGTGGAACATCCACCTTCCAGTCGGGCTAAAAACAACCTTTCAGCTTGACAGCATTGAGTCGTTTCAGGATCAATAATTGAAGCTACCAACTTTTCTACCTCTTCCCTTCCCAGCTTTAATTCCAACCCAATAGCACCTTGTCCCACAGCCGGTACAAATTGAAGGGGATCCATATAGCGGGTTATTTGATCGGACATATTCAGCCTGTGTAATGCAGCAGCAGCCATGATTATGCCATCCCATCCTTCTGTTTTTAATTTATTCAGGCGGGTTTCAATATTACCCCTCAAATTTCGAAATTCTAAATCTGAACGAGCCTCCAGAAATTGTGCTTTTCGCCGTGCACTTCCCGTGGCAATGATGCTCTTAGCAGGGACATCACTCAATGATCTCCATTTATGGGAAATAAATACATCCCGGGCATCTTCTCTTTTAGGAGATCCTACATATTTCAATCCATTTGGCAACGTAGAGGGAAGGTCTTTTAGACTATGTACAGCCAAGTCTATCTTTTGGCTTAATAACTCACTTTCAATTTCAGCAGTAAATAATCCTTTAGCACCGATTTCAGGCAATGGTGTTTCCTGCTGATCATCTCCCAGTGATTGGATAGTTTTAATTTCTACGCGTAAATGCGAATGTACAGACTGTAGTAAATTCCTTACTTGATAGGCTTGTTTCAGCGCCAAAGCACTCCCACGGGTTCCGATTATGAGCTTATTCACTTTTTTCCACCTCAAAATCTTTCATCTCCTCCAAGCGATATAATCGCCAAATGGTATCAATAGTTTGGGGATCTAATTCCTGACCGTCTGCCAAATCCTTCAGGTGGGTAATTGGATAATGCAGTAGTTTCCGTACCAAGCCCTTAGATAATTTTGCCATTGCATCTTTTTCGTCTTCAGATAACTTATACTCAATTCGCTTCATTTCTTCCATTCTGATTTTTTCATAATACTGCGTGAGCAAGGAAATTGTAGGTTTAACTTTTAAAGATTTAAACCAGGTCATAAATTTTTTACTATGCTTCTGAATAATCAGTTCTGCAGATGGAATTTCACTTTTTCGTTTTTCAAGATTTTCTGAAATGACATTTTCAAGATGGTCAATATCGTACAAAAATACTTCCTGAATTTCATGAATTTCTGTGTCAATATTCCGGGGAGTACTAATATCAATCATGAGCAAGTTTTTATATTGACGGGAACTCAATGCTTGACTGACCTGCTGACTCGTAATCAGATATTCCTTAGAATGAGTAGCTGCAACCACAATATCAACCTGCTTCATTAGTTCAGGAATCTCTGATAGTTCAGCATATTCCGCCGAAAATTTTTCTGCTAACCGCCTGCCCCTTTCCTCACTACGATTTACTATGAAAAATTGAGTTGCTCCATTCTCCTTAAAATGTTTGGCAGTGAGTTCCGCTGATTCACCAGCTCCCACCAATAATATTTTTTGTTTCTGAAAACTTGAATAAATCCGTTTGGAAAGCTCAACAGCTGCCAGGCTGATGGATACAGCCCCCCTACATAATTCTGTTTCCGTTCGCACAGCCTTTCCACAGCTTACTGCATCCCGGAATAATTGGTTTAATAAAGGTGTTTTAATACTACTCATGAGTAAGTGTTCGTGGGCAGTTTTCACCTGACTCAGTATTTGATTTTCACCCAACATCATACTTTCCATGCCAGATGCAACCCTAAATAAATGCCTTATTGTATCAACTCCCTGATGAGTATTTGGGTCACCATCTACAAAATCAATATTCCGCTTTAAATTGATGGTATATATTTCTTTTACCCAATTTATTAAGGGACCTGTATCAGAAGATACAATATAAAATTCGGTTCGGTTACAGGTTGATAATACCGTTAATTCCTGAATAAAATCCGTTTGTCCGGATTCTTTTACGAGATTTTGGATTTCATCCTTGGATAAAAACAACTTATCCCTGAATTCAACAGGAGCATTTTTATGGTTCCATCCAATTACGATGAGTTGTTCAGACATTAATTAAATTGATGGAAAGACGTGGATATAAAGTTTGCCGCCATGATTGCTCCTGCAAATGCTAGGAATCCCCAAAATGAAAGTTTACTCATACGGATCCCTCTGTAGTTTTTAAATTTCACAATTGCCCAGCCCAATAGATAGAATGCCCAAGCTACGTCATTAATTAATATTTTTAGGTCTGGAGGAAAAAATGTACCCAAAACACGGTAGGCATAAAAATGCCCCATTATAAGGCCAAATCCCAGAGAAACCAGTCCCAAAATAGATGATAATCTCCCCATGTTTTCTAACTGATCCAGGGGAGGCATTCCCCTGTAAATAATACCCAGATTATGACTCTTGATCTGTGTTGCCAACATCCAGTACATGAGTCCATATATAGCGGAAATTGCCAAAGCTGAAATTCCCACTAACGTGAGAAATACATGAATCCCGAAAATTGGGTTGGTGAGCAATTCATGAATACGGATATCCGTTACATGAAACATGGAAGCAGATGCCTGGAAAACAAAAACTATGGATATAAAAAAGACTCCCGTTTTTCCTTCTCCTGAAGTTCTTTCTATTATAAGATGAATCATAGCAATACTGAATGCAACCATTGAAAGGGAGTCAAAGGAGTTGGTGATAGGAAAATATTGAAAATTACTCCGGGCTGTGAAATACAATAGGTGAACCAATAAAGCGCTTATTAAAATATTCGGCGCACATTTCCCTGCCTGCTCATTCCCATTATTAAAGTAAATTCCGTAACAAATTAATGTCATCCCATACAGCATGGGCAATAAGACATTAAATGGCTGGATTAATGACTGCATTTCACTTATTTATATTTGCATGAAATTTGAAGGAGTTAATTTACTGCACGCTAATGGAAATTCACCTACCCATAATTATTGAAATAGTACCAATTGTCGGCATCTAATTAATAATCAAAATGGGAGAAAGGATAAAGAATTAAGGAAAAAACGGATTTTAGAATTGATTACCAAATAAATGGGATTAGCAAAGAAGTTTTCTTCTTATACTCTGCATATTCAGGGTAGCGGGATAGTGATTTATCTTTCCGGCGCATATTAGGGAACCAGATAATTGCCATGAAAGTCGCCAAAACAGCCAAAGGTATCCAGTGCTGAGACATAAGAGCAAATGACAGATAAATGAGCAGTTCACCAAAATAATTGGTATTGCGGCATTTTGCCATGAGTCCATCAGTGATGAGATTCCCGGAGTTTAATTTAAGGTGGGCATGTTTCTGCATATCAGCAGCATAATGAAAGAATACTCCAATGGTGAATAAAGCAACGATGAATCCTAAAAACATGGGCGAGTTTTCAATGGGTGTGGACATGATTATCCAGGGAGATATCCAATACATAGTGAGTCCGCCCCAGATGTAGAGCCCGTACCAGATTGAGCATTTTGCTTCCCAGGTTTTATCAGGGAAAATAGCAGATTTTAGTACCCACATGATTCCATAGCTGCCGTGAATTGCTAGATAAATCCAGGCAGTGGTATTTTCCCATTGTCCGAAGTACCAGATTAGTAAAAGTACGGCAGGAGCCGTGGCTCCCTTATGACTGTCAATAAAATGTTTTTGTTTCATGTAATATTTAAAAGCTGTTTTTAATATTTATTTTTATTAAAAGATAAACCAATATAAACTATGGCTTAATATATATGAAAAAAGACATCTTTTTAGACAATCGTATTTTCTCAACTACAATCTTCGATAAGAAGATTGATATTGATTTTATTTTGGAACAATTCCATAATAATTCTGAACATTATACCCATACTCATTTTATAAATAACAGATGGGAAAATATTTATTTAGACCCCCAAAAGATTCCATCTGTGTTACCCCTTTTATCAAAAATTCTTTCTAAGGCAATCGATAATTATCGGACCCAAATAAAGCCACACCAGACATTGGTTATTCCCCATGAGCTGCTGGGGTATGAAAAAAATGAATTCTGGTTTAATTTAGCACTTCCAGGTGAGTCAACTGCAGTACATAATCATAATGGAAAAGCCGTAATATCTGGGGTTTACTATTTACAGGTAACAGAAAAATGTGGAAATGTAGTATTTATTAATGAGAAAAAAGAGAAAATGGAGGTCCCTGCCAAATGCGGTCAACTACTCTTTTTCCCACCAGATCTGGATCACTATGTTCAGGAAAATAAAGGGACAGATAAAAGAATTTCACTGTCCTTTAATTGTTATTTGTTTCCCCTCATAGCACCTACAAATTAAGAACAAAAGCTGTTTGTGTTATCGACCACACCATTTATAATTAATTGGCTTGCCAGTCATAATGAGCATAGCGAATGTAGACTGGTACCCCGGACACGATCAATCTACTCTGCCTTCTGGCAGATACGATTGACAAGTTCGAACTTAGAATTATTCCTTCAAATTAATTTAGCTTGCACATCGTAATGCAATGGAGATGTGTACCCCGGACACGATTCGAACGTGTGACATTCTGCTTAGAAGGCAGATGCTCTATCCAGCTGAGCTACCGGGGCATTTTTTCTATCCCGGAAGCGAGGCTGAAAGCTGCCTGTCCGCCGTTATAGAATGAAGGCGGAAGCTTCCGGGGCAAATTTGTATTTAATTTTAAAAATTAAATCAGGATTAATTTATCATTAACCATTAATAACTGATAATTATCAATCCTTTTCCAGACTTTCAAATATACTGTACTTAGTCAACATAATTTCCTTCCCGAATTGGGTAATGAAGCAGGCGGCAGTCAATTTTTCCATTTTTCAGCACATAATTACGCTGGGATTTAAGTCCAATTAACTTTGTAAGCTCTTTGTTACCGGAAAAAATAAAGGCGTCATTATTCGCACAGTTTTGCTTGAGGACACTTCCAATTAATTGATAGAGAGGCTCCAAATCTTTTTCTTCTCCGATTCTTTCACCATAGGGGGGATTCATTAATATTGTACCATCAGTCTCCTCAGGATTAAAATCTTCAAATTCTTTTTTTGTAAATTTAATGTGGGTATGGATCAAAATTTGCCGGGCATTCCGTTTTGCCATATCTACATTAGCACCCATATTATCTGACCCAAAAATATGGAGTTTATCATTTTTGATTTTTTCACGAGATTCCCGCACAACTAAATTCCAAAGCCGGGGATCAAAATTTTTCCATCCCTTAAAGGCATACCCCTTTCGATAATTACCCCCGGGAATATTCCTTCCGATCATTGCCGCTTCAATGGGAAGAGTTCCAGATCCACACATGGGGTCATAAAATGGTTGGCTTGGTTTCCAACCAGAAAGCAAAACCAGACCTGCGCCCAACGCTTCATTTATGGCAGCTTTATGGATTTTCTGCCTATACCCTCGTTTGGAAAGTGCGGTACCAGAACTATTGAGAAAAACACTCACTTTATCTTCATGTATAAAAACAAAAAGTGAATAGCGTGGATTATCTTTATCTACATCCGGACGTCTTTTTGTTTTTTGGCGGATACGATCTACAATGGCATCCTTTACCTTTAATGTTACAAAATTTGAATCGGTGAAATGCTTTGAAAATACACGGGATCGAATAGAAAATGTATCGTCATGACTAATCCACTCATACCATGGGTAATCAGCAATTTGATAATAAAGATCTTTTTCATTATCAGCAGAAAATTCCAAGAGTTTAACCAATGCAAACATTCCCGTTCGAGAATATAAATTCACCGCATATAGAGTCTGTAAATCTCCTGTGAAAGAAACACCCCCACTACCAGGATTTACATTCTGACAGTGGTGCGATATATCCTGTTCTGTAACTTCTTCTAACCCACGAGGACAAGTGAGAAAGCACTCCAGGGATGAGGATGTAAATGGGTTAATCATTATTAAGGAGGATGGAAAAATTAATTAATGTATATCTGGTTAAATTTTGGGCGGATTTATACCGAATACATCTGCGATATTTTTTAAAAACTGAATTTCTGTTTCTTCTATTTTATGATCAGCTTCTGCAATTTCAGCTAAATTTTCCAATAATAATACTGATGCTAATTTATTGAACCATGGTTCCTTTTTCAGAGAAGCACATGAACTAAATAATGCATCCATTTTATCACTATCTTCTGAAATTGACTTATATCTGTTTATTACTTTTACAATTTTTTGGGCAACTCCCTCTGAATTATACGATTGTTTTGTATTGGCAAGCATAAAATTTATTTTATCTGAAATAACCTGTAATTCAGAGTCAGCAAGATACCAATCCGTCATATGGGCAAATGCCACCAAAATAAATCCATAATGATCAATCCAGTCATTATCATTCTGATCAGTCATTTCCAAGGAATTGAATTTATTGGTTAACTTTAGAGCATAATGGAATCAATAACTTTATTCCATTCTTCCAAAGATTTCTTTGTATCTGCATCTTCATTCAACTCACCTGAAATATCAATAGATTCAATGAGATCATCTTGCTGTATTTTATTTACAACATTTAAGCTATCGCTATCGGATACTTCACCAAATACCGTATGTTTTTTATCCAGCCAGGGCGTTTCTACATGAGTGATGAAGAACTGACTTCCATTGGTATTGGGGCCAGAATTTGCCATAGATAATACACCAGGCTTATCATGTTTAAGATCACCATGAAATTCATCTTTAAATTTATATCCAGGGTCACCTGTACCGGTACCAATGGGACAGCCACCTTGAATCATAAAATCATCAATAACTCTATGAAAAGTTAATTTATTATAAAATCCACGCTTTGATAAATTTACAAAGTTAGATACAGTCATTTTTGCTTTATCCGCAAAAAGTTCTAATTTTATGTTGCCCTTATTTGTCTTTATTGTTGCTTGCATTTCTTCCTCTCTTTTATTTTAATTAATTACTCACAAATTGCTTTTGTTTTAGGATTTTTCTTAACAATACTTTTAACATGGGAAGTATTCACCCATCCCTGAGTACCATCAATGGGGCTTTCTACCAAATAATATTCTCCCATTCTGGTTAAAAGTTGGGCATAGGAGGATGCTCGGAGAGCTCCCACTGGACTCCCATTTTCTTCATCATTTGGATTTTCCCAAATATCCACAGTATAATTCATAAATACCCATTTTTTTGGTTTACCAATCTGTTGGGCAATCTCCCCTGCTGACCAAAGAGCTACAAACTCTACACAATCGGGGTTTGCATTTTCTGCTACTACCTGATTCGTTTTCTCAGCTCCGGTTTTCTGGGTTTTCATCTCTTTATTACACCCAATAAAAGAAATTGCAATAATACCTAAAGTTACTGATAGTAAATTATTTTTACGTAAAATCATTTAATCTCCATTTTTCTCATTAGGGAAATTTAAAAACTTTTATTAGATGGGAAACAGGGATTGTTATTGTTTCTTATACTTTATTTTATTGATTAATGTATGGAATTATTGAGGAAATATATCCGTAGTGATAAATTGAATATTACAAAAAATATTACCAGCTATAATCCAATAGATTTCATAAGCAGAAACACTAGAATACCTGGTAATAAAAGTAAAATGAGAGGTTTCTCCTTAATTAATTGGATTGCGGTAATATCATTAATTGCTATTACCTCGCTGTAACTGGCTTCAGATTGATCTGACATAGATTCATTTGGAAAATTATTATTAAACATTGGTTGTCGTGGTTTATTCCACCACCAATTATTTAATAATTCTATTTTTATGCTATCCTCAGTTATAAAAATAATATTTTTCACCTCAATTTTGTAGCTTTGTAAATAAAATATAACCTTATGAGAATTGTTCTTAACAGACCTTAAAGTCTTAACTTTTTCATTTAAATTTTTTAATTGAAAATCAATTAATATATCGTTCGATGGAACTCTTATTGAGTCAGAGGCAATTGAAAAACTAAATTGTAATAGGAAAATAAAGAATATTTTATATTTGGGGAACTTACTGATTAAAATCTTCATTTCAGCAACACCATTTTTTGAGATGAATAATTCTCATTATTAATGCTAAACTGGTACAAATACACCCCCGAACTAAATGGTTCCATATTCACTGCAATTTCATGCCTACCACCTTCTAAAAGAGTAAATTCTTTCTGTAAAATTTGTCGCCCCCTTAAATCAAATACTACGTAACTCACTGCTGATGGATTTGCCAAATAAATGGACAGAGTAGTAACCGGGTTAAAGGGATTGGGATAGTTTGAATAAATTTCATGTTTTTGGGGTATTTCAGGGATATCCGTAGAAAGGTTTTCAAAATCATCTTCCCCTGACAAAACAGCACGAATATTCCAATCTCCAAATTGAAAAATATTACATTGTGTATTTTCATCAGGTCTATAGTAAGAATTATTACTTACGGGGTACCCCGAAAATGCTTCATAATCAAAATTATTAATAAATTCTGTCCCATTATAATTAAACTCAATATAATAATTTTCTTCTGGATATAAAATTATTTCTTCGTCTAATAGTGATATAAATATCCAACCTCCATTTCTTTCATATTCTGAAGACCAATTAATAACTCCGTTGTAATAAGCAAGTAAATTTAGTGGAGTATTACTTTTCCACCCCTTCCATATTTTCATACTATAATCACTAATAAATGATGATTCAGTTGTTGGATTTATTACCGTTAAAACTCCAGAGAATAGAGCTGTATCGGTTGGACTATATTTTATTCCAACCCACTGAAAATTGGTGTTATTGTCTGACCAAGCGTAAATTCCATTTCCGCCTTCATCATACCCTATCACTTCACCATTTTTATTGGGGTTGGTTATTGAAAGTATAATTGTGCTATCTATGTTTTCAGTAATATTAAATAAACCAATGTTACTTTCGCCACCGAATTCAATCACTCCATCAACATTTCTATCATAGTTATACAAATTTGTATTTGGATTAGTAGAGCTTGTTAATCTACTTACTCCCATGCTCCCTGGAAATGGATCTTTGTTATCCGCATTATTTGAAGAACTATTTTGTACACCTTTATAAAGATCTCCCTCCCCGTCTGCTTGTAATAAATTTACACCATAAAATTCGGGATCTACATTCACCGAATTCATGGCTGGGTACATACCTGTAATGGTTTCATCTATATGCCAAACCAGTAAACCAGACTTTTCCAAATGCTGGTCAGAACCAATTGCTTGACGATTTTCCAAAATCAGGTACTCCTGAGGCATATTAGAATCCATTGGAAAAACCATTGCAAGAAGACTTTCTTCACCACTCTCTGCAGGTAACAATATTTCTTCAATATTTACAAGATTATCCATAATAATTGGATTAATAAATTCTAAATGATACCGACTCCAGGCACTCATATACGCCGGACTGGTGGGTCTCTGCCAATTGCCAGAACCCATGAGCCCCCACTCTCCAATACCTGCAGCAGAGTTTACTGAGGTATCATACAAATCAGGCAAACCAAGTACATGCCCCATTTCATGACAAATGGTTCCAATGGGGTGAATATCGTATTTTCCCACACCAAAATAATTCATGTGAAATTGTTCGGGAATGACAATATACTTTTTAATTGCCACAGCATCTAATGAGAAGTAGCCATCCTCATTGATTGGAGCATTGGTGTCGATGGAACCGATGCCATTACTTCCTGCATGAATAAGAGACATGTGAGGCCAGAACTGGTCATCATCTCCATCACCCCACCCTTCAACAATTAAAATTACTAAATCTACAGATCCATCATCATCACCATCAAATTTACTGAAATCAAAATTTGATTCTATACCCATTGCAATTTCAACTACTAATGATGCTGCGCTCCTTCCAATACCATTGGGTCCTCCACCAGTACCTTGTTCTCCGTCCACATAATAGCTATAATTTTGACTTACTGTAGTCCAATCCACAATGCTCTCATCATTACCAAATACCTCTAAGTTTCCGTTTGATATTTCACTATAATAATCCCGTACACTCATATCATAATTGAGTGGCAAGGTACTGCCATCCGATTCCAAATCGGTTTCAAATAAAAGCTGTCGAAATTGTTCTTTTGAGTATTCTCTATCCGGCATACCAGATGGTAGATTTTCAAAATCTACCAGAAATACCAAGGGTTTTATTAATTTGGTTTCAGTTGATCTATTTAAATTGGAATTATGAAAATGAGTTGCTTGTGGATCGCTATGATTAATCTTCCTTACATAGGGATTAGATTCTTTTAATTTCCTCGGGATATGTAAATTGTCAGGTGTAGGATATTTAACAGGAATATGGCTTGGGGAAAACTTTCCTTCATTATTTAGTTCACAATAATACCAGCCCAGGCGGGTTTCATCTTCAATCCAATCTATCACATAACCATCTTCGGTTTCCATCCAGTTATAGTATTCATGGCCAAACATCCGCACAGATATTATACTGCCATCTGGCTGTTCCACCTCAAAAGGAAAAGGGGGAGCACTGACCGAATAAAGGGATGTTAATAGAAAATAAAAGGGGAGGAGTAAATTAAACAGGGTGTTCATCAACCAGTTCCCTGCCCATAAGTTCCAGGATGGCTTTTCGAGGAGACACATCCTCAAATAATACCTGATAAATTTGTTCACAAAGGGGCATGTCGATATTATTTTTTTGGGTTACATCATGAATTGACCGAGTTGTCTCAACACCTTCAGCCACCATTTCCATACTGTTTAAAATATCACTTAATTTTTCACCTTTTCCGATTCGCTCTCCAACCTGACGGTTGCGGCTATGTGGACTGAATGCTGTTACTACCAAATCACCCATTCCACTGAGACCGGAAAATGTAGCTCGTTCTGCTCCCATTTTGGTTCCAAAGCGAATGATTTCCTCCAGCCCCCGCGTAACCAGAGCGGCCATGGTGTTGTCACCATAATCTAATCCATGACAGATACCAGCAGCCAGGGCAATAATATTTTTAGCAGCCCCTCCAATTTCAACCCCAATTACATCACTGCCGGAATATACCCTGAAATAATCATTGGAGAAAATTTTCTGCACTTTTCTGGCATTTTCAATATTATCACAGGCGGCAACTACGGTTGTGGGATATTTTTTGCTCACTTCCTCAGCATGACTGGGACCTGACAAAATAACAATTTCATCTGATTTCAAATGTAATGTTTCTGCGATAACCTCACTCATTCGCATTCCGGTTTTATTCTCTATCCCCTTGGATACGGATACAATGGGTTTTTCCCAACTATCAGGGAATTTTTCAAGTACCAATCGCACCACCTGGCTGGGGACTGCAGATATCAACAATTCACCATATTCACAAATTTCCTCTAATGAGGAAGTGAATTGCAACCTGTTATTGAGTTTTACACCGGGAAGAAAGGGATGGACATGAGATTGATTGATTGTATCTACGAAATTCTGTTCAAGATGCCATAAGTGTACATCGTGTCCATTTTCATTGAGTACCTGACCCAGGGCTGTCCCCCAGGATCCGGCTCCCAGAACTGCTATTTTCATGTCTTAAATTACCGTGCCTAGTTGATAATAGGGCTCACCCTGAGAAGCAAGGTGGGTTTGAAGCTCTGATAATCCTTCAGGCCTCACAATTACAATCAGTCCAATTCCCAAATTCATAGAGTGGCGCATATCGTCTTCAGGTACATTTCCCAGTTCTTGAATGAGATTAAAAATGGGAGGCCGTTCCCAGCAATTCCAGTCAATTTCCAAATCTTGATTTTCACCAAGAATTCTTTTGGTATTATCCACTATGCCACCACCGGTAATATGAGATATCCCTACCAGCCAGTTTTCATGGAGAATTCCATCCATGGCAGGAAGGTACGATTTATGGATAGCCAACAAGGCATCTCCTATAGTTGTCCCCAAAGATTCTACAAAATCACCACAGTCATAATGATCTAAAAGGACTTTTCGGGCAAGGGAATATCCATTGGTATGCAGCCCAGTTGATGGCAGTCCCACCAGAATATCCCCTATATTGACACCGCGATTGGGCATCATTTCATTTTTTTCTGCAACACCGATAATGGTACCGGAAATATCATAATCTCCCGGTTTGTAAAAATCCGGCATTTCAGCAGTTTCTCCACCAATGAGAGCGCAGTCATTTTCCTTACAGGCTTTGGCTAAACCAGAAACCACTTCTTCAAAAACATCCACATCTAATTTACCAGCGGCAAAATAATCTAGAAAGAAAAGTGGTCGAGCGCCTACAGCCAGAATATCATTGGTGCAGTGATTTACCAGGCATTGACCAATAGTATCGTGACGGTTGGTGAGAAATGCCAGTTTCAGTTTTGTCCCTACACCATCAGCACTGGAGACTAAAACAGGCTCTTTGTATTTATCTTGTGGAAATTGAAAACACCCTCCAAATCCACCCAGATCGGTTAGAACATTTTCGCTGAATGTGGATCGAACATGCTTTTTTATACGGGATACCGCTTCAGTTCCCGCATCAATATCCACTCCTGCTTCTTTATATGTGGTCATTTATTTTCCTGAATTAAAATAAGCTTTGTTTATGCCAGAGCTGGTTCAGGCTCCTCAACTTTTTTTGGGCTGCCAGAATAATTTTTTTCAACCGCATCTGAAAAATGATCCAGAACTACCTTGCGCACTACTTTAAGTGTTGGCGTTAACTCGCCATCTTCTATGGTAAATAGCCTTGGCAGTATTGCAAACTCTTTCACTCTTTCATAATTGGAAAAACCTTTCATTACATCGTCCACTTCTTTCTTTATAAGAGCCTTTACATCAGGATGATCAGACATTACATCACTTCCGGAAACCGATTTACCCTGAGAAGAAAGTTCATTTTCAACAGCTTCCTGAGCTGGTACAATTAATGCACTGATAAAATTTCTTTTATCTCCAATAATGACCACCTGTTCAATAAAGGGTGAATTAGTAAGGGCGTTTTCCATTGGTGCCGGTGCAACATTTTTCCCAGCAGATGTAACCAGTATATTCTTTTTCCTATCGGTAATAAATAAAAAACCCTCATCGTCAATATGTCCAATGTCCCCTGAACGAAACCAGCCACCAGTATCAACGGCTTCCCTGGTCGCCTCCTCATTATTGTAATAGCCCGTCATAATATTTGGACCTTTTGCCAAAATTTCTCCATCCTCAGCAATTTCAATATCTACATTAAAGAGTGGTTTACCAACTGACCCATAGCGTACTGACCCTGGATAATTACAGGTAAGTACAGGGCTGGTCTCTGAAAGACCGTACCCTTCTAAAATCATAATATCTGCTGCTGCAAAAAACTCTCCAATTTCCTGTGAAAGGGGAGCACCGCCAGACACAAAAAACCGTAATCTACCCCCTACTCTGTCTTTTACCTTGCTATACACCAGTTTATCAGCAATCTTATGTTTTATGCCCAAAACAAATGGCAATGCCTGATTTTTAAGCCTGTATTGAGTGACCTCTTTTCCAATACCAATTGCCCACCAGAAAATCTTCTGTCTAGCTTCTGGTGCAGATTTCAACCCTGCTCGAACTTTAGCATACATTTTTTCATAAAGTCGAGGGACACTAAGCACAACTGTAGGCTTCACTTCCCTAAGATTATCAGGGACCGTTTCTATGCTTTCAGCATAATAAACCTGAGCCCCAACACTGAATGCTGTGAAATGACCACCCATTCTTTCAAAGGAGTGGCTTAACGGTAGAAACGACAGAAATACTTCTGTTTCATCAAATGATATATCCTGTTTAGTGCCTTCCACATTACTCATCATATTTCCATGAGTAAGTTTGACGCCTTTTGGATTTCCTGTAGTTCCGGATGTGTAAATTAGTGTGAGTAGATCATTTGGTTCGGGCTTTAAGATTAAATCATCAAATACACCTTCAGTATCCTGCTCATGCTTAGTTCCTTTATCCAGAAAGTCCATAAAATTGAAAATTCTGTCATCAGAATCAGTATTGGAATCATCCATTACAACCGCATATTGTAATTCTGGGCAATTCCCCCAAGATTCCATAACTTTCTGCATTTGCTCCTGATTTTCAGCAAACACCACTTTAGACTGTGAATCATTTAAAATATATTCAACCTGACTGGATATTAGCGTTGGATATACACTCACCGTAGCAGCTCCTGAGCAAATTATACCATAATCAGACATAGCCCAGCGAGGGCTGTTATTTGACAGCAAGGCAACATTGCTGCCTTTACTCACACCTAAAGATTGGAGTGCAAAAGCCAGATCTTTCACCGTAGATCGGATATCACTTCCAGATAGACCTATCCAATCATTATCTTTTTTGTAAAAATAGAGCTTTTTATTGAGGTTTTCATTGGTAACATGACCAAACATTTGAGATACTGTTGTATATGTCATCTATAATTCCTTTCTTATGTGGTGATAATCGGAGGGATATTATAAAACTATTTCAAAAGTCAATCCAACGTCAAATTAAGATTGATAAAGATAATCAATTCTCTCAAAAATGTCTCCTAATAATTGATTCAAGGCAAAATAATTTCAATAATTCCCCTCTTTGTTCTTTTTCTCTTGATAGAAAAATGAACCAAAAAGATCAAGGCTTCACACAATTTGTTAAAACAATTCCCCGTTTTCCTAAAAGAAAAAAACTTGTCCCGAAAAACAAGGGACTTTAAACAGCTTTTCTTTTTTTAACGGAAAACAGATAATTATTTCTTCGCACAAATTGTTATATGCCAAAAAATAACGCCTTTAAAGAAATTGTGTAAAGATTTTATGGAGGTGAAGGATAAAGGGAAAATAGATGCCTGAATCCGGCTTCTCTTTATAGTATATGTCCAATATTATTATTTTCCTGATGAGTTTTATTTTTCCCCTGAACCGGAGTAATGTTAGACTTTTCTTTGGCAGTTTGCCCCCCGTAGGCACGATGGGGGACGGAAGTTCTTTTGTTACTTTTCTTCGAAGAAAAGTAAAGAGTTAATTACTATTTTAATTACAGGATATTTAGGAATTGCAACTCAATTTAGTGTAATTCGTTTTAAATGGCTTTTATCATGGTTTCTATTTTTAGAAAATTAAATAAATATCCCAACCTATCAATGGTAACTAAATAATAATACCATTTAAAAACGCTTTGAAGAGTACCAAAGATATTTTCCAGTTTTACAGTTTAGTTTTGTCATGCAAATAAAATTTTCAATAAATTTATCGCAGTGCAAATTGCCGGGGTGGTGAAATTGGTAGACGCGCTGGATTCAAAATCCAGTATCCTTCGGGATGTGTCGGTTCGAGCCCGACCCTCGG
>JACKQG010001273.1_pt3 | contig 21364 bp, 26 predicted proteins | sample 8237621 | NCBI WGS metagenome assembly JACKQG01 (sample SAMN15677084, study PRJNA649215) | marine metagenome | biome: marine; feature: Black Sea; material: saline water; isolation source: suspended particulate matter (SPM) from the Black Sea western gyre | collected 2013-06-09/2013-06-10 | depth... | reverse complement strand
CTTTAATGCATATATGATATAAAGATTTAAAAATACATACTTTTTTCTATCTTCTGCTACTTTAACCTTATTTGGATAAAATTCTTTAAAATAATCATACGCATGCAGTGGAGAAAAAATGACAGAAACAGAATATAAAATATATATTGACACCGTCGTAAGACGTGTTGAGTTTGCAAGACTTCAGGTGAGTGATCATCACATAGTCAAAACAATAGCAGTGAGTAAATACTCAACTTCACAAGAAATAGAAAAACTTTACAATATCGGACAACGTGCTTTTGGTGAAAATAAAGTCCAAGACCTTAAAACAAAATCTCAAGAACTCGAAGATTTACCTATAGAATGGCACTTTATAGGAAATCTTCAAAAAAATAAAATAAATAATCTTCTTGATATCAATCCAAGTCTGTTTCACGCACTTGACTCTATAGAACTTGCACAGGAACTTCAAAAAAAACTTCAAGCAAGAGATATGAAACTTGATTGTTTAGTTCAGATAAACTCAGCAAGAGAGGATTCTAAACACGGTTTTATGCCAGAGACAGCACTCAAAGCTTATGAACAAATACAAAAAGAATGCCCGAATATCAACTTAAAAGGTGTCATGAGCATCGGCGCACATACTGATGATAAAGCTCTCATCAAAAAAAGTTTTGAGACCACTCACGATATATATAAACAACTAGACAGCGCCACAATCTGTTCTATGGGAATGAGTGGAGATTTTGAGTTGGCTATAACGTGCGGTTCCAATATGGTTCGTCTTGGCTCGGTTATGTTCAATAAGTAACATAATTAAGTTTATAGCAACTTTCTTGTCCACTCTAAAGTTGACTCTTTAGAGCTGCACTTGTTTAACAAATAAACTTATTTAAAAGACGAAAAAACTTTTTTCACAACAACAGCGATAGCCCCTATGACTAAACCGACTGCAGTCTCAGCAAACAGACTTGGTAAATTCTGAACTAAGTCATGGAGTTGGTGAATATTATGTACAAATATCCCTCCTGCGACTAAAAGCATTGCAACAGTTCCAACAATTGTCAAAAGCTTTATCACTTTAGGAAGTCCTTGGACTAAGACATTGCCGATACTCTGAAGTGCTTTACTTTTTTTATCCCCCATCTCAATGAGTTTAAAACCTAAATCATCCATTCTCACTAAGACTGCGACAGTTCCGTATACACCTATGGTGGCTATAACCGCCACAAAACTCACAGCTATTATCTGGATTTGTATGGTTTGCTCCATGACTGTGCCGAGCGCCATTATAACAATCTCGACTGAGAGTACAAAGTCAGTCACTATGGCTGATTTTATCTTTTCCTTTTCAATCTCTAAAACCTCTTCTTGTGAGAAAATTTTAAACTCTTTTTCATGCACTTTTTCATGTGGATAAAAGTAGTCATACACTTTCTCAGCACCTTCGTATGCCAAGTAGACCCCGCCAAGCATCAAGATGGGAATGATTATCCAAGGGACAAAAGCACTCAGTAAAAATGCAACTGGTAAAATTATGAGTTTATTTCTAAACGATCCCTTTGATATAGCCCATAAAACAGGTATTTCACGTGAAGAAGCAAAGCCTGATGCTTTTTGCGCACTCACAGCTAAATCATCCCCTAAAATACCTGCAGTTTTTTTTGTAGCAACTTTACTCATAGCCGCTGCATCATCCAACAATATTGCGATATCATCAAACACCGCGAAAAATCCACCTAATGCCATTATCTAGCCTTTTTTATTTTATTTGTATTTCTTTTAAATCTCACTGCATGACTTCTTGGATTGGCAATAAGTTCTTTTTGGTATTCTATCATTTTAAAAAATGGATTTAAAAAACCGTCTAAATTTTCAGCCCTTAAGTCCTCTATATTCCATTTATCTAAGAGTTCCAACACCACATGTGTGGATTCTATGGTTGAGAGATAATTAGTTTGAGGCTGTTCTTTTATATCATACTGTGAAACCCGTGAACTCTCAAAACTCATATGTTGCAGCTTTTGCAGGTTTTCACTTTCATTAAACATTTTTTTCGTACATGCCCAAGTTGAGTCTATCAAAAAAACAGCCATGTTCTTAGTATTTTCACTATCTGTTTGTGGATTCTTTTTTGAAAGATTTATTGCATCTGCACTTGGAAAAAGTATATAACTCTCATGTGTGGCTATTATCTCATTTATTCTATTGTTATCTGAAAAATTTATCCCTATAAAAAGTTCTGAATTACTTAGACTTTCTTTTGTTAAATAGCCTGTGTTGTTTTTGACTTTTTTAAACTCTTTTGGATGCATAAGAATCACAAACTTTGTATTTGTGGCAAAGGTGTCAATATACTCACACATACAAGAACTTTGGGGTCTAAAACACTTATAACACTTTTCTCTATCACCGTAATATGTCAAAACACTCTCTCACTTGCTAGAAACCTGACACACTTCGTACATCAGGTTTTAAAAAAGGATTTAAAAGCAACTTTATCACACTCCACTGACTCAAAGGAGGCATCCTTTCATCCAACACTGTTACATTATACATCAACTTTTCAGCATACTCATTATCGTTTAAAACCTGATCTATCACAAGCCTGAATTCTTCATTTGAAAAACCGTACACATAAGAAAAATCTTTAAATCCGCTGGACTCTGCCAAAATATTTATATATCTATCTTTTGAAATTTTCAGTTGCACAAAAGTCAGATTGGAACTTTGATAAATAATGTTTGCTTTAGTGCCATTAAATATATACTTTAGATTATATATCGGTCCATATATAAACTCCCAGTTGATATCTGTTTGAATATGCTCATAAAAAAGCACTCTCTGAGCTCTTTTGATTTTATACCGATTTATCTTTATATTTTCATAACTTTGCTCTTGTTTTTCTAAAACATTTGAAGCAATCTTCACAGTGCTGTTCTTATGCTTTAAATCAAGTGTGTTTGTAGGTGAAACAAGTAAAGAACTAGGGGTGCAGGCCACAAAAAATATAGCCAAAAATATAAAAATAAATAATCGCATTCACACCACCTCATAAGTATAATTATACTACAATTCGGCTATGAATAATAAAAACAATTATGACCTTATTGTTGTCGGTTCCGGTGCTGCGGGGATTATTTCAGCTATTGTCGCTGCAAGGGAGGGAAAATCTGTTTTACTTTTAGAAAAACTCTCACAACTCGCATCAAAACTCAAAGCCACAGGCGGCGGTCGTTGCAACCTGACAAACACCCTCTCAAATGAGGACTTCATGGCTAAGTTCGGACGGGATGGGCGTTTTATGCAAGATGCACTCAAAGCTTTTGATCATAAAGCGCTTGTGAATTTCTTTGATGAAATAGGAGTTGCCACCCATGCTCCTGACGGTTTTCGCATCTTTCCCACCTCACATTCATCTGTCACTATCATCACTGCTTTACATGAAGAGATGCAAAGACTTGGAGTCACAATTCTCTTAGGTCAAAAAGTGGAAGAACTTTTATACGAAGATGGCAAAATCACTGGAGTCAAAACCAGTTCACAAAGCTTCACTTCACCAAAAGTGGTCTTAGCAACCGGCGGACTCGGCTATCCTGTTCTTGGAGCTGAGGGAGATGGATTTGGCATTGCAAACAAACTCGGTCACAAGGTCACTGAGCTTTTTCCTGCAATGATGCCATTACGCACCAAAGAGATATGGGTTGCAAATTGCCGTGCTGATACAATCGCCAAAGTTGAGTTGCGGGTGGATTTGAAAAAACATAAAAAACTTCGTGCAAAAGGTGATTTGATTTTCACCAAAACCGGTTTACGCGGACCTGTGATTTTAGACTTTGCCAGAGAAGTGACACCCTTGCTTGAAAAATATGGTGAAGTGCCCCTGCTTTTAAATATGACCAAAGGGATGAATGAAGAACAGATTTCTCAACATTTTAAAAATGAAATTTCAAAAAATCCGCAAATAAAAATGATAGAAATACTAACCACCTTATTACCGGAAGCTCTAAGCTTAGAACTATGCAACTTAGCAGAGGTGAATCCAGAGGCGACAAACAAAGAGTTGGAAGGGAAAAACAAAGCGCACCTTGTGCAACTGCTTGCCTGGACACCCTTAACCATCACAGGACACGACGGTTTTAAAATGGCGATGATAACACGCGGCGGCATAAACCTAAAAGAGATAAACCCTAAAACAATGCAAAGTAAGCTTATAGAGGGTCTCTACTTCTGTGGTGAAATCATGAATCTCGACGGACCGTGTGGAGGATATAATCTTCAATGGTCTTTTGCCAGCGGTGCCTTAGCCGGGAAGTTGTTATAAAAGCACCGAATCGAAGCAAAACCGTAACTTTCGGTTTCTTCTAAAAGCTCTATCTGCTTTGTAGAAATTATCCCCCCAAGAGCAAACACTTTTATCTCACATTTGGCTAAAAGTGTTTTTAAATCTTCTATGCCCTTTGGTTCACCCTTGTTCGGTGAAAAGAAAATCGGGCTATAGGTGACTGCATCTGCACCTAAATCTTGCGCTTTTAAAACCTCTTCATGAGAGTGTGTGCTTATAATCACTTCTAGCTTATTCTCTTTGGCTTTTGGTATTTCACTAAACTGTGTTGAAGTGAGGTGAACACCTGTGGCGCCGAGTTTTTGTGCCAAGCTTATATCTCGGTGTAGAAAGCTTTTTAGATTTTTAAACTCTTTGCAGACAGCAATAAAAATCTCTGCTAAAAGCTCATAATTTGAAGTTGTTTTATCTCTAAAGAGTGCATATTGCGGTTGATGAATCTGTATCTGTTTTAGTAATTTTTCTCTAAAAATCTCAGGTGCGTCAGTATAAAATTCTGATGAAGTTATTAAATATTTTTTCATATATTACTCATCTCCGGCACTCCATAATTTCGGGTATTATAGCTCAAGTTATTAACTGCTTTGGCGATATACTTTAATCATGATAAATATTTCAGACTTCAAACAGCTCGGTATTATACTTCCAAATACAAACAAGGCCTTAGAGAAGGTGCTCACTGAGGCCACACACAAAGAGCTTGAAGCTATCACTCAGGGTAAAGATCTTAAAACAGTTTTAGGTGATATACTCAAACAAAGTGCAGCCACTCCCCAGGCGAACAAAGAGTTGCTTCAACTTGTTAAAGACAACCCGACTCTGAAGAACTTAGGCGATGTGAGTGCTACTATCAAAGATTTGCTAAACACTCTCAAATCAGATAAAAATCCTTTGCCTCTTGAAAAAGTCTTAGAAAATTTTCTCTCAAACATCAAAGATGTGAAAAATACACCGCTCAAGCAAAAGTTAGATAACTCTGGAATCTTTTTAGAGTCAAAACTAAAAGATGTGCAAAACCCTCAGCTTGAATTGAAAAACACGCTTATCTCTCTGGTTAAAAATTTACAAAACGCCACTTCATCGACAAGCCGGCTTATTGCTAATGAAGCAAAGATTTTACTTAATTCTGAAGTGTTAAGGTCGGTGAAGACTCCAAACCTGGAAACTAAAATCTCAAATTTTGAGAGTATTAAAACAGCAAATGATAATCCCAAAGCCTTAGCTCAACTCTCAAGCAGCATTGAGAAGCTTATCGCTTCACTCAAAAGCACTTTAAGTAAATCAGACAGCATTCATACTCCGGTGCTCACAAAAACCTTAGAACAACTCCAACACAAACTAGAACCTAAGGTCTTAACAAGTGAGAACTTCAAACTTCCACCCATAAAAGAATCACTCCACGTAATCTCTACGCAACTGCAAAAAAGTTTCACTATGGAATCCAAAGGTCTAATGGCATCTTTAGATAAAATTTTACAAGTATTGAAATCTATTGAACCGGCTCCGACAAATCCGGCAACTCCTAAAGCCTCTCTCGAATCTTTTTTAGAAAAAAATGTTCCAAAAATGATTACAAACCTAGGTGAAGATATAAAATCTCTTATCCAAAAAGCAGACCCTATTTTTCACAAAGACACTGTGAGCATTTTAAATAAACTTGAATCTCTCAACACACCACAAAAACTTCACCCTCAAAACAATGTGAAGGAGATTATGACAAGTGATTTAAAGGCTGTTTTACTTCAAGCAGGTGAAGAAGTGCTTAAATCAAATCATCCAAACCAGGCAGAGATTTCAAAACATATAGATAAGTTGTCCTTACAGATTGACAACTATCAGCTTCTTTCTCATTTATCCAATGGGACTTCGCTGTATCTTCCCTACTCTTGGGATATGATGGAAGATGGAAATATACATATGAAAAAGTCAGATGACGATAAATTCTACTGCGATATTTATCTCAAACTCAAAGAGTACGGTGAAGTGAACCTTAGACTCACCCTTTATGAAAAAAATCAGCTGAACCTTCATATATACTCATCCAATGAAAAGTTTAAAAATCTTATACAAGAAAATATCCCCTTGCTTCGCTCAGCTCTTATAGACACACAGATAACACCAAGAGAGATACGAATCCATGAACCTAAGACAAATGCAGGTTCCTCTTCACCATACAAGCAAGTTGCTTCAAGCGGCTACGAATCAGAGATACATATGGGATTTGAGGTGAAGGGATGAAAAAGTTAAAAGCAGCAGCCCTTCGTTATGATACAAAAAAAGAAAATGCACCTAGGCTTGTGGCAAAAGGTGAAGGTCTTGTAGCTGAGAACATCATCAAAATTGCTGAGCTAAATGATTTACCTATAAAAAAAGATGAAGACTTAATCGAGTTACTCTCAAATGTGGAACTCGACAAAGAGGTGCCGGATGCTTTATATAAAGCAGTGGCAGAGGTTTTTTCTTTTGTGTATAAAGTCTCTAGGAAGAAAGAGTAGACTTCACCCAAGAAGCAATCATACGAAGTTCTTCTTCGACTATGGTGTGGTCTTTGTCATAAGTTACAAACTCTATATCAAAACCGCCATCTTGGAGAAATTCCACCTGCTCTTTTGAACTATTGTATGGCAACACACCATCATCTGTTCCATGTGTGCAAAGCCATTTTCCTTTTTGCACATCTTGGTTCATCTCCTCTAAAAGTCTGGGAGCATCGTAGATATAACCGCTGATGGCAATATATCCAGCCAAGACTTTATGGTATCTCGCCCCAAACTCAAAAGTGAGTAATGAACCTTGAGAAAAACCAAAAAGAAAACTCTCCTGCGCATTGAATTTTTCTTCAAAAAGAGCATCTAAGTCATGTGTTAAAAGCTTTGAGGAGTACTCAATCCCAGGAAGCTGATCCGGAGGGAGTTGATACCAGGAAAATCCGGTGAAGTACTCAAACGGCGCGTCAAAAAGGATGTAGTTCATATCATCCAAATCTAAAAAGGGAGGAAACCCACGAAAGCCCTCAGAAGAATCCCCACGGCCATGTAGAATAATCATCAGTTTTTTTGAGGGCACTTTGGAGGGGATGAATATATACTCCAGTTCCAAGTTTAAATCTAAATTTTGCATAATTCTCCTAAATCATCTTATATACATCTTTACGATGTCCAACTTTGACTATGTAAATAATCAACTTATTTTCTTCTATACTATAGAGAATCCTATAATTTCCTGCACGCAATCTATACTTTTCATCAGCACTTAACTTTTTACATCCGGCAGGTCTTGGTTCGCTAGATAAACTTTGAATCCTTTCAACTATACGCTTTAAATCTACTTTAGGAAGTTTACCCAACTCTTTAACAGCTGAGTTTTTAATCTCTATACTATAACTTTCCATCGGCTTCTAACTGATGCAAAAATGATTCAAAAGAGACAGTAGGCTCATTTTTTCTCTCATCAAAAACTTTTAAATCATGGCTGTCTTCTCTAAAAGCATCTGATACAATAGAGTTTAAAAGTTCAGAAACAGAGTGTGATGTCTCAACAGCTTTTAGTTTTAACAACTTAAGTAAATCATCATCAAATGTCACAGTGGTTCGAACACTCATACAATCTCCTTTTTGTCATTATAGCATAAAAGCATCTTTGCATCAAAGCATCTTTACTTCAACTCTCCCCAATTATCCCCGATATTCATACTCGCTTTAAGCGGGATATTCAGCTCTCGTATATTTTCCATTATCTCTCTGAAACGATTCCCAAGAGCTTCTGCTTCACCTGCGTCGACTTCAAAGATAAGTTCATCATGGATTTGTAAAAGCATTTTTGCGTTTAGCTTTTTTTCTTGTATCACTTTATGAATCTCATTCATAGAAAGTTTTATCAAGTCACTTGCTGAACCCTGAAACATAGAGTTCACCGATTCTCTCTCGTATGCCGCTTTAAACATCGGAGTGGCATTTTCATAGTCAAAGTATCTTCTTCTTTTTAGTAAAGTTTCTATATATCCATAGTCTTTGGAAAAATCCACTATGCTTCTAAAGTAAGTCTTCACCGTTGGAAAGCTCTCAAAATATCTTTCTATAATCCCTTTAGCCTCTTTAGTGGTGATGCCAAGCGTGTCTGAGAGTTTTTTTTGCCCCATTCCATATAAAAGTCCAAAGTTCACTGTTTTAGCGACTGAACGTTTTGCAGGAGCTTCCTCTTCACCAAAAAGTGCGATGGCTGTCTGCATATGGATATCTTTGTCATGTTTAAATGCATCCACTAAAGTTGTGTCTTGTGAGAAATGGGCAAGAAGTCTTAACTCGATTTGAGAGTAATCTATACCGATAAGTTTCTTACCCTCTTCTGCCACAAAAGCTTCTCTGATTTTTAAACCCAACTTCGTTCGTGCAGGGATATTTTGAAGATTCGGGTTCTTTGAACTCAGTCTTCCTGTTGCAGTTCCTGTTTGAGAGAAAGAGGTGTGAATTCTGTTTCTTTTGTCTTCACGTCCAAGTTTGAGCAATGGTTCAATGTATGTTGAGTAAAGTTTATACACCTCACGGTATTCTAAAAGTGATGGGATAATCTCATGTGCATCTTTAAGTGAGGATAGCACTGCTTCATTTGTAGAGTATCCAGTTTTTGTTTTTTTACCCACGGGAAGTCCAAGATGTTCAAAAAGTATAACACCCAACTGTTTTGTTGAGTTGATGTTGAATTCACTCCCAGCAAGGGCATAAATGTTCTTAGTAAGTGTTTCAAGCGTGTCTTTCACCTCCACCAAAAACTCTTCTAAAAATGCAGTGTCGATTTTGATACCCTCTTTCTCCATTGTTAAAAGCGTTGTGATAAAAGGGACCTCAACATTCATAGATTCTTCTATAAGGTGCGCAGCAGACTGAAGTTCCAACTTCTCATTTAAAAGATGAAAAAGCTTGAGTGTAATGTAGGCATCTTCAGCGGCGTATACACAAGCAGATTCTAAATCCACATCCCCAAATGTTTCACCTTTTTTCACCGTGTCTTTAAAAGCCACCATGGTATGATCTAAAAGTTTGTCTGCAAGTTTATCCATAGCCAATGCACTCTCAGGGTTCACAAGCCATGCGAGTATGATGCTATCGGCATACACGGTTAAAATGTCATCTTCTAAAAATCTGCTCACAAAATGAAGGTCAAATTTTATATTGTGTCCAACCACCTTGGAGTTAAATATTTTACGTATAGCATTCTTGGCGACATCTTCGCTTACCTGATCGCCAACACCAAGATAAAAGTGTGCAAAAGGAACATAATAAGCTTCCTTGTCGTTTATACAAAAACTAAAGCCTACAAGTTTATCATGCTCATACTCGAGTCCTGTTGTTTCTGTGTCAAAAGCCACAATGGTGTCTTCTTTTAAAGTTTCTAGCACTTTTTGCAACTCTTTTTCATCTGTTATAAGAGTGGCTTTGAAATCCAGTTTTCTATCTTGCGTTTGTTCCTCAACAACTTTTTCAACAGCGCTCTCTTTTTGAGCATCGCTGACCATGTTTTTAGCATGAAGCATTCTCAGCACTGCATTTTGCTCATACTTCACGAGTTCATCATATATATTTAAAAAAGGATGCTCAACATCCATCAAATACTCTTCAAAATCAAAATCCTCAAGCACATCATCTTTAAGTGTCACCAACTCTTTTGACATATATGCCTGCTCTTTTGACTCTAAAAGTTTCTTTTGTGTTGCCCCTTTGATAAGACCTATATTTTTATAAATATTGTCTAAATCTCCAAACTCTTTTAAAAGCTTCTCCGCACCGACTTTTCCTATCCCTCTTACGCCGGGAACATTGTCTGCACTGTCTCCAAGGATTGATTGGTAATCTATAAACTGCTTAGGAGTCACCCCGTATTTCTCATAACACGCTTCTTCATCCATACTCTTTTTTTTGATAGCATCCACGACCACAATCTTGCCATCATCTATTAACTGGTAAAGATCTTTATCATGCGAGACCACTCTTACGCTGTAGGCTTTGTCTTTTGCATACTTCACCACTGTTGCTATGATATCATCGGCTTCATAACCCTCACAACCAAGAGTTTTATAACCCATCTTATCTATCCATTCTATGGCGATTGGCAACTGCATTATCAACTCTTCCGGAGGAGCTGAGCGGTTTGCTTTATAGTTTGAATCTATCTCATTTCGAAATGTGGGACCCTTAGTGTCAATAGCAAATATCAGATAATCACTGTCATGCTGTTTTTGCAATGTTGCTATAAAGTTTGTAAATCCTGTTAAAAGCCCTGTCGGGAAACCGTCTTTGTTCTTTAAGTGTTGCGGGAGTGCATAAAAGCTTCGGAAGAAGAATCCGAATGTATCGATCACTGTGACTGTTTTACTCATTGTTTTCCTATCGTTTTTAAAATATTATTCACCGCGTTTTCAAGCGGCTCTTGTTTGTATCCTGCATCAGAGGCTTTTTTAAGACCTATGTTGACAGCTGTTTGAGAGAATGGTTTATTCACCGGCACAATAGACTTAACGATATTAAGAGCAGTGGCAAACTCTTTTATCTCACCTGGAGCGCTTTGGGGATCATCTGCATACTTAATCATTGCAACAAACTCTTCATCAAAATTCCAATGTTTAAATATTTCAGAACTTATATCTGAGCTCGTCATCTGTATATACATCTTTTCCACTTGGGCGATGTTGTTGGAGAGCTCTATCTCAGAATAAAATGATGTGCCCTCATCATCTTGAATAATACTGTTTGCAATCAGTATCTTTCCTGTCTCTTGTAAAAATGTTGCAAGATATAACTTATCTGCCTTAGCTTTATCAATCTGTTTATACCATTGCATCATAAGAGTGGCTTGAAGGTCTGATATTTCAGCAAATTTTTCAGATGTTATGCCATAAGGTTGCATATCAACATTCAAAAGTTTTCTCACAGCATTAGAAAGAGCGATGGAACGCGTCATACTCATACCAAAAAGTGAAACAGCCTGAGACGCATTGCGTATCTCTTTTGCAAAACCATACAGTGGTGAATTGGCCGCTTTTAAAAGATTTGCGATAATCATAGGATCATGTTCAACAACCTTCGCTAAATCCATGATCGAAGCTTCCGGATCTGCGTGAATCTTGTTGATATCCATAATCGTTTTTGAAAGTGGCGGCAGTGATTTTATACTATCTGTAATAGAGCTTTTCAAAAGAGACCTCTTTGCGTGGATTTGCTGATTATTATATCACTTAAAAACAAATCAAGTCAAAGGATGATGTTTTTGAACTGTGTTTTGCAGATCTTGTTTTTGTATATGCGTGTAGATTTGGGTGGTTAGTAAAGATGCATGGCCAAGCAGTTCTTGCACAACTCTTAGGTCCGCTCCCCCTGTGATAAGTGAAGTGGCATAAGAATGGCGGATGACATGCGGCGAGACTCCTAGATATTTTTTTGTGATCTTATATGCAGATATTCTGCTTAACTTATTCCCTTGGTAGTTTGCCCATACGAAATCTTTTTCATATTTAAACTCTTGGAGATATTTGTCTATTGCGGCTTTTGCGATATCTGCGATAGGGACAACTCTTTCTTTTTCGCCTTTTGCATGCCGTATATGCAACCACTCGCCATCTATATCTTCACGTGACAACTCAAGGCATTCGCTCACCCGTGTTCCTGTTGCATACAAGAACAATATCAGAGCATAATCACGCATCCCGATCCATGTGCTTCTATCGATAGCTTCAAGAGATGCCATAATCTTTTGATGAGATAAAAACTTTGGAAGCAGTTTTGGAATTTTTGCCAACTTGATTTTAGTGTGCTCAGCAGAGAACTCACTTTTATAGCAAAAATCAAAAAAAGCATTTAAAGAAGATAGTTTTCTGTTGAGTGTCCGTTTGTTTTCATAGCGGGAAAGATAGTTTAAAATAGTTTTTGAGTCAAGTGAAAACAGAGGTTTTTGTAAGTTCTCCTCCACCATGCAGAGGTCACTTGAATATGCTTTCACACTCTTTTTACTAAGAGCCTTTGTCACACTGATGTACTCCAAAAAGGCTTCTAGTTCATTTGACAATTCTTACTCTATCGAGATAAGCTCATCATTTACAACAAATCCTTTGTCTGTTACAAAAACAAAGCCCTCATCAAGACTCACACTATGCACAGTGTATGATGACAAATCTTTGGACGCAACTATAAGGTAGCCCTCTTTTTCTAAAATATACACTTTATCATCTTTAGTGATTAAACCTAAAAAATGTGCGAATGGAAACTTCAGTTTAGCATTGAGTTGAAGGTTTGGTGTTAAAGAAACAATCTCTCCTTGTTTTGTGGCAAGAAATAAGTTTTCACCATTATACGCAACACTTCTGATTTCATATTTTTCATGCGCTTCTTTTTGATCCATAGAAAGAATTTTATATGCAGTCGCTGCGATAACTTTTTGATCGATAATATTGAAGTATAAAATATTATTGAATTTATCTTCTGAAGAGACTATTGTGGTTCGTAATCTTTTTTTACTCTCAAGATTCACAATGGTCACCTTTCCATCAAGTGTGGGAAAAATAACAACCCCGCCGACAAAATAAGGATTTGCAATTCTAGAATCAATCGCCAAGGCATCTCCAACCGTTTCTTTTAAAAGAAGTTCTTTTGAAGAGATAGAATACACTCCCAGTTCATTATCTGCAAAAATCACGGCTAAGTTGTCATCTTTGACACTTGCACTCGCAATAGTTTTCTTTAAGTCAAATTCTTCAACTTTATTTTTGTCTAGAATTGACTGAAGCTTAAGCTTTCCATCAATAGTGGCACTTAAAATCCAGCCGTCAGTATTAGCGATAAGTCTATAGTTCTCTGCAATCTCTATATCGATTTTTGCATCTTTAGCTAAAATCTTTCTGTTATCTAAGAGTGCACTTGTAGATGTTATGTCAATGATATCTTCACCGATACTCTCATATTTATCCCAAGAACTGCCTGTGACTTCAGGTTCAAAAACCTTTTTAGAACTACATCCGGAAAAAAGAATTAAAGCAGCTGACAAACTTGTTACTAGTATATTTTTCAAAATCTATTTCACCCCGTAATGCAATAATGCTTTAGCAATTCTAAAAAGCGGTGAAGCTTCTGCTATCGTTTGTAGTTTCGAATGCGCTTTGTCAGTTTTTCCCTCATTCATAAGGATGATTGCAGCCTGAACCTGTGCCAAATCTTTATAAATCGCATCTTGAGCTAAAGCGTATGTGGTCAATTCATTCACATCTTGCTTATTTTGTGCCAACTCATATTGCACTAAATCTGCCAAAGGTGCAACTTTTGAATTTTTTAAACTCTCTAAAGTTTTCGTATCCTTATCCGCCAATGCTTTTGAATACATATAAACCTCATGTAAAGCCGGACTCAGTGATTGAAGCTGTGAAAGAGCTTTTGCATCAGAAGGGTTTGTCTGCAAGGCAATCAAGGCAGCATTCGCTTCTTTGGCAGCTGATTCTTTATTCATATCATACACAATATTTCCAGCCACACCGACTACAATTAAAGCCACACCTGCAATAAGAATATTTTTATACTTTTTAACAAATCGCTCAGTAATAACAGATTTTTCAAAAAACTTTTCTTCTGAAGTCAACTCTTCTCTTATCATCTCTATATCGTTTTTAATACTCAAAAAAAATCCTTAAATTAATAATGATGTATATTATCGAATATTTCGTTAAAGTTTCATCAAACACATATCTTTTTTTTGTTACAATCATTGCACAATTATAAAGCCAAGGATTTTTATGCAAGTGGATGAGGTATTATTAAAAAAATTAGAAAAATTATCTTTTTTAAAAATAGCAGATGACAAAAGAGAAGAAATTATAAATCAGATGTCTGAAATTGTAAGCTTTGTGGATAACTTAAGCCAACTCAACACTGATGGTGTGGATGACACTTTTGCTATGAATGATTCAAGCACATTTTTAAGAGAAGACAGACCATCTTGTGACACAAGTGTAAACGATGCAATTCTTAAAAATGCGCCTCAGAGTGCTGATCATTTCTTTATCGTTCCTAAAATAATCGAGTAGAACATGATAAAAGTGTATGGAATTAAAAATTGTGACAGTGTGAAAAAAGCGCTCAAATATTTTGAAAAACATAATTTAGACTATGAACTTTTTGATTTTAAACAAGAGAAAGTTCCTTGTGACACAATCGCATCATGGCTAGAGAAAACTGATTTAAAAACACTCTTCAATGCAAGAAGCACAACCTACCGCACTTTAAACTTAAAAGAGATCAATCCCGACGACACACAAAAGCAGGAATGGCTTTGTAAAGAAAACATGCTTATAAAACGTCCTGTCGTGGAATTCGGTGAAGAACTTCTCGTTGGATTCAATGAAGATAATTATAATGGAGTGTTTTTATGAGTGAAACAGCTGCCCCGAAATCGCTTGATGTTAAAAAGTTGCTTAAGAGTGTTTTAGCCTATGGTTCTTCTGATCTTCACCTTGTTGTGGGAAGTGAACCGCAGATTAGGATAGATAAAGAACTGCGCCCCTTAAACCTTGCAGTTCTCAATTCAAAAGATGTTGAAGAGATGGCTTATTCTCTTATAGAGGATAAACAAAAGAAAGATTTTGAAGAGTATAATGAACTTGACTTTTCTTTTGAACTTGAAAACATCGGACGTTTTCGTGCGAATTACTACCGCACTATTCATGGTATTGCATGTGCTTTTCGGATGATTCCCATAGAGATACCCACTCTCGACGCCTATGGGAACCCTCCGATATTCAAAGAACTTATCAAACGTGAAAAAGGTCTTATTCTTGTAACGGGACCGACCGGTTCTGGTAAATCAACCACACTTGCATCTATGCTCCATGAGATAAACCTGACCGAGAGACGTCATATCATCACGGTTGAAGATCCAGTTGAGTTCGTGCATACAAATATAAAATCGCTTTTTTCACAACGTGATGTGGGAAGCAACACCGCTTCATTCGCCTCTGCACTCAAATATGCACTAAGACAAGATCCTGATGTTATTCTTATCGGGGAGATGCGTGATGCTGAAACTATCGGTGCAGCACTCACTGCCGCTGAAACAGGTCACTTAGTGTTTGGAACACTTCATACAAATTCTGCACCGGGGACTATCAACCGTATCATCGATGTCTTTGACGGTGAAGAACAAGCCCAGGTCCGTGCACAACTCGCAAGTTCATTGGTTGCGGTGGTATCTCAAACATTGATTCCTAAAATCGGCGGAGGGAAAACCGCCACACAAGAGATACTGATAACAAATCCAGCCGTGCAAAACCAGATAAGAGAAGATAAAGTTCACCAAATCTACTCACAAATGCAGTTAAACCAAAAAGAAACACATATGACAACACAAACGCAGCAGCTTATCGAAAAGCTGCAAAAAGGTGTCATCACAAAAGAAAACGCAATCAAAAATTCAAACAGACCTGAAGAGCTGATTAAAATTATAGAGGCATTATAATAAATCTATATATCCTGACATAAAGCGTATAATAAGTTCTATTAACCTAAAATTCAAGAATGAAATCCATATTCCTGATATTATTATCTATAAATATTTTAGCTGCAACAGATATTCAGCCTAAAACTCTTCTTGATTCGATTACGAAGTATGCGGTTCGTATCGGCACAGGTGAAGTGAACTCTTATTATATTTTTGTGGATCCCATGTGCCCTCATTCAAAAAAATTGATAGCACTTCTCTCCAAAGATATGATGAAACAGATTCAATCAACTTATTATGTATTTTTATATAGACTGCCCAAGTTTGAATCTGATAAATTAATCAACTATGTTTACCAGTCTCACAACCCAAAATCTTCTCTGCTCGATATTATGGTTGAAAATAAAAAACCCGATTTAACTTCTTATAAACCGAACACTGCTGAAATCAAAATTGTTGAAAATATAGCTTCTATTGCTAAAGAACTTAAAATGAAAAAAAGACCTTACATAATGCATTTTGAAAACACTTCAATCTTCTGTACAGTCTCAGAAGGAAGTGCACCCTGCCTCGAAAAATTTGATTTTTAAATACTGCTCTTCTATTTTGACATAAGCTGTCATATGAATTTTATGCACTGCAACTATCTTAAGAATAAAGGATTAATATGAGAAATATATACTTAATCATTGCCAAACAAATTGTCGAAGAAGCTGGACGTATTATTCGTGAAGCTCGTGAAACAAACACGTTCACATTTGAGTTTAAATCAGACCATTCACCCATAAGCAACCTTGATCAGCAAGTGCAAGATTATATGACTAAAAGGTTAAAAGACAGTTTCAACATTCAAGTTATGGGTGAAGAGAACTGTGATGAGGTGGATGAGTCTAAACCTTATTGGGCTATTGATCCTATTGATGGGACATGGGCATTTATCACACATGAAAACACCTCAGCAATCAATCTGTCTTTAATAGATAACGGTGAAGTGATTCTTGGTATTGTGTACAACCCTTTCACCCAGGAGTTTTTTCAAACAGAAAAAGGTGCAATGTCTTATATAGGTATGTTAACCTTGCCATTAAGACCAAACCCCACTGTTGCAGTTGTCAACTTTAAACCTGAACGCGAACACCCGATTGTAAGAAGTTTGAATCAGCTTTTCAAAGAAAACAAGATAAAAAAATTAACTTCTATCGGCGGCTCTATCACATACTCTATGTGCATGGTTGCCAAAGGTGCATTCAGCAATTATATAGCTTACTTTGAATCACATGCCAATGCTTGGGATTTATCAGCAGCTTGTATTATTCTTAAAAACAGTGGCGGATTTGTCACTGACCTTGATGGAACGGATATAGACCCCATCAGTCACAAAGGTTATATAGTAGCAAGTGCAAATGGAGAGGCAAGAGATGATTTTTTAGCAATGATGAATCCGCTTTTAAATGGAGAATAATATGCAAATAAATAACAAGGTTTTATCAGTGCCTTTTTTGCGTTCATTGTTTTTTGTGCAAAACAAATGGCACCAGCATGGGATACTCATCCATACTTTACGTGTCACCTACTATACACTTAAAGCTCGTCAGTTTAAAATGCTGATGGCGGCTTTACTTCATGATGTTGGAAAACCCTCCACTGCTTTTGTCAAAGATGAAGAGGATGAAATATATGGTGAATACAGCTTCACCGACCATGAAGAAAGAAGCTATCAGATAATTAAAAACTGGCCCTTGATAAGTGAGTACACGAAAAACCTTGTGCGTTACCATTATCTTATAAGAGATATTAAAAAAAGTGCCACTGAAAACCCGCAAAGATATAAAGAAAAAAAGAAAATATGGGATTCTTTAGATGATGAGATGCATGAAGAACTTAGAACTTTTTTAGAATTTGATGACTCAGGGAAAGGGAGAAAAAGAAGATGAACACAGAATTAAAAGAAAAGTTTTTTGAAGAATTTGACAACTCCTATGGAAGAGACTTAAAAGATGCTAGATGCTTACTTGCAAAAATGCAGTAAAACATCCAGTATAGAAGATCTTGTTTTAGAACTCATAAAGAATTTAAAATTTTTGACCAATATGATTAGATCAGGTGGTGATTATGAAAATCCAATCCAGAATATTTTAGATCTTATCACTGATAGTGGATTGCCATAGTTTTCTAGATAAACCTTACTATTTAACAGCGACTTTGGAGAGAAACGGCCAGATATTTGTATCGGAACAGACTCTTTTCACACAGTTGCCGCATATAGAGGTTATTAAGCCTGAAAGATTTAGAAAAAATGATTTCTGAACTCGAAAACTATGTGAAAGATTTAAAAAACATAACAGTGTGGCACTTACCGACAATCGGCTATTTTTACTTAGATTTTGATATCATTAGCTAAAGGTTGAACGTGGTGTTTTTCATTCTGCTATATTTATGCTATATTCTTCAGTTAGAATTATTACATTAATCTAAAAATTGAGTGTCTATGAAAAAAAATACAATTAAAAATATAACTCTCAAACGTTTAATCCAAATTTTTGCAATTTCAATACTTTCAATTATGTTAATTATGTTTTTAGGATACAGAGAATTCTTTAAATACACAATAGAAGATAAAGCATTGGAGATAGCAAACCTTGTAAAAGCAGGTTTAACATCACATATGAAAGCAGATATCATGGATAAAAGAGACTACTTTTTAAATGAAATTAAAAGCTTAGAAAATATTAATGATATTAAAATTCTTCGTTCTAAGTTTATTAATGAGCAATATGCAAATTCAACACTGAGAAAAGAACTTGACAACATAGATACAGATACATTAATCTCTTTAAATGAACCTTTGTATGAATGGAATGATATTCAAGGTTCAGTGAGGGCCACTATCCCATATATTGCAAATTCACAAGAAAATCTCAACTGCTTGGAATGTCACAACGTAAAGAACGGAGATGTTTTAGGAGCTGTGACTATAGAGATGAATATTGAAAAATATCAATACATTATCCTTAATTACAGCTACATATTTCTTTTTATACTTGTTTTCTTTGCACTTATTATTATTTTAAATGTATTTAATTTTATAGAGAAATACATTACAGAACCTTTATCTCATATTGTCGATGACGGCAAAAAAGCTTATCAATTTCATAATACAATCAATAAAGACCCCTATGAGACAAAAGAGCTTGACGAAGTTGCACAAAATATCAATGACTTTAATACAGATGTTATAAGTAAAGAAGAAGAGTTGCAAAGAAAAAATGATGAGCTGAGTTTATTAAACGATGAAATTGAATTGACTTTAAAAGAAACAATGATGGCTATGGGTAAAATTGAAGAGATACGCTCATTAGACACTAAAAATCATACGCAACGTGTCTCTAAGCTAAGCACTTTAATTGCAAAGGCATACGGACTAAACAAAGAAGATGTTAACTTAATAGGCTTAACTTCACCACTTCATGATATAGGTAAAATTGGTATCGGTGATGCTATTTTACTGAAACCGGAAAAACTTTCTGAAGATGAATTCAACATTATGAAAGAACATGCCACTCTCGGATATGAGGTTCTCAAACACTCTGATAGACTAGTTCTAAAAACAGCAGCGACTATCGCATATTCTCATCATGAAAAATATGATGGCACCGGTTATCCACAGGGTATTAAAGGCGATGAAATCCCATTATTTGCACGTATAGTCGCAATTGTGGATGTACTTGATGCTTTACTTTCAAAACGTGTGTATAAAGAGCAATGGGCACTAAAAGATGTTAAAGAATTTTTACTTCAAGAGAGTGGCAAACATTTTGAGCCTAAATTAGTTTCAGTTGTTTTAGAAAACTTAGAAGAGTATGCTCAACTAATTGATGAACTTACTTAACATGAAACTTTAAGTTAAATAATTATTTTCCACTTGCAAGCAGAGCTTGCTCATAATGGTATGAAATACGCGATAGATGGGAGCTGACCCTTTGGAGCCAACGTATACTTTCTAGATAGTCAGTTCCTTTTTCAACGTTTATCTCTCCTCGCGCTATTTTTTCGACAATCATTTTTCTATATGGTTTTAATCGTTTATGCAGTGTGTTTTTAGTCTTAAAAGAACGTTTGTACATCTGATGCCACTGCTTTGATTTCATAGCTGTTATAATCGATTTAATTGCCATAATCAAACTATCGCGTTCTTTGATGAAGTGTTTTGCTGTTTTTAGTGTGACAGCTCGATCTTCTTCTTCCTCACAGCGTTCATACAGTCTTTGCATATGGTCTAGCGTATGTATGAGAGCAAGCAGTTTTTCCCATTGAGCACCTGATTCACTGTTTAGAGATATCTGATCAACATATACATAAGTCTTATCTAACTCATATCGCAGTTGTTTTATATTGATTCGCTTAGTGATTGAATCATCGAGAATAGCATTTATATGACCTAAGAGTGCTATAATCTCGTTATATATACTGTTTTGCACTGCCATAAGCGCTATACTTGGCTGCTCAAGCAATGACTCATCCAATCCTTGCGTGTATAATGACTTTTTTTTCGGAATCAATTTAAACATCAACCTGGCAAAACCGCGGGTGAAGGGTAAGATGATTATAAGACCTAAAATATTGAATGCACTATGAAAAGCTACGAGCATAATCTCCGGATTGGCACTAAGTGCCCTTGGGAAAAAATTCTCAACAATGATTATAAACGGACTGATTAAAAATAAAGCGCCAACAGCAGTCATCATATTATAAATAACATGTGAAAAACCTGTACGACGGGCTTCTAGTGATTGTCCAACAGTGGCCAGCACAGCTGTAATGGTGGTGCCCACATCCATACCGATAACAATGGCCGCAGCTTGCTCAAAGTTTATTGTTCCCACAAAAAGAGCACTAAGAGCCATAGCCACACCTGCACTTGATGATTGAGTGATTAATGTGAAGATTATTCCAAAAAACACCAGTTTCAAGCGGCCAATGAATGTATCTGAAGGAAAATTATCAGGGGTGATAAACTCTGCAAAACCTCCCATACCTTGCTGAATAAGTGTGATACCGACAAAAACCAATGAAAATCCAGCAATGGAGTATCCAATAGTTGCAACTCTATTCTTGGCAAAGAGGCGTAATAATGCTCCCAGAAATACAAAAAACATCATTATATTCCCAGTCTGAAGTTTAAATCCGAGCAATACAACAATCCACCCCGTGATGGTGGTTCCGATATTTGCACCGAAGATAATACCAAGAGACTCAGTAAAACCAATCAACCCGGCCCCCACAAAACCGACAGCTGCAACAGTGGTCGCACTTGAAGAGCCTAAAATAGTTGTTGTTATCAATCCTGTGATTGCACCACTCAGCGGTGAATGAGTGTATCGGACCAAGACAGAACGCATTGCATCCCCGGCGAGCTTGTTCAAACCGTCTGTTAAAATGATGATACCGAGTAAAAAAAGCCCCAAACCACCGATGGTTTCAAAGATAGAATTAGAGTTTTCTGCAAGAAAGTTTATTATCATGATTTAAACTCCATCTTAAGTCTTATCTTCTAACAATTCTTTTATC
>JACKQG010002328.1_pt2 | contig 21370 bp, 15 predicted proteins | sample 8237621 | NCBI WGS metagenome assembly JACKQG01 (sample SAMN15677084, study PRJNA649215) | marine metagenome | biome: marine; feature: Black Sea; material: saline water; isolation source: suspended particulate matter (SPM) from the Black Sea western gyre | collected 2013-06-09/2013-06-10 | depth... | reverse complement strand
TGCGCTGGGCAAAGAAGAAGGAGGGTGTCAAGGTGTTCCGGCTTCCCAAAAAGGAAAAGGCCAAGTGGGATAAATTGCTTGAACCGATTACGGCCAACTGGATTAAGACTAATGAAGCAAAAGGCCTGCCTGCAAAGGCGATTGTTCAGGACATAAAAGATTTTGCCCGGATGTATGAAGGGAAATAACGGGCGGAATTGAATCCGGAATGGGGTATTCCCTGTTCCGGATTTCAGAACATCCATTATTGATGGTCTGATAAGAAATCTCCAAAGCCGTCACTCCCGCGAACGCGGGAGTCCAGTCCCGCCGCGGCGGGATGATTTCCCTGGATTCCCGCGTTCGCGGGAATGACAAAAACAGGTGTGTGACTTTTTACGAGGTTATCATTATTCAATGAAATCCGTGAGCTGATATGATAATTCTGAAGAGGATCAGCGATTATTTGAACCAGATTCTAATCTGCATTGCAGGCCTGTTCCTGATAGCAATGATCTTCTTGACCTGCGCCAATGTCTTCCTCCGTCTTGTCTGGATCCCGGTCAGCGGGACCTTCGAACTTATGGGGTATTTTGGAGCTGTACTGACGGCCTTTGCCTTAGGCTACACTCAGATCAGACGTGGTCATATTGCTATAGACATCGTGGTTTTGCGTTTCTCTAAAAAGGCCCAAAGAATCCTGAGCGCCATCAATTATATAATATGCATGGTCTTTTTTACCGCAGTAGCGTGGCAAATCGCCAAATATGCAGGGACCTTGAGGGAGACGGGTGAAGTTACCGAAACGTTGCAGATCATCTATTACCCTTTCACGTATGGGGTGGCGTTTGGATGTGCAGTTCTCTCTCTGGTTTTTCTGGTTGATTTGTTGAAGCTTCTAATGAAAAAAGAGAGGGATGAAGAATGAGCGCAACCCTGATCGGCATTATCGGAATACTAATTCTCTTAGCGGTTCTGTTTTTCCTGGGGATGCCCGTGGGATTTGCCATGGGGATAGTCGGTTTCTGCGGGTTCTGGTATGTGGTTTCATTCAAGGCTGCAATAAACGTGGTGGGGGCAGATATCTGGGCCACTTTCTCAAAATACGGTCTGACAGTCATACCCCTTTTCATATTCTTAGGATACCTTGCATTCAATTCGGGTATTGCTGAACGACTTTATAATGCGGCATACAAGTGGTTTGGACACTGGCGGGGCGGGCTGGCTATTGCCACTATCGGCGCTGATGAACTCTTTGCCGCTATCTGCGGTTCTAACACTGCTACAGCCGCTACCATGGGTACCGTCGCCCTGCCGCAAATGACAAAGTATAAATACGATACGAGATTAAGCAGCGGGACCGTAGTTACCGGGGGGACATTAGGTACGGTGATGCCTCCCAGTGTTGTCCTGATAGTAATCGGTCTTCAAACAGAGCAGTCTATAATAAAGCTCTTCCTTGCCGGGATCCTGCCTGCCATTCTCCTTGGAATCCTTTTTGTAATCACCATATTTGTCCTTTGCAGGATCAAGCCCGAGTACGGTCCGGCAGGACCAAAGACCAGTTTCAAAGAGAAACTTATATCCCTTGTCGGGGTCATAGAAGCGATTGCGATATTCGTGTTAGTAATAGGGGGGCTGTACGCTGGGCTATTCACTCCAACAGAGGCTGGAGCAGTTGGCGTTTTCTTCACTCTTCTCGTCACAGTGGGGGCAGGTCGACTGTCCTGGAAGGGGTTTTTCGATTCCATAAGAGATTCGCTGAAGATATCATGTATGGTTTTCTTTCTCGTCACAGGCGCCATAATTTTCGGCCGTTTCCTGGCCGTAACAAGACTCCCCTTTATTATTGCGGAGGTTGCCTCTTCCCTTCCGGTATCCCCCTATGTGGTTTTAGCGTTAATATTAATAATCTATCTGATTGGCGGCTGTTTTATCGACTCCCTCGGGTTTCTTGTGCTGACAATCCCTATATTTTTCCCATTGGGAATAGCCCTTGGCTTCGATCCCATATGGTACGCCATCATCCTGACCATGGTGACAACAATGGGAGCGATTACTCCGCCTGTAGGCGTTAACATATATGTCGTCAAGGCATTAGCTCCTGAAATAGAGCTCAGCACTATTTTCAAGAGTGTGAGCTTTTTTCTGCTGGCCTGTATTGTCTGTATTATTCTTTTGATTATTTTTCCAGATATCGTTCTGCTTATACCTAATATGGCGAAGTAGGATTGATGATTGTTGATTGGCGATTGTTGATTGGAAGCCAAATGCTAACGCACCGTTTTTTTGACGTTGTTCAATCAAGATGGTCTCGTAAAAAGTCCCCAAGGCCGTCACTCCCGCGAACGCGGGAGTCCAGTCCCGCCGCCGCGGAATGATTTCCCTGGATTCCCGCGTTCGCGGGAATGACGAAAAAGGGCCAGTGACTTTTTCCGAGTTTTTCAATCATCAATCAACAATCATCAATCAACAATCATCAATCACAAGGGGTGAATAAGAAATGCCAAAGACCTTTATGCCTGAAATGAAGACAGTTGAAGAGCTTAGAAATCATCAGTTAAAAAAACTGAAATGGACAGTTGCACACTCCTATAACGGATCTTCCGCATATAAGAAGAAGATGGACGATGCAGGTCTTCAGTCTGGAGATATCCATTCTCTTGATGACCTGAGACACCTTCCGTTCACGACCGCCACTGATCTACAGGAGGGATATCCTTTTCCGCTTCTGTCCGTTCCCTTTTCAAAAGTGGTGCGTATTCACGCATCCTCGGGGACCACGGGAAAGAGGAAGGTGCTCTGCTATACCCAAAAAGATATTGATGACTGGACCCATTTTTTTGCCCGCTGCTATGAAATGGCCGGTTTAACCTCTGAGGACCGGATCCAGATCGCCGTGGGCTATGGTGTATGGACTGCGGGGATCAGTTTTCAGATGGGATGTGAGGCATTTGGAGCCATGGCTATTCCTGCAGGCCCCGGGAACCTGGATATGCAGTGCCAGTTTCTGGTAGATTTCCAGACAACGGCCATAATGTGCACTGCGTCAATGGGACTTCTGATGGCTGAAGAAGTAAATAAACGGGGTTTAAAGGATAGGATAAATCTAAAAAAGATGACCATCGGTTCTGAGCGAAGCAGTGACGCCATGAGAAAACGGATTCGTGACCTGCTGGACCTGGATGATATGTTCGATGTTCCCGGAATGACGGAGCTGTACGGGCCTGGGACAGGATTGGATTGTATTTACCATACGGGAATTCATTACTGGGCTGATTATTATATCTTAGAGATCTTAGATCCGAATACCCTTGATCCTGTGCCTGAGGGTGAAATAGGAGAAATGGTGGTGACCACCCTGGAGAAAGAGGGGGTTCCGCTGATTCGTTACAGGACCAGAGATCTCACTAAGATGATACCGGGGCAATGCCCCTGCGGCTCCATACTCCCCAGGCATGATCGCATCTTAGGGCGCTCTGATGATATGATTATCTTCAGGGCGGTAAACATCTATCCGGGCCAGGTCGATCATGCGCTGTCGGGGATTGAGGGTATCGGAAGCGAATACCAGATCGTTTTAGGCAGGAAGAATGACGGCAAAGACTACATGACCCTGAAGGTGGAGCGGGCCCAGGGAGTTGACCCGGGTCAGGATTCCGAACTGGGCGGGAAGATCAAAGGGGAGATCAAAAAACAGATCATGGTGAGTGCGGATGTCGAGCTGTTCGAATACGGTTCGCTGCCCAGGTCAGAGAGGAAAAGCAAGAGGGTTTTTGACAACCGCGATAACTGTTAAGAATGAGGTATTGAGATGATCGACTGTGATTACCTGAGACCTGATAATTTGGAAGAGGCCCTCGGTCTTTTGAAAGAGCATGGCCCGAGGGCCACCCTGATTGCCGGGGGCACTGATGTGATGGCAAAAATCAGGAACACGAAAAAAACCCCGGAGGTCCTGGTTTCCATACGGGGGCTTAAGGACCTTAAATATATAGATAAGAGGAGCGGGTATCATATCGGGGCCCTGACAACTCACAGGATGCTGGAACAGTCCGAACTGGTTAAGGCTGAATTGTCTGCCCTGCACGACGGTGCCTCCCGGGTAGGTTCTGTCCAGGTAAGAAACGTCGCTACCCTTGGTGGAAATATCTGTAACGCAGCGCCTTCCGCCGATACGGCCGGACCTCTCCTGGTTCTCGATGCCCTGGTTTTTATGGAAGGCCCTGAGGGAATACGGAGCGTGCCCATAACCGAGTTTTTTACCGGTACATACAAGACAGTCCTGAAAAAGGACGAGGTCCTCACCGAGATTAAAATACCCGGGGAAATGGAGCATTTCGGGAGTGCTTACTGGAAACATTCGAGAAGGAAGGCCATGAATCTGCCCATATTGGGCATTGCAGTTTCCCTCAAGTTGGAGGGTGAGATAATTTCAGACGTGAGAATTGCCTTGACAGTAGCAGCCCCAACGCCGGTCAGGGCCAACAAGGCCGAAGATTTTTTAAAGGGAAAGGCCCTGAGCGATGAAGCGTTAAACGAGGCAGGTAAGATAGCGGCATCAACCGAATGCTGCTCCCTGAGAGACAGCCTGAGGGGCGAAGCATGGTATCGCGGAGAAATTATAGAGGTGTATGTCCCGCGGATGGCCAGATTGGCGGCTGAACGAATTGCCCAAAGGAGATCAAAATGAAGAAGGTATCGGTTTCATTTACCCTGAATGGAAATACTGTAACAGCCGAGGTGCCGGTGACCTGGACACTCTTAAAGACATTGCGGGAATACTTCGAGTTGACAGGTGCCAAGGAAGGATGCGGTGTTGGAGAGTGCGGCGCATGTACGGTTATTCTCGATGGAGAGGCCGTTAATTCATGTCTATGTCCTATCCCTGAAGTTGAGGGCAAATCAGTTACCACTATCGAGGGCCTGGCCAATGAGGATGGCACCCTCCATCCCCTCCAGGAGGCCTTCCTAAAGAATAACGGGGTTCAGTGCGGGTTTTGCACATCCGGGATGCTCATGTCTTCTAAGGCACTCCTGGATCAGAACCCTGATCCGACCGAAGACGATATCAGGACAAGTATTGCGGGTAATTTCTGTCGTTGCACCGGATACGTTCAGATTGTCGAATCTATAGAAATGGCTGCAAAAGAGAGTAAATAGCAATGGAGGAAAAAATGCCTGATCATCTCTTTGTGGGAAAGAGCGTTCCAAGAACAATTGAAGCGGATAAGGTGACCGGCAAGGCAGTTTATATTGATGATCTGAAACGTCCCGGTATGCTTTACGGAAAAATACTTTACAGCAATCATGCCCATGCAAGAATCAAGAGTATAGACATCTCCAAGGCGAAACAGCTTGAGGGCGTCAGGACTGTTTTGACCGGCCAGGATATTCCGGACGTAAGGGTTGGATTTCTGAAGGATCAGACAGTGCTCAAAAAGGATGTTGTCCGCCAGTACAGGGACGAGGTGGCCGCGGTTGCAGCCATCAGCCCGGAAATCGCGGAAGAGGCTATTAGTCTTATCAAAGTTGAGTACGAGAAACTACCCGCTGTGTTCGACCCTTTCGAGGCCATGAAACAGGAATCACCCCTTGTCCATGAAATAGATGCAAGGGGGAGACCCCTGAAGAGCAACATACTTCCATTGCCATGGAAATTTGAGACCGGGGATATGGAGCAGGCCCGAGAGGATTCAGTCTACACCTCAAAGGACACTGTCAGCACCACATGGGTAAACCAGTGCTGTATGGGCACAAGCGGCTGTATTGCCGAGTTTGACCAGAACAGCAATCTGACGCTGTACGATCAGACCAATGTCATTTTTGGGCACATCGGGAGGATTACGGAGTATTTTTCACAGATCGGTCTTCGCGGAAAAAAGATCCGGGTAGTCAATCCGGTTGTTGGAGGGAGTTTCGGAACAAAATTAGATACAGACATCTATGAATTTATCGCTATCCAGCTTGCCCTGAAAACCAAGAAACCGGTCAGGATACTCTTTGACAGGGAAGAGGAGTTTCAGGCATTACCACCGAGACAGCCTGCCGTGTTTACCATAGAACAGGGATGTGACAAAGAAGGAAAACTCATTTTCAGGCACTGTGAAGCGATCCTTGATAACGGTGCATATACCTCCTGGGGGGCTACAACCCCATCGGTTATGATGATGCCCATGTCTTCACTCTATCGCGTCCCAAATGTCTATTTTAAGGCCACGTGCGTCTATACCAATAATATCTACGCCCAGGCCATGAGGGGCTATGGTAACCCTCAGGCCACCTTTGCAGTGGAAACCTCAATGGATACCCTGGCTGAAGAGGCGGGCATTGACCCTGCGGAATTCAGGCTTATCAATCGCAACCGGCCCGGGGACCAGACTCCCATGAAGTTGAAAATTACCTCATGCGGTCTCGAGGAATGTATAAAGGCAGTAAAAGAAAAACTCAACTGGGATGAAAAGCAGGGGAAGCAGAACGGCAGGGGTGTGGGTATGGCTTCCCTTATTCATGTTGCCGGTGGCGCCAGGGTTACTAAGTCGGACGGCCACGGTATCATGATCAAACTTGATGAATACGGACACGTGGATGTAATCGAAAGCGGAACCGATCAGGGCCAGGGATCTCCAACCGTTATTTCCCAGATCGTTGCCGAGGCATTGGGGGTCAGGCCCGAGGATGTTTTCCTTACTTTTGGGGATACTGCGCTCGCCCTGTGGGATGCAGGGACTCACGCCAGCCGTCATACATTTATGGCGGGCAATGCGGCAATAGGGGCCTGTGCAAAGGCTAAGAGACAGATCCTTGAAATGGCGGTGGAGCAGATGCCCAAGATTATTAAGATGGGCCTTAAACGGAAAAAGAGAAAGGATCCCGAGTTTGTGGAGCCGGACCTGGATTTTGGATTGATAGCAAACCCGGAGGACCTGGATATCAGAGACAGGATGATTTTTCCCAAGAAAGAGCCTGATCATCCCTACTTTAATCTACCTTTGGCGCAGATCCTTCAAAATGGTCTGCTCGTGGGGACAGGACAAAGTAAGGTGGTAATGGCCGAGGAATTTTATGATCCACCTACGGAGATGTTAAATTGGGAAATGAAGGGGAACCTGTCTATGACCTATGCCTTTGGGGCCTCCGGTGTTGAGGTGGAGGTGGATGAACAGACCGGAGAGGTTAAGATTCTTAATCTAATTGCAGCCCACGATGTTGGAAAGGCTATGAATCCAACCCTTTTATTAGGCCAGATCTATGGTGCCGCTTACACAGGTGTGGGCTACGGCCTGACTGAGGAGATAAAGGTGCGCAATGGGAGAGTTATGAACCCCAGTTTTCGTGACTACCAGATGCTTACTGCTATGGACGTTGTCCCTATTGAAGTTGTTATTATTGAACCGATTGATGAAGCCGGACCTTACGGAGCAAAGGGTGTGGGCGAACCCGGTCTCGTACCCACAGCCCCGGCTATCGCCAATGCAGTGTACGACGCAGTCGGTGTCCGCATCACAGATCTGCCGATTACTCCGGAGAAGATATTGACTGCTCTTAAAGAAAAGAAGTAATCAGAGATCAGTGGTCAGTAGTCAGTAGCAGGTGGTCGGTGCTTATTGGTTATAAGTTATTGCTTATTGGATATTCAATTTTGAAGAAAGGTTCCGAGTTGCCCCGCTGATGCTTCGCAGCAAGCGGGATCTCCGCTTCGCTTCGACGGGCTAGGGGTTGCAGTTTAAGGTTGTAGAGGGCCAAGGTATTTTGGTCTTTCAATCATCAATCAACAATCATCAATCAACAATCAACAATCCCAAGGGGTACCCAGCACCAACCAAGGAGATATGAATGTCTGACAGGTTTTATCGCTTAGGCTGTGACATTGGCGGCACCTTTACCGACTTTGTGCTGCTTAATGACCGGACAGGGGAAATAAAGATAAACAAATGCCTGACTACCCCGAGTGACCCTTCTGATGCGGTGGAACAGGGCATACGACAGCTCGAAGAGGGCACTCCTGATTTTGTGCGGGACCTGGATGAAGTTATCCATGGCACCACCTTAGTTATCAATTCCATCATCGAGAGAAAGGGCGCCAAAACCGGTTTGATTACCACGAAAGGGTTCAGGGATGTCCTGGAACTCGGTAGGGAAATCCGGTATGCCCCCTATGACATATTTGCGGAATTCCCCGAACCGCTGATCCCCAGACGGTTTCGTCTCGAGGTGGATGAAAGGGTTCGGAGTGATGGCACTGTCATCAAACCCTTAGATCGAGCAGAAGCCAGAGATGTGGTGCGCAGGCTCATGGACATGGATGTGGAGTCGATTGCCGTCTGTCTGCTCAATTCCTTTGAATACCCGGCCCACGAGCTGATAATCAAGGAGATCATTGAGGACGAAGCCCCTGACATTCCCGTTTCCATCTCATACGAAGTCCTGCCCCAGATCAGAGAATATGAAAGGACCAGTACCACGGTCACGAACGCTTACGTCAAACCCTTGACCGGTCGTTACCTCTCCAAGCTCTCAGGCAGGCTCGCATCGATCGGCTTTAAGGGAAAACTATTTATCATGCTGTCCAGCGGTGGTATTACATCGGTTGAAACGGCTGCTGAGTTCCCTGTCCGGATTATAGAGTCAGGCCCCACGGCCGCTGTCATATCCGGTCAGTATTATGGGAAGCTGTTCCATATCTCAGAGATGTTCTGTTTTGATATGGGCGGCACCACGGCCAAGTCGTGTCTGATTCAGAAAGGGGTTGCCGGGGTTGTTCCTACCTTTGAAGTGGGCCGGGTGCAGAGGTTTATGAAGGGAAGCGGTCTGACCATCCAGGTGCCGGTCGTTGACCTGATGGAGATCGGGGCCGGGGGTGGAAGTATCGCCAAAGTGAGTAAGATGGGGACCCTTCAGGTCGGGCCGGAAAGTTCGGGAGCTGATCCCGGCCCTATATGTTACGGTCGCGGGGGAACTGAACCGGGTATAACCGATGCAGACCTGTTGCTCGGCTATCTCGATGAAGACTATTTTCTTGGCGGAGAGATGAAGTTGGACCGGGAGGCGGCCCGACGCGGTATTGAGGAAAAGATCGCCCGGCCTCTCGGGGTATCCCTTATCCAGGCCATCTGGGGCATCCATGATCTCATTAACGAAACAATGGCCGGAGCAGCAAAGACCCACATCGCCGAAAAGGGCGGCAACCCCAAGATTGTTACTGTTACGGCCTTTGGCGGGGCCGGTCCGGTACATGCCTATGGGTTGGCCAGAAAACTGGGGGCGCCAAGGCTCCTGGTTCCTCCCAATGCCGGGGTAGGTTCGGCCCTGGGCTTTTTTACTGCCCCAAGGGCATTCGATATGGTGAGGAGCCATAAGGTTTCCCTTAACGAGGCAGACTTTAATGAAATAGAAAAAATTTATCGCGAGATGGAGCTCGAAGGGGCAAAGACCCTCCAGAAATCGGGTGAAACAGAAGATATAAGATTCGACCGTTCCGTGGATGCCCGCTTCGTAGGGCAGGGTTCCGAGACCACCGTCTCTATACCTGAAAGGAGCTTTACCGAGGTAAACAGGGAAGATGTTCGAAACCGTTTTGATGAAACCTACAAGAGACTCTACGGCAGGACCTATCCTGATTCGCCTGTGGAGTTCATCAATTTCAGGATACGGGCCAGCCTGCCTGAGCGACTCTTGCAGTTGCCAAAGATCGCCGCCCATAGCGGGGCATCCCTCGATGATGCTATTAAGGGCCAGCGCCAAGCTTTTTCCGGGCTTATCAAAGATTTCATCCCCTACACGGTTTACGACCGGTACAAGCTCTTCCCGGACGCAAGATTTAAGGGGCCGGCCATTATAGAAGAGAGAGAATCCACGGTTATTGTCGGGGAAGATGCATCTGTTTCTGTGGATGAGTATGGGTTTTTGTGGGTTGAATTGAAGAATTGAGGGTTGCGTAAAAAATCTCCAAGGCTGTCACTCCCGCGAAAGCGGGAGTCCAGAAAAGTGCTGCTAAAGTTAAAATGTCATAAAAATTAACAGGACAAATGAAGGACCTCTAAAATGATTTTTATCCAGTTCATCCTGTACATCCTGTCAAAAAATGGAGGAAAAAATGGGACAGAAATTTGATCCCATCACATTAGAAATACTGTGGCGCAGATTGATCTCCATTGTGGATGAAGCTGACACAACGGTCGCCCGTACGGCTTTTTCAAGCCTGCTCAGGGACGCACACGATTACACCTGTATGTTTACAGACCGGAAGGGGAGAGAGCTGGCACAGGGGTCCTTTGCCACGCCGGGCCAGTCCGGGGCCATGGCATTAGGGATCAAGAATCTCGTCAAGAAACTTCCTGAAGATAGCTTTGGGCCGGGCGATGTGTATATCACCAATGACCCCTGGGCCTTAGCAGGGCACTTAAACGATGTCTGTGTTATGAGTCCCATCTTCCACGAAGATAAATTGATCGGTTGGACCGCCTGCGTATTTCATCACTCCGATATAGGAGGCCGGGTGTCTTCAGACAACCAGGATGTGTTCGAGGACGGCCTCTTTATCCCCTTGATTAAGCTTGAAGAGGGCGGTGTGCTCAATCAGGCCGTCGTCGATATGATCCAATGGAATGTACGTACCCCGGAAGAGGTGACAGGCGATATCCGTTCTCAGATAGCGGCCAACCATGTTTGCTCCGAGAAAATCTGCCAGATGCTTGACGAATACGAATTGGATAGTTTAGACGACCTGGCAGATGAGATCATCAGTCGTACTGAGAGGAGCATGCGGAGCGCTATCGAAAAGGTGCCGGACGGGCTTTATGAGGCAGAAGGGATTGTGGAGCAGATGGAGGGCAAGGATGACATCGTCATCAAAGCATCCGTTAACGTTGAGGGAAACGGGATAACGGTTGATCTTGCCGGTTCTTCGTCTCAGGTGGATTGGGGAGGCAACGTGGTTTATAATTTCACCTATGCCTATGTGTTCATGGCCATGAAAAGCATGTTTGATCCTGACATACCCAACAACGACGGGTGTGCGGAACCGATTGCCATGACCGCCCCCGAAGGAAGCGTCGTCAACTGCAGGTTTCCTGCAGCCGTGGCAGCAAGAATGCAGGTCGGCCATTTTCTGACTGAAATCATCTACAGGGCCATGGCAAAGGCCCTGCCGGATCGGGTCATCGCGGGAAGCGGCGGGACCCCAGCTACGATGAATGTGTTCTATGGCAAACGGCATGACGCGACCCCCTGGCACGCTGTTATCATACGTGGGGGCGGTATGGGCGCAAGTTCCCGCAATGACGGATATTACAATTATATATTCCCTGCCAACGGCGCCAACACCCCTGTGGAGATATTTGAGGGCGATACACCCCTTATCATAGAGAAAAGAGAGTTCTTGACAGATTCAGGCGGGCCTGGGAAGAAGATGGGCGGCTTGGGGAGAAGGGTCGTTTTCAGGGTGCCTGACGACGAGTATGCACCGATCCCTCCTGTTAATTTGGGGATACAGTCGGGAAGATATCGCTATTCTCCTGAGGGTCTGTTCGGCGGCAAAAATGGGGCCAGGGCCCGGTTCCTGATTAACGACAAGGACGGCAATCCCTATGGTTTGACCCGGTTCGGGCCAGGGGATGTGGTTATAATGGATGCTGCCGGTGGAGGCGGTTACGGGGACCCCTTAGAGCGGGATCTGGCGTTGGTGGAAAGGGATGTGGCGGATGGATATATAAGCGTTGACAGGGCGCAAGCGGACTACGGTGCCGTCATGGACCCAGGGACCATGAAAGTGGATCAGGAGGCAAGTAAAAAACTGAGGGCGTCCATGAAAGGAGCGAAGTGACTAAAGTGAGCTAAAGTGAGCTAAAGTGACTAAAGTAAACTGAACTAAGGTTGCAGGTGGAATCTCACCTTGTCCGACAGCATACAGTTTAAGAAGAAAAGGGTGCAAACAAAGATTGTTGGTGATTGAACTCAAGTTTCCAGATGTCAGGTTTCTGTTCCTTAACTTTAGCTCACTTTAGGCACTTCAAACTTTAGGCACTTTAATTCACTTCCCCGCAATAAGCGGGATAAATAGGCACTTCTAATGAATCCCCTGATCTATCTTGATAATGCGGCTACTTCTTTTCCCAAACCCCCCGAAGTAATAGAAGCAATGCTCTATTTCATGAAAGAGGTGGGCGCCAATCCCGGTAGGTCCGGCCATTACAGGGCGGTTGAGGCAGACCGCATTGTTTCGAATACAAGAAACGTGATCGCAAAACTCTTTAACATCACCAATCCTGATCAAATCGTTTTTACGATGAATGTCACTGAGGCCCTTAACCTCGTAATAAACGGTTTTCTCAAACAGGGTGATCATGTCATCACCACATCAATGGAACATAATTCGGTCCTGCGTCCTCTGCGCTATCTGGAAAAGCATGGGGTCATAACCCTGTCCGTGGTCGAATGTGACTACAAGGGCCGGCTGGATTCCCATGAAATCCCACCCATGATTCGGAAAAATACCGCTCTGATGGTTCTGAACCATGCATCCAATGTTTGCGGGACCATACAGGATGTAAGGGCGGTCAAACAAGCCATAGGCGATGTCCCCCTTCTCCTGGATGCTGCGCAGACAGCAGGTTGTTTTCCAATAGATGTGGAGGCCGATGGCATCGATTTCTTGGCCTTTACAGGCCACAAGGCCATGTTAGGACCACAGGGAACGGGCGGGTTATACATGCGGGAAGGTCTGACCGTAAATCCCTCAATAAGAGGCGGCACAGGCAGCATTTCAGAAAAGGAGGTGCAGCCCGACTTCTTGCCCGACATGCTTGAAAGCGGTACCAGGAATAACGTTGGAATTGCCGGTCTCGGGGCAGGCGTTGATTTTATCCTCAAGCAGGGCGTCTCTAAAATCAAGGAACATGATAAGAACCTCACTGCAGCCCTGCTGTCAGCCCTGTATGACGTGGCCGGTGTCACAATTTACGGCCCATTGAAAGCTGAAGAGCAAACTGCCACAATATCCCTCACAATTGACAGTCTCCTGCCCCCCGGCGCCAGATACGATTATGGTGGTTGCGGAGCTGTCAATCTTGAACTTATGGAAGAAGATGTCTATCCTGCCGAGGCCGGGAATATCCTGAACACCGAATATGATATCTTAGTAAGGACCGGTCTCCACTGTGCGCCCATTGCACATAAGACCTTAAAGACCTTTCCTGAAGGTACCATCAGGGTCAGTATGGGTTATTTTAATACGCTTGAAGAAATAGCAATAGTCGCAAATGCAATCAGGAGAATAGCCAGCAGGGAATACTCCTGAAAAAGTGCCTAAAGTGAGCTAAAGTTTAAAGTGCCTAAAGTTAAGGGAATTTGAAACAGAGATCAACATCCAACATCCAACGTTCAATCACGCCGAGGCGTGAAATGAAAAAATACCAACTTTGATGGTCTCGTAAAAAGTCCGGATTTGGCGTTTTCATAAGGAATAACCATTGAAATCATTGGGTGCAAGTTTTCGCATTTTTGACTTCTTACTAATGCATCAACTTTAGGGCCTCGGCAAGAAATAATTACACATCTTGCTTGTCTTTTGGCCCGTCTACTGCGTTACATCCACAGGCACATATCCTGATATGCACCAGCGGATGTGCCTTGTATACGAACCAAAATCCTGCGCAATCTTGCGCAATTATTTTTTGCCGAGGCCCTTAGCTCACTTTAGTCACTTCAAATTTTAGGCACTTATGATGGAAACACCTCCCATAGCAAGACACGACCTGGAATTCTTTCCTGTCCAGCACCAGGGGCAGCAGCTTGTCCTTATCAGGGACCACCTTGGGTTAGTTCAGGAAGGAAAAGCGGTCGGGCTCCATCTATACCATATGATGACGCTCCTGGACGGCACAACAACCCTCAGAGACCTGCAAGTGGAATTTATGAGCCAGAAGGGGGGCGTCTTAGTGGGGATGGATGAGATTAATGGTCTCCTGGCCAATCTCGACGAATCATTCCTCCTCGATTCAGAGAGGTTTAAGAACGCCAAGGAGCGAATAATTGCAGACTTTACTTCGCAGAGCATCAGACTCTGCTCTCATTGCGGGAAAAGTTATCCGGAAAACCCGTCAGAGTTGCGAGACAGGCTGGATGAGATCCTGAACAGCGAGCTGTCCATATCAGAACCGGATGGTAAACTTGCAGCCCTGGTTGCCCCCCACATTGACCTCAACGTGGGCTACAAAGGCTATTCGACCGCCTATCAGATGCTGAAACACGCCTCCCCTTCCCGGATCATACTGTTGGGCGTTGGACATCAACTGCAAAACACCCTCTTCTCTCTCACAGATAAGGATTTTGAGACCCCTTTAGGCATCACCAGGTCCGATCGGAAAGCGATCGGCCGGCTGCGGAAATCAGGCCGGGATATCATCGCTTCAGATGATTTTGTCCATCGATCCGAACATTCCATCGAACTCCAGCTCATATTTCTCCAGCATCTGATGGCAGACAAGACCTTTACGATCATCCCGATCCTCTGCGGTTCTCTCCAGGCAGATCTCCCTGAGTACAGCAGAGAAGCATACCAGGGACAGACAGGCCGTTTCCTGGATGAACTGAGGTCTATCCTGAATGACCCGGAACAGGAAACCATTCTGATAGCAGGCGTTGACCTCTCCCACACCGGCCCGAAATTCGGTCATGAAATGCCGGGATCCAGTATGCAGCCCCGCTCCGAAGAACATGACCGAAATCTGTTAACGAACCTGACAAGGCTTGACGCGGATAATTTCTGGGAAGAATCAAGACGGATAAACGATCAGTTCAATGTCTGCGGGTTTTCCGCCCTGGCATGCCTCCTTGAGATCTTGCCTCAGTGTCAGGGAGAACTTCTCCATTATGAGATATGGCATGAAGAACCCACCAGATCCGCCGTCAGCTTTGCGTCGCTTGTCTTTACTTCATAATCGACCAACTTGTGAATAATGGTTCAGCTCCCAATTATTTTGACCCCATTCCCCCAATCGAGTCTTCTTAACTCCCTTGGGCGGGCCCATCAACATTCTACTACGAGGAAATTATGGATAAACAAGGCAGGATCTGGGGAGAGTCAACAGCTTTTTTAGCTCTTTTCCTTGATAATATTGGGGTGTTTGTTTTTTTCAGCGGTATCCTGGTTTTCACGTTCAACTATCCGGTAGAGGTTATCTTGAAACATATGATACCCGGAACTGCTTTGGGAGTTTTATTCGGAGATCTCGTATATACCTACATGGCATATAAACTTGGCAAATCAACAAACAGGAAAGATGTTACTGCCATGCCGTTAGGCCTGGATACGCCTTCATCAATCGGCCTTGCTTTCGCGGTCATCGGTCCGGCTTATGTAGCGACAAAAGATCCAATAATGACCTGGCAGATCGGGATGGTGACCCTTTTCCTGATCGGTGTCGTAAAGGTAATAACATCCTTTTTTGGCAGGCACCTTCAGCGTATAATCCCCACAGCAGGACTCTTAGGATCGATCGCGGGGATAGGGCTGGTTCTATTAGGATTCCTACCTTTAATAGAAATTTTCAATGAAATTGTCGTAGGTATGGTGGCGCTCGGGCTCATATTTTCAGCACTTATGGGTAAAATGAAGCTGCCCGGCAGAATACCCGGAGTTTTAGCTGCTGTCATCTTAGGTACGATAATCCACTTCATTTTAGGTTATGCGGGGTTGCTCCCAGAATTTCAGAAACCCACACTAAAACTTGCCTTATGTATCCCCTCATTTTCAACTGAATTCTTGCAGGCCCTGCCCCAATCCATAAAATATCTGACCATAGCCATACCTTTCGGACTTATGACCATCATAGGCGGCATCAACAATACAGAAAGCGCACGCCTGGCGGGCGACGATTATAAGACCCGGGACATCCTTTTAACTGAAGCGATGACATCTCTTATAGCACCTTTTTTTGGCGGAGTGATTCAGACAACACCCTATATAGGCCATCCCGCCTACAAAAAAATGGGTGCCACATACTGGTATACATTGCTGACCGGTTTAATTATTGGATTTGGCTCCCTTGTCGGATTGCTGTCTATCTTCCTGCAGCTTATTCCAAGGGCCGTACTTGCGCCGATATTCCTGTTTATAGGATTTGAAATCGTACACCAGGCCTATAAAGAAACCCCCGAATCCCATTCTCCAGCAGTCAGTTTCAGTTTTTTACCGGTAATTGCAAACCTTGTTATAATAATTCTTACCCAGTTCCTTGTCTTCGCTGCCATAACCCCTGATATGCTGTCTCCAAGGCTGCATATTCTATATCAGTCTCTTACCGTTTTGAGTAACGGCTTTATTGTGACAGCCATGCTATGGGGAAGCATTGTTTCGCTGATTATTGACCGCAGACCACACGCGGCCGGTATATATGCCCTTTGCTGCGGGGTCTTGACCTTGTTCGGTCTTATTCATTCTGTCCTGCCCACAGGTGAGACATACCTGCCATGGAGCTCTCCGAATAATACCAATTACTGGATCGCTGTTTCCTATGCTTTACTTGCGTGCGTTCTTTTCGTACAAACAAAACAACTGCAGGATACGCCTGACAATCAAGGATGAGATATTAGGGCCTTCTTAAACCCTGACTTCCTGTTCTGCCTTTGCCAGTATTGTCGATAGATCATATTTGTTCGATCTTTCAGGGGCGCCTCCTGCACGAGATCAATCCACTTGGAAGTTGCCTCCTTGGCCTGTGTAAAGGCCTCTTCACTTACCGTCCATTTCTTCTCCTCTGTTGTGTCGCTTGCCCTGCTGATAAAAGATCTTTTCAGCTCATCCCTTTCCCGGGAGAACAGCCTGATCCTTGTTGGATAGTCCAATAAGACAGAACGGTGAAGCTTCTCGTGATGCCACCACATGGTTTTGGGATCAAAGATGCCGCCCGGTGTCGGACCCATATGGGGCAGGACCTCTCCGTTAAACCAGATCGGCTTGAATATCCCCGTACAGGGAGCTGAGGTGCCGGTGGCCCAGAAGGTCTGCACTTCTTTTTTCAGATGGGCAACCAGCGAACCGGTTGTTTGGGTTGCATTTCGGGTCAGACCGTTTGCTGCGTGGGCACATAGGCGGTTGCCTAAAAGATGGGCGTGGGGACGATAGCCATTTTCCCTATGATCACGAAGAAGCTGGATAGCGGAGTTTATATCAATCTCTCCCAGACTGTCATTTATCAGGCTGGATGAACGTTCCCGTCTGGTGCGGGAGGCAGAGAACGTGGTAAAGAGCCAGTCCGAATAGCATTGCGCAAAATGGAAGGCTTTTCCCTTTTTTAGCCATCCCCTTTTCTTAGCAATGTCTGTGAGCTCCCGGTGAGATGCATCAAATTCTTCTCCGATGGTCAACCCGTTACTGATCGTGTAAAAATCCTTTACCTTTAACGCTGCCCAGAGAGGCCCTGCCGTTTCCAGGACCCATGCCTCATTCAAGTCGGCAATAATAAAGCTGTTATGATAAGCCATCCGCTTATCTTCATAACCGCATAGCCCTCCCTGACCGTAGTCCGCAATAAGCCGGATAATGGTCTCCATCCCATCCTCCGCCGTAGCTGAACGTTCAAGGGTTAGACGCAGGAGATCCATGCCCGTAAGGCCCGGTCCCTTCTCTAACGGCATCCTGGTCCACACCGCCTCATTCCCGATCACCAGACCCTTGTTGTTGGCTCCCATCTCAGCCCCCCACATCCAGAAAGGCCTGCTCAAAAGGACCGGGTGGGTCTCCTTTACCTCGGGAATCTTGATATATGTGCACTGGACCCTTTCGCCTTTTTGATGGGTTTGGGCAGGGCGGTACTCCAGTACCTGGGCCTCGTTGGGCTCACGGTCACTGTTCTTTCCGAATAGGATGGAACCGTCTGAAGTCCCTGACTGTACTACAACGAAAGTGTCACACATAATTTATCGCCTAATCTTTCCGGGAAGAAGAAACTCATACCGCTTTCGAACGAGCTTTGTCTTTACCCAGCGATTGAGTTTTCTGAAAGCCAAAAACAACGTCCAGATAAGTTTATCCTCCCTGTAATAACTTACCACATCACCTGGAGTCACGGGCTGGAGATTTTCAAAAAGATGCCGGTTGATTATTTCCACCGTAATCGGGACCAGGTCCGGCCTCTGTTCCTTATAAAGATTTGCCGCAAGATCTATGTAAACCTGCCGCTGGTCGTAATAACGATTCATCACACTTTCCAGAAAAAACAACCGGATAATCCAGCGGAGAGCTGCCGGTGCGCTTTTAAGAAATAATTCCGGGTCTAACATTTCAACGCCCTCCTTCCGGTAAAGGGGGGTACTGGTGTCTATGTAGATTATCGCCCGACTGTCCGCGTCCCCGGTCTCAACCCAGTTTGATATTTGTCCATCAAGGGCTATCTCTATGGCTGGTCTGCCGGATCTGTTAAAAATGAATATCTTGGAAATCTCAAAGACCACTTTTTCGATCAGACTCAGGATCTGTTTGGGGGGGAGATGATGAATGAGCCTGTGCCCGAACCGCTCGAAAGGAAATCGTTGTTGGGCAATATAGCAGACCACCGGTCGATCAGGGACCTGGATAACAGCAGTCTGATGCTCCGGCAACTCCAGACCCGCCTCAACAAGCAGCAGGCAGTATTCCTCAAATCGCCGGGTATATCTTTCAGCTGAAGAAGGTTCTGAAAACAAGGGCATTCGCTTGAAGGCCAGTTTCTTGTTATCACCTATCTGAAAGATAGACGATATTTCCCCAAAACCGAGGATAGCGGCAGGGATGGGCGAATCTTCAATATTCTGAGGGTTCAGGCCTGCTTCAAATCGGCGCAACAGCTCTTCATCAACATTCATTTTCTCTGTTTACCCAAAAGATGGTCGATCTGGTTTTTTATCTTTGCTACAGGTCTTAAACGACGGGCAGAGGCAAGTGCCCCGTCTAATTTCTCTATGACCCGATCCACCTGTTCAGGTTCCAGTATTAGAGGGGGGAGTAACTGACAAACGGAAGGGTCATTATTGGCATATACCATAAGAAGATCGTGATCATAGGCGGTCTTTGTAAGGATTGGTCCGGATAATTGATCTCTCAGCTCCAGACCCATCATCAGCCCCAGGCGACGTAGACCGAGTAAAAACCGGTTATGCCTCGTTCTCAGGGTCTCAATACCCTTTGCGAAATGATCTGCCAGTTGATTGACGTTATTGAGAAACTCAGGCTCCGAGGAAATTTCCAGTACACGTCTGGCAATACGGCAGCCGACCTCTGATCCTCCAAAAGTAGATATATGAATGAAGGGATCATGGTGGAATATCGACTCCAATGGTTTTCTCATGACCGTTGCCGAAATGGGGTACAATCCCCCTGACAGCCCCTTTCCCAGGACCACAATATCGGGTTCTACATCAAAATGTTCGAAGGCCCAGAGCTTACCTGTCCGACCGAGTCCGGTCTGAACCTCATCCAAGATAAGAACAATTCCCTCTCTATCACAACACTCGCGAACCGATCGGAAATAGCCCTCAGGAGGAATCACAATCCCTAATGTGGCAGGAATGGTTTCCAGGATGACAGCGGCCGTATCCCTGTCAGCGACAGCGGCGAGTGCATCCGGATTACCGAAGGGCACCTGCAAAAACCCCGGGGCCTGCGGACCAAAGGGCTTCCGGTATTTCTCATCCCCGGCTGCCAAAGCGAGCCCGGTATGCCCATGATAACCTCCCAGGGCGGATATGATCTTGCTCCTACCCGTGTATGCCCTCGCCACCTTTAATGCCAAATCTATGGCCTCTCCTCCCCCAACGCCGAATACTGTATAATTCAGATCGGAGGGCATCAATTCAGCGATCAGACGGGCAAGGTAGGCCCTCTCCTTACTGATCAGGTGGTGATTGCCGATATCTATCTCTGTCAGGCTGTCTCGAAGCAGATCGATTAACTCACTGTTCCTATGTCCCAGATTGAATACACCCCCGTTACAGTGGAGGTTGTGCAGCCTCTTGTTGCCATCCATATCCCACAGATAGGGGCCTTCCCTCCGGCCCATCACAAAATCCATACCGTATTTCCGGAAAAAGTCCGCCTTGCCTGAAGAAACATACTCTCTGAACAGGTCGATCACATGTTCTTTCTGCTCGGAAGGCTTCTTAGTCTGTCCCATATTCATTGTTTGTCCTTATTAGGGTGATATTTAGCCCCGATGTTTTTCACCAGACTGATCAGTTCCATATTAATCTGTCGTTCGATTGCCTGTCATTAAGAATAGCAGGTGGGAGCCTCTATCCGTGGGATGAGTATATGTGAATTGAGCTTGCGGATCAAGTCAGGATTCTTTTAAGCTGTGTGTGCCTGTGACGCCTATGTTTGCAGATCCAAATCACTTATGCTGTTTTTCCAGGAAGTGGAGGAAAGTCTGCTCTTGGTTCATGCTGGAGAGTATGATAAGGATGTGGGAAAACCTCCGGGCATTGTTATGTGTATAAGTGAGGGATGCTTTTCACTGCCCGTCCCTCCTGACGGCGGGACTCGAGACGCAGGTCGCAACGAGAAAAGGTCTCACAGGGTGATGGTAGTACACATAGGAACACACTTGTGAATCCGGAAGTTCCGATGTGTTGGAGAGCACCAGTAATGGAAGTTTTTCCTACTCAACGACTAAACCACTCAACTATTTGGCGATGTCTGAACAGAGGAAATGGTTATGGATAGGAATGATACGGATAAGAGAAAATATGTTCGAATGCTCGACGAGGTGAATAATGGAGACCTCCCCTTTGTAGGAGGGAAGAACGCTTCCCTTGGGGAAATGATCCAGGGTCTTTCAAATGCAGATATCCATGTGCCCAACGGCTTTGCTACGACAATCGATGCATACAACGATTTTCTCAAAAAAAATGACCTTATCGAAGGCATACGCTCGTTGATAGATCTTTATAAAGAAGGCGCCCTCGATCTGGATCAGGCCGGAAATGCCATTCGTAAGCACTTCCTCTCCTGCAGCTTTCCTGAGAATGTGTCTATGGAAATCAGGCAGGCATATCGCCACCTTTGTGCCATGTATGAGGTCGATGATCTGGATGTGGCGGTAAGAAGCAGTGCCACGGCTGAAGATCTGCCCGAAACAAGTTTCGCGGGGATGCTTGAGAGCTATCTAAACATAAAGGGAGAGGAAGAGTTGTTACGGGCCTGCCGCAACTGTTTTGCTTTTCTTTTCACCGATCGTGCCATTCAGTACAGAGAGCAGATGGGTCTCGACCACATGGGAATATCGTTATGCGTCGTTGTTCAGAAAATGGTGCGATCCGACAAGGCTGGTGCAGGGGTCATGTTTTCTGTGGACAAAGACACCGGTTTCCCCGATATGGTTGTGATTACTGCCGCCTGGGGTCTCGGGGAGAGTGT
>JACKQG010002974.1_pt1 | contig 21376 bp, 12 predicted proteins | sample 8237621 | NCBI WGS metagenome assembly JACKQG01 (sample SAMN15677084, study PRJNA649215) | marine metagenome | biome: marine; feature: Black Sea; material: saline water; isolation source: suspended particulate matter (SPM) from the Black Sea western gyre | collected 2013-06-09/2013-06-10 | depth... | reverse complement strand
CTCCCGTCATCCCCCAGGGCCCGTAGTGTGAAGAATATTTGAAGCGGCCGCCCCAGGCTTCTCCTACAGCGATCGTGTTGGCTGTCCCGTCGGTGACCGCGGCGAAATCTGCGGCGCCGTCATTGCCGAAGGTGCCTTGCCGGATATCGCCACTTTTCGTGTCCCACGGGCTATCGTAGTCGGTAAAAACACCCGTGGAAAAGAGATAGCTCGTCCGGTATGCATTACGACGCGAGTAAAAGGTGGTCGAACCGGGTGAATAGTTCGACGTCTTTCCCACCCCTGGATGTGACGGACATTCCAACGCTTCCATTCGAGCGTTGTACAACGTGTTGTTGACCATGTCGTTGTCAAATGGCGCTACGGGCCGCGCATGGCCGTATGGAGAAGAGGTGGACGAAGGAGCATTAAAACTGTATTGATCGTGAAGCGCGCTTTGCTCCAAGTATGGCAGTAGCAACAGCCAACCCGTGGTGTTTTTCACGTTGCCGTGGGTGGCGTGGTAGCCCGCATTGTTGTACCGCCCGGAACCCAATAGGGCTGGCGGAAACATTCGGTACGTGTCGTGATAATTGTGCAGCGCCACGCCAATCTGTTTCAGGTTGTTAGCGCACTCCGTTCGGTTAGCCGCTTCGCGGGCGGCTTGAATTGCGGGCAGCAAAAGGGCAACCAAAATGCCGATGATAGCGATCACCACTAACAATTCGACCAATGTGAATCCGCGGAGTCTTCTTCTGTGGAACATGAGACCAATCTCCAATTGCGATAAGGGAACAGGAAAAAACGGCCGCAGAACCGCCCACAGGCGGCGATTGTCAACGGCAATCGTTCGAAATTGTCGACATGAACCGCATACAGAACCACGAAAGCCCGACGTTCGATTGCCGTGTCCTTGATAAGGTCAAACGAAATTGAGACAGGATATCCTACCAACACGCCGCACGACCGTTGTCGACCCATGCGACAACGCTATGGACGAGGGGAAGCGAGAACCTTCCGTTGAGTAGAAACAAAGTCGAAACAGATTAGAATTCACGCCTGGCGATGTGCCAATGTCGTGCGCCGAGAGAAGACTCTCCCGGCATCACCGCATAATTCAGTAAACGGGAAAAGGGTGGGCCTGTCAACATGCAGGCCCCAAGAACCTTCGCCACACCATCCCGCTGGGACTTGTCTCACCGAGACGCTGGCGTGCCATTTACCGCAATTCCACCGATCAAGTCCCATCCATTTCTTTCATCATTTCTTCCTGGCTTTCCAGGTCCTCTTCCATCTCCGTCTCGGCTGGCGGTTCGCTGTCCGCTTGCCCGCACCCGGCGCAAAAGCAACTGAGCGCGCCTACCAGGAAGAGGCACGAAAACCGTTTCATGGGTTACCTCACTTTCTCCAGTTCAGGAACATTGCATAGCGCGACGTGGCAACAAAACCAAGTCGTTCACATTGAAAACTGTTCCGGTGACTTGTAGTTAGACCTTGGTTTCCGGTCCTTCCGGGTTATGCGTGGATCTGCGGCAATTCGCTCCGCGCCGTTCAAGACCAAGAATCTGGATATCAAAAAACCAAACGAGAATCAAACGAGAAGCTGCACATTGCTATTACGTCTATTGCACCAAAAAAGATCGCGAGAATCAAGCTCTTTTGAGAAAAACTGGATTTCGCGATACGTTGGCAGCCGCACCTCGCTGGGCGAGGTGGGTCGATACGGCTTGTTTGATTCGTGAAAGGAGACTGCAATGCCCCACCACCATCGAGCCAAAGTGAAGCGGCTGCCGTCACGCCGCGATCTTCTCGCCAGTTCTGCCGCCGTGGCCGGCGCGGACACAAGAGCGACGAAGAAGGAAGGCACGGAGTTTCTCCAGAAGTGCAGCGATCCGGAGGTAAGTGTCCTCAGATTCTTCGTTCCCGACGGCGGTGCTAGGAGCGCCGACTTCAAGCTCACAAGCGTTTGAGGCATGGCGAGGCGTAGGCGGGTAGGCCAGCCTACGCACTTACCCGTCAAACATGATTTGACACGGTACCAGTCGATATTCCTCACCAGACGGCAGTATTGCGACAGTCTGTCGGCACAATCCCCGCTAGCGCTCGAGGGTCACGGCCGCCAGTACCGGGGCGCTCGCCGTGGCCAGATCGCGGAACACGATCTTGGCAATCGGTACGTCGCGGAGCGAGGCTGCCAGGACGTTCATGTGCCAGGTGCGCCTTCGAGGGTGGCCACAGGTTCGCCCATTCACCAAGCGAACGGTCTGCGTCTTGCCATCGGCGTATCGAATCACGTACGCGGCGGGGTGATAGCGGACAACCTTGTCTATTCGAATCGCGGACAAGGCATCTATATTTCCGGTTCACAGAAGACGTGGATTGTCCATAATATGGTGGTCTTCAATCACAGCGGTATCGTCTGCATGCCGCGAGGCGAGGAGTGGCCGCTGGAAGACATCCACGTTCTCAAACATAGGAGATACGTCATGACGAAGGCAAAGATGCGATCAACGCAGTTGTTGTATTGGGCGAGTGTCATCGCCATTTGGGCGATCGTGTGCGGCGCCGACGGATTGATCGGTTCCGCGGCTGAGACGCAGAAGAAGCAGCTCACTGAGGAGATTGGAGTTCGCAGCGGCATCTGTGCTGTGCTTGGCCTGCCGAAAGGGGCGCAGCCTGACTTCATGACTGAGTTGTCTGCGGATAGCGAGTTGCTGGTCTTCTTTCAGTCTCCCAATCCAGACGAAGTGCTCGCTGTGCGCAAGACCGCGGAAGCTGCCGGGTTGCTTGGGAAAAACGTATTTGCCGCAAAAGGCGGTTACGCTCGGATTCACCTGGCTGACAACCTGGTGGGCACGATTTTCGTATCGTCTCAGGCCGATGAGACGGTGCCCGAGCAAGAGCTGCTTCGCGTGTTGCATCCGGAGGGAAGGGTAATTCTCGGCAAAAAGGAAATCGTCAAGCCGTTTCCCGATGGCATCGACGATTGGAGTCATCCCTATCACGGTCCGGACAACAACCCCTTGTCCGCCGATCGCGTCGTGCGCTATCCCTACCGCACACAATTCATCTCCTATCCCAAGTTCTCTCCCATGCCCCAACAGACGGTCATCGCCGGTGGAAGGATCTACAAGGCGTTCGGCAATCTTGCTCACAGGACGAATCAGAACGATGTCCTCAATACACTGATGTGCATTAACGCCTACAACGGCGCGATTCTGTGGAAGCGAAATCTGAAAGAGGGTTTCCTCGTCCATCGCAACACGATGATCGCCACGGACAAGGCCCTCTACATCGCTGACGATGAATCCTGCCAGATGCTCGACGCCCAAACGGGAGAACTGCGCCGGGAGATCGTCGTGCCCGAAGGAATCTCCGACGGCCCCGTGTGGAAGTGGATGGCCTTGGAGGGCGGCGTGCTGTACGCACTGGTCGGTGGCCAGGAAGTCAAGTCGCCGCGGACTCCTTCCCGTGAACCCGGCATTGGTCACTGGGGTTGGGGAGACTGGCCCGGATACAAATTTGAAGACCCCAAGACCAATCCGGCCTTTGGACGGACGTTCGTGGCCATTGATCCCAAGACCGGAAGACTGCTCTGGCACCATCGCGACGAGGCGTACATCGACGGTCGGGGAGTCGCCATGCACAGCGGCCGGATCTACTTCTACGTCCCCGGGCGTTTCCTGGCCTGCTTGGACACGTCAAGTGGCGAAGTGCGTTGGAAGAACTCGGATTCGAATCTGCTCGCCGCAATCGGGGAGAATTTGGCCAAGAATCATTATTCCACCGGTTACACAACGACCAACTATCTCAAGTGCAATGATGATTACCTGGTGATGGCCGGTCCCCAGAGGTCGAAACTGGTCGTTATCTCGGCCCGAGACGGCAAACTGTTGTGGGAAAACGATGAAAGGCAGATCCGTTCCGGACGGATTCCTTATACTTTCCAGCACGTGCTGCTTCGTGACGACGCTCTCTACGCGGCCCTGAGCCAGGACATCATCAAGTTCGACTACCCGACGGGGAAGGAGTTGGGACGGTTCAGCGTTCGGCGGTTCGATTGCACACGGATAAACGGCACGGCGGACGGCATCTTCGGCCGGACGACCAACGGCAGCGTCCGCCTGGATGTCGCCTCCGGTTCCGCGCACCACATGGCGACCATGCGGCCGCCTTGCCAGGATGGAGTTGTTCCCGCGGCCGGGCATCTCTACTTGGGGCCCTGGATGTGCGGCTGTGCCTTGTCCATTTATGGGAACGTTTGCCTTTCGCCGGCCGGTCAAGCCGAGGTCACAGCGGAGGCAGGTGACACGCGGCCGGAGGCCGGTGTTGGCGACCAGACGCAAGTCGAGAAGCTAGAGGCCAACCCAGGCGATTGGCCGACCTACTTGGGCGACAACCAAGGAGCGAGCGTTACACCGATCGCGATCGCCAAAAAGGTCCATCATCAATGGACGTTTCGGCCGCCATCCGCCGAGCGAATTACCGCACCCGTGACGGCGGGCGAGTCCGTCTTCTTCGGCGACGAGAGCGGTACGTTGTGGGCCCTGCGCGCCGAAGAGGGCACCGTTCAATGGAAAGCGTACACCGGCGGGGCCATCTGCTTCCCACCGGCGATTTGGCGCGGGCGCCTCTATGCAGGCTCGTCCGACGGCTACGTCTACGCGATGGAGGCCGCAACCGGGCGACGATTATGGCGATTTCGCGCTGCTCCGGTGGAACGACGCATTCCCGTTTACGGCAAACTGATTTCCACGTGGCCGTTGGCAGGCGGCGTGGTGGTGGCCGACGGGAACGCGTCATCCGACGGAGTCGATCCCAGCGGCGTGGTCTACGCGGCCGCCGGCATCGCGGACTACGATGGCACGCACGTCTATGCCCTGGACGCCGTCTCGGGAAAGGTGATCTGGCACAACGACACATCAGGCACGATCTCGCAGACGGTCCGCAGCGGCATCAGCCTTCAGGGAAGCCTGAGTATCCAGAATGGCCAGCTTGCCTTCTGTGGCGGTACCGTCTATCCCACGGCCCGATACGAACTGCGAACCGGCCAATGCCTGAACGAGCCCTCGGATGAGATCCGATCGCAACGGCCAAACGCCTTCAGCGCCTACTTTCCGCACTACGGGCAGTTCATGTCACTTTCACACCGTCTCGCCGATGGAAGCGTACTCAGCTACCAGGCCAGCCCGCAAGGCGATCGACACACGCGGCTGTCGCTGTTGAGGTCGAAAGCGGCTCCGAAACCGGGGGCCGATAGCACCACGGTGCAGCGTGCTGGGCCACAGCAGGCCAGCGTCTGGCAGGATGGATCTGGGCGGCGCTTTAATGCGTTCGTCATCTCGCCAGCCGTCATGCTGGCAGCCTCCCAGGACGCCGGCGGCGAGCATCCCACGCTAAACGCTATCGACATCGGCACGGGCCGACAGGTTTGGCGGGAACAGCTTGCCACACGCGCGGTGAAAGGCGGGCTGGCAGTCAACCACCACGAACAGATTTTCGTCTCGCTGGCCAGCGGACAGCTCCATTGCTACGCCGAAGGGTCAGGCGAATGAACAAAAGGCGTGGCTTATGATTTTGCCCGCCAATCATTTTGCCCGAATAAGACAAGGCAAAATCATGTGTGGGCAAAATCATTGCAGCCGTTAGCCAGTGAATTCTCAAATCTAACGAACGGATCGAACGATGTGGCGAGATTTCTACTCCAGGTTTGTGGGACAATTTGACGCCCAGCGGGCTTTGCGTCAGGCAGCCGAACAGAATCGTTTGGAGCGGTTCTTCACCTTTCCGAATTTCGAGGAATCGGCCAACCGTTGTGGCCGCGAACTGCAGGCGTCAGGTTTGGCCGACGTTGCAATCGAGAGCTTTCCGGCCGATGGAACGACCTCGTGGTACGGATGGAGTTCGATGAAGGCCTGGGACGTGGAGGAAGCTCGTCTTTGGATGGTCGCTCCGCGCCGGGAACTGCTATGCGATTGGTCTGTCGTACCTGAATCGCTGGTTATGTATTCCGGTCCCTGCGACGTGGAAGCAGAAATCGTCGGGTGGGATGGTGAGGAGAACGCCGACCTGACTGGAAGGATCCCGTTCACTCGCCATCGCATCAACGACGTGTACCCACAGATGCGTGCCAAGGGCGCACGGGGAATCCTGTCTGATTTTCTCGGCACGCTTCCCGGCGTTCGCGATCCGTTCGATCTGCCAGATGACGTTCGTTGGGAGAACAGTGCATTGCGGCCGGCGGCGGGTGAATGCTGGGGCTTCATGCTCACGCCGCGCAAGGGCGAGATGCTCCGCGGTCTCTTGCGCGAGGGCGCGGTGCGCGTCCGCGCGGAGATCAACAGCCGCGTCTACGATGGAGCGTTCCACAGTGCCACCGGCGTCATCCCTGGGGCCGAGGAGCCGGAGAAGGAAATCCTCTTCGTATCGCATTTGTACGAACCGGGGGCCAATGACAATGCTTCGGGCGTTGGGGTCGGACTCGAATTGGCCCGTAGCCTAAATGCCGCCATCAACTTGGGCGTCGTGCCCCGACCACACCGGAGTATTCGATTCCTGTTCAACTGGGAAGGATACGGCCTGTACGCTTGGATGCACAAACATGCCGACCGAGTTCCGGATCTCCTGGGCGGCTTGAACATCGACGAGATCGGCGTGGATCAAGCCAAGGGCGCTTCGGTGTTACATCTGTTCATGCCTCCGGCATCGAATCCATCGTGTACCGGTCATCTACTCGCGCACCTGTGCGAGGAAATCCTATCGCCCAACATCCGCTGGAAAGCCGTCGCCGATAGGGCAGAGATCATCAACGATACGATTACCTCCGATCCGAATATGGATATCCCCGTACCCTGTTTAATCCAATACCCCTCGCACAACTACCATTCTTCAGCCGATCGCCTGGAGACGCTCAGTGCGGAGGTGATGGAGTGCATCGGGCTAGTGAGTGCGACGCAGCTCTATTTCCTTGCCGACAGCGGTCCGGAAGCCGCCCGCTGGCTTGCCCAAGTCGTGGCGGGAACCAACCGCGAACAGTGGCACAGCGCCCAATTACAGTTGCTCAGCGGCTGCTGGCCCTTCGATCTATCGCGTACGCGGCAGTGGTTCATCGAACAGGCGAATCTATCCATCGCTTCCGTGGAACGCTTCGAACTGCCGGCCTCGGACGTTGCGTCAACTCAAGAGGAGCTGCAGCTTGCGGTCACCGCTTGGTGCGAGCAAATCCAAGTCGCTTTCCCAACCGCGTCGCCTCGGAATCTGCCGGATGCTATCCATCAGAGAGTGAATACCATGGTGTTGGAGCGCACGACCAAAGGAACTCCGAAAGCCTGGAGCATCGCCCACGAGTCTCCGGAAGACGAGCGCAAGTACCGAGAACTCCTTTACCAAAACAACCTCGATCTTCTCTTCCACCGAATCCTCTATTGGGCCGACGGTACACGCTCCTTGAATGAAATCATCGAACGTCTCGAATTCGAGATGATGTATCTCGCGAGCGACACGACCATCTCGCGAACGTCATCCGGATTTGCCATCGAAGAAAACGTCTCACCAGAACTCAACGTGGAAGCGGTGCTCGCACTGGTCGACAGAATCGTGGCAAGTGGGTACTTGAGAGTGAAACAAGAACACGCAGGACCAAGCTAACATGGAACGAGTTGGCCGCACTCAAGGAAGCGACCAGCAAATCAGATTCTCGTTGCCTTTGACCAGAATGCGCCTTCCCACCAGAGCCGGATGTGCCCATGCACGGCCGCTGGGATCGACGGGATACTCGGCCAGATAGTCTAGACCTGTTGCGGTCGGTTTGGCGAAGATCAGCTTCCCGTCGGATGTTTGTATTGCCAGCAAGTTTTCCACGACCAGTAGTGCCGCGTTCTTGGCAAATCGGCCCTCGCCTTGCCAGAGCGTCTCGCCCGTGTTGGCATCGACGCAGAACAGGTGCCCGGATTTCATGCGGGAAAGGCCGAACAGCTTGCCGTCGAGCAGGACGGGCGAACTCATGTGAAGCTGCACCGCTTTGTTTTCCCAAATTCTCTCTACGGTCGCTACTCCGTCGCCTCGGCCCGGGCGGAGCGCTACGGTTGGTTGCCCGATGCCTCCGGTAATGATCGCGCCACGGTGCCCGAGAGGCGTGATGACGTTCTGCGTGCTGAAGGTGGGAAACGGTTCGCGCCAGAGGATCTTGCCGCTGTCGATGTCGATGCCCGCAACAAACTTGGAAACCGGTGTTACAATCTGCCTGGTGCCGGCCAGAGAAACAATGATCGGCGAACCATATCCCGGACCATCGCCATCGTACTCCCATTGCTGCTGACCGGTGTCAGCGTCCAGGGCGTACATCGCGCCGTCACGGTCATGCCCGACGTGAACGATGCAGAGACTGCCATCGACCAGCGGCGACATCGACGTCCCGCAAGAGGGCGCTGGTTTCGAAAACCGACCTTCAAAGGTCTTCCGCCACAGCAGGTTCCCTCTTTGTGCTTCGAAACACGACAGAATGTTACCGATCCCGAGTGTGTAAAGTTTCCCCCGAGCGACCACAGGCGTCGATTTGGGGCCGATTCCGTGAGACGCCGCAGCAGAATGAACCGCACCGGCAGCCGGGTAACTGGCGTGCCACAAGATTCTACCCGACTCCAATTCCAGGCAGCGGACATGTTCTTCGTCATCTTGCCGGCTGAGTTGATACACGTGCCCGTCGGCGACCACTGGTGATGAATAACCGTCACCGACTTTCACGGACCATTGCTTGTCAAGCGATTCAGGCCAGACGTCAGGAATCGAAAATCCGACAACTACCCCATCACGATTCGGCCCTCTCCATTGCGGCCAATCGCCAGCGGCACTTGACTGCAGTGTTGGCTCCATGGCGACGACCGCATCAACCGCATTTAGGACAGCAAACGCCAGCAAGAAGCGGCCAATCAAGGTCCAGGCAGTCCCTACCAACATACGTGCCAAGACGGCGAAAGACTGACGTATTCTCCCGAACGGTTTCTGGATCTTCAAGTCTGAGAGGATACAATGGAGCTGCAATTCCATCACTGAAGGAGATATGCGCATGATGCCACCCGCAACGATAACGGTTTGGATTTCGGTAATTGCAGTTCTTCTATCGGTTGCCCGAGGAAGTGAGGAGCCAAGTGTTTCGGCAACTATCACCCCCTCACGACCGAACACGGCGGAAGGCATTGTAGCAACAGAAGATTCGCCGGTCACCACTCGTGTGCCCTCTGAGGATGGGCAACGGTCAGAAGATGTGCCGCACGACTTCGTCATCTCCATCGACGAACCAATGTGGCGCAAGTGGGGATTCGAGTACCCAGTCACATACGTTTTCCGCGTCTCGGACATTTCTCGAAAGACGACCGTACTCCGTCGCAGTGCGGATTCGGAGCCGTGGAGACCGTTGGAGCGAAAGACTTCCGAAGACTTCTTCAACGGCGATGAATGCGTGCGTTTTGAGCCGGACAAGATGAGAGCGTATGTCTCGGTCGGTTTTGGGAAGACCAACCTTATACGACTTCAGTTCGTTGATGCCGGTACGGTGACGTTTGACGAAGCGGCAAAATACTATGACGCCCGAAAGGCAGCGTATACGCTATCGAACGACAACTGGGGCAGAAAAAGCGGCGCCAATCCAGGTGCCCCGTGGCGAGGAATCACCGACGATGCCTCGGACAAGTACCAGGCTTCGGTCCACGCCTGCCGGATGTACCATCTTCCGGTGTCCATCGGTGTCAATAGTCGCATGTACGGCAAGCAAGCCATTTGGGAACGGATGCAGGAAGAACTGGATCGTGGTGACCGCAGTTGGGAGCCCGTGGTCCACACACGGCGTCACCCTGGCAGTGTGAAGACTTATAGCGCGGACGGATACTCGCAGGAAATCGTCGGCTGCAGCGACGACATCCTGCAGAACCTCCGCAGTATCCCTTACGGGCAGCACGTTTTTGAGTTCATTCTGCCATACGGGTACCAAGACGACGCGGTGGAGCGAGCGGCCGCAGGGGAGTTCTTATTCGTCCGCGATTGGGACGGCCGCGACCACCCCACAAGCATCGACTACGTGCCATGGAATTCCGAGCACCGGTACTACGGGATCGGTGGCTTCCAGACGAAATCCTACGATCCCGTCATGGAGGCTCGCCGGCCCAAGGGGCGATACTACGCCAAGGACGTCGCCGTTCTGAACGAGGCGTTCGACGCGGTGTACCGGCAGGGTGGCATCTTCTATGCCATGTGGCACGCCGACCGATACGAAAACAGCGTGCTCTACGATTCCCGGTCGGGCGTGGACGGCGTGGCCGGATCAACGCTGATGCAGCACTTCGCCCACGTGGCCAATCGACGCGACGTTTGGTACGTGGCTAATGGCTGGCTGTACAGCTATCGCTACGTTGCCCAGCATGCGAAGGTGGACGGTGCTGTTCAAGAATCCCAGCCGTGAGAACTTAACCCGGCTTCGTACTGCCGGGTCGTCCACAGTGTGCCACTGCTTTGAACTGATTCGGCTTTGTATGCCCATGGAGGCACCACAGTTCAAAGCAGTGCGGCCGACGTCGTAGCCATGCGTGCGCGTTTTCCTTGCCCAACGGCACTGCTTTCGATTGTGGTAAGCATTGCCAAGTGGGCGGCTTCCCCCAATCGAGAGCAGTGGCACACACACGGCGACTTCCCAACCGATCCGGCCGACAAAGCCAAATTCCGCAAATGGCGTGACGGAGCCGATCCGAGCTACCTATCGAGCACTGCCAAGTGGCTGTCCGTGCAATTGCGTACCCACCCGTTCAATGTTTCTCTGGCCTCTTGCTCCTTCCCCGCGGCGAGCAAAGCTAAGACCTTGGCTTCCAGCAAACGCTGATTGCCGAACGCCGCGGCTTCGATCCTCTCGCAGACGCCTCGACTGCACTTCACCTGATTCGTGCGAGCAAAGACTTCACCGTTTAACAAAGGCAGCGGTGTGTGCGTGCCACCCATGTACAAGGGGAACGACAGTCCTCGGGCGGGCAACGAGACCCAGACGCGTGTGAGCATATCGGGGTGAGTCCGGTTTATCTCGACCGACATTCCGGCGATGGACGTATTGAAGCAGACCGACGGATCTCGCGATACGTTGTGGAATGTGGCGAAGTCGATGAGCGACTCCGCGCGTTCGAGGATCTTGGATGCGTTCGAATCTTGCCGCGCACTGAAATAGGCCTTCTTCGTGTGGTACGCGTGCGTGACTTGATCCGAGTTGTTGCTCACCTCCAACCGCTTGCCATCGGCGTCGACGAACAGCCAATGCGTGCCAGTCTTTGCGCCACCGGCGTAATACCCATTGGACACAAACTGCTCGATGATACGCAGCGCGTCCTCGCAGGTGGTCGCCCGTTCGGCGATGTGGCGCAGCAAGAACGTGTTCATCAAGCCGCGATACTTTGCCCGACCCATCGGCAGCCCACCCATGTCGGCCGATCCGGCGAGGCCCTTGTCATTGACCATCATCATGCAAGCGATCACGCTCGCGTCGCTGACCGCGATGAACTTGTTTACTCCCTCGACCGCACTGTCCAGCACAAACACGCACTGCTTCTTCGGCGCGTTGTCGCGATTCTTGTGAAAGAAGATGCGATGGTCCACCGTAAACTCGGGCGACACGGCATACGAGGTACATTCGTCGTGAAGGAATAGACCTCGATACACGTTGGCAACAAACGAGACATAGACCCGTTCGTCGACCTCGGCCGCGCGGGCGATCGCGCGGGCCTCGGTCAGCCAGTGCGGGGCGAATTGCTGGACAAGTTCAACGAACCGATGGGATCGTTCAATCAGCGCGCCCGTCGCGATATCTTTGTTCTTCGCGACTGCCAGGTAGTATTTGTCCATGTCTTCCCGAATGGCCTCGCGATTGATCGTCCCCCACAGCGAACCGATCTGCTCCGGCGTTCCCGCAAGCGTCACGGTGTCGCTCCGGTTTTCGGCTTCGATGGGCCTAACATGCGAGAAGGCCGCCATGAAAAGCGTTGTCGCGAAGACGAGGCGCAGCACAGTCATTTCTCCAGCTAGAGGTCCGTAGCCTTTTTCGGCCAGCACACGTCTACTTCTTTCTCTCTTTCTTCCGCTTCTTCTTGGGGGCGGAAGCAGAGCCGGAGCTGGTGTCTTTGCGGAAGCCGAGCGATGTGATGTCGTCGCGGACGGGGGCCAATGCGCGGTTCCCAAGGCGATCGACTTGCTCGGCAGTCCGGAACCATTCCGCTTGCATCGTCGCGACCCGCTCCGGTTGTTGCTCGGACAAGTCGTTCAACTCCGTGCGGTCCTCGTCCAGATTGTAGAGTTCCCATCTGCCTAGTTTGGCAGAGACGAGCTTCCATGGGCCTTGACGCAACGCGCGATCGGTGCCGAAGTGGAAGTACAACGTCTCGTGCGGCTGACGGATTTCGCCGCGGAAAACGGGCAAGAGCGACTTGCCCTGGAGCGGGTCGATGAGGCGTTCGCCAATCTGTTCTGGGTAGGTCGCGTTGGCCACGTCGATGAAGGTGGCCATGAAGTCGATCAGGTGTCCGGGCTGATGAGTGATAGCCCCAGGTTCGGTCTTCAGTCCCGCGGGCCAGTGGGCGATCAGGGGCGACGAAATACCGCCCTCATGCTGGTTCTGCTTGTACAGGCGAAAGGGCGTGTTGCCGGCGTGGGCCCAACTGGCATCGTAAGTCCAATAGGATTTCGGATCCCAAGGCTTGAGATAGCGGCCTCGGGTGCGCTCGAAGGGACAGGCGCCGTTGTCCGAGCAGAAGAGAAGCACTGTGTTGTCGAAGATGCCCTTTTCTTTCAGGAAATCCACCAGCCGACCGACACTCTGGTCGACAACGTCGACCATGGCGGCGAAGACTTCCATGCGGTCAGCTTCCCATTGACGCTCCTCCTCACTCAGGCTGTCCCACGCCGGTACGTGATCGGGCCGGGGACTAAGCTTCCATTTGGCCGGCAGAAGGCCCGATTCGACTTGACGACGGTGTCGTTCAATACGGAGTTTGTCCCAACCGCAATCGTAGCGCCCGTCGTATTTCCGGACCGGTTCCTCGGGTGCCTGTAGCGGGTAGTGCGGTGCGTTGAAAGCCGTGTAGAGCAGAAACGGTTTGTCCCCGTGAGTGGCTTCATCGAGGAACTCAAGAGCAAAATCGGCAATTGCGTGTGTGGTGTAGAAGGGTCGTCCGTTCAGCGTCTGGGGGACTTTCCATTCCTCGCCGTTCAGCCGGAACGTACTGTCACCGGTGAAGAAATTCGTGGCTCCGGAAAGATGGCCCCAGTAGCGATGAAAACCGAAGTCCGTGGGTTGCTTGCTCAGGTGCCACTTGCCGACCATGGCGGTGAAGTACCCGGCATCGGAAAGCACCTCGGCGATGGTAGCACCGCGATTCAGCTTGGCGCTGCCGGCTTGATCACAATAGAGTCCGGTCAGCAGCGACACTCGTGACGAGTGGCACTTGGCCGTATTGTAGAACTGAGTGAAACGCAACCCGCCAGCCGCCAACGAATTCAGGTTCGGCGTCTCGATCTCGGAGCCATAACATCCAAGATCAGCGAAGCCAAGATCGTCGGCCATGATCAGGATGATGTTGGGATTATCGGCCGCCGCACTCGTAACGAATGCCAGCGAGAAGAGGACGACAAACACCGAGGCTAAGTCCTTCAACATGAATTCTCCTTTCAAGTCTCTCACGTACTGGTCATAAATTGCTGGTTATAAATGAAGACGATTGTGGTTCGGGCTTCCATTCTTCATTTATAACCACCAATCTATAACCAGCCTCCTCATTCAACGGTCACAAACGTCACTTCGCGCAAACCGATATTGACCCACAAGATAGCTCGCAGATCCGTATGGGCCAACAGGCGTCGCGTGTGTTCTTCGAAACAACCAAAATCGGCTTCGAGCGCCGTTACCTTGAACGCCACGCCGGGCGCAGCGAGCCGCATTGGCTGGTAGCCCAGCGACAGTCGGCTCCCCTGGACTGCTACGTTGTGGAAGACCACCTCCTCGCCACCTAAGAAATGCGTCAGTGCGGACTCATAGAGATTGACTGCCAAACCGGTGCCCCAGTCTCGCAGCACACTGATGACCGAATCGAGGATCATGTCGGCCCTGGGGATGGAAGGATCCCAACGGTCCTTGCACACTTCGAAAATGCGCCGCTCCTCGGGCAGCGCCAAGGCATTGACGAATTCGTGCTGCACGCTTTCCGGGCGGACGTTCACGAGCTTCCCGTGAGCCAGATCGAGCATCAGCAGATAGTTGTAAAGCTGACCCTGATGCGCGGGCGCAAGAGCCGCGACCGCCTTGAATTCGAACGCTCCACCATCGGCGACGAGCGCATCCAGGTAGTAGGTCGTCGAAAACGTGCGATGGCTAATCGAGATAGGAAACTCGATATCTACTCGGGGGAAGCGGCTGGCAAGTTCACGCTTGTAGATTTTCTCATCGAAAAACCGGCCAAATTCGTTGTGGATTTCAAATGCGCATCCCATGACCTCAAACGATAGCTCGGCAAACTCCTGTTGCGTTAAGCGACGAACGGGATGGAGGGGCGTAATGGGCATGGGATTGATTCTCGGAGGCTGGTTATAGATTAGTGGTTATAGATGAAGACAAGAATCTCACCTTCGTCCGCCAATTTATAACCAGCAATCTATAACCAGCCTTTCTCGTCGGATGGTTCTGCGCGGTGACCCTTTTGTGCCTCGCGTACGATTGCGATTATACTGGGCGGCATCGAATGGGCCAAACGACACCTGCCTCACCGGCAGGCGTTCGCCTCCAAGTCATCGACACGGAGAACCGAAGAATGCGCAACAGGCAGCAGATACTCGTCAGCGTTTTGTTTCTGGTTTCCGCCTGCGCCGTCCCGTCAACGGCGGACAACCGGGCCCAGGCGATACTGGACTTCAGCGGCGTGCAAGGCGGGCTGGTCGTTCATGTGGGATGTGGCAACGGTGAACTCACGGCAGCACTGCACACCAATGGCAAATACCTGATTCACGGACTTGACGTGGAAGCGGCAAACGTAGAGAAGGCTCGTGATCATATCAGCTCGCTGGGGTTGTACGGCAAGGTAACGGTGTGCACCTTCGACGGGAAAACGCTGCCATACATCGACAATTTGATCAATTTGGTTGTGATTTCGGATTCCAGCGATCAGGTTTCAGCAGATGAGATCGCGCGCGTCCTTGCACCGGGAGGCGTTGCGTTGGTCAAGGGACGGTTGGAGGGTGCCGACACCCGACACCTGACACCCGTAACCTCGGCCGGCCTGGCTGGATGGTCGAAGTACACCAAGCCTCGTCCCGACGCGATCGACGACTGGACGCACTGGCTGCACGGCCCTGACAACAATGCCGTATCGCGAGACAGACAGGTCGGCATCTCTCGCAATCTGCAGTGGATCATGCCGCCGCTTTGGGCCAGACACCACAACCTGCTGCCCAGCGTCGTGGCCATGGTGTCAGCCCAGGGTCGTCTCTACTACATCATCGACGAAGGTGCCATTGGTGTCCGAGGATTGCCCGACAGATGGCAGTTGGTGGCCAGAGACGCCTTCAATGGCCTGCTGTTGTGGAAACGACCGATCGAGAATTGGGGGTGGCGCACATGGTCCGACGTCGAATTTGCCGGGCTGATGCGATTCAAGGTACCCGGTCAGCTCTACAGGCGTCTGGTAGCGGTGGACAATGTCGTCTATGTCACGCTGGGATTCGATCAACCTGTGCTCGCCCTGGACGGCGCGACGGGAAAGACCATCAGAGAATACGAAGGCACGGAAAACACCGCCGAGATCCTATGTCACGAAGGCCGACTTCTGCTGGCCAAGAACGTTGTCGGCGACCGTTCCGGGAAAGAGGTCATGGCCGCCAATGTGGAAGATGGCAACATCCTATGGGAGAAGCGAGGATACAAGGGTACGACGGGGCACGGGGATGAGCTAAAGAAATACACGGACGCCTATCTGACGGCCGGCGACGGTTCTCTGTTCTTTATCGACGGGGACGACATCGTAGCCCTGCGGTTGGAAACGGGCGAAGAGGCATGGCGAAGGCCACGGCCGGAGATGGAGAAGAACGTCTTCGGGCACTACCAATTCAATCATGCCAATCTTTGCACGCTGGTCTACCACGATGACGTTCTTCTGTTGGGGCAGATGTTCCCCTTCCCAGACAACCTGAATGCGCGTCAACAGAAAGCGATGGTCGTACGGGCGATGGACGCTCGGTCGGGCGAGACGCTCTGGGAATCCGAGGGCATGTCACTTGCCCACTTCACACCGCCGGATCTCTTTGTTACCAACGGCCTGGTGTGGACACTGAAGATCAAAGATGTGTCCTTGCTTGGGCTGGATATCCGAACCGGCCAAGTCAAGAAGGAATACCCTGTCAAAGATATGCTAGTGGGTCACCACCACCGCTGTTATCGCAACAAGGCAACCGAGCAGTTCTATTTGGCGGGCGAGGAAGGGATCGAGTATATCGACTTCGATTCCGGCGAACTCGACATCCACCACTGGATTCGGGGCGTGTGCAGCTACGGCATCATGCCGGCCAACGGTTGCATTTACCTGCCCACTCACAGTTGCGGATGTCACAACAATGCCAAACTGAACGGTTTCATCGCTCTGACGGCAGACGAGGTCCCCGAAGCAACTGGTGCCGCGGAGGACCGTCTGCAAGAAGGCCCAGCATCCGGTTATCTTGGCCACACGGACTCGACATCCGCCGAAGACTGGCCTGTTTTCAAGTCTGACAACCGCCGCAGCAACTACGTCCCAACGAACGTGCCAGCCGAACTGTCGCAACAATGGGCTCAGTCTATCGGAGGCCGATTGACGCCACCGGTTGCCGCGGACAACAAGGTATTCCTCGCCTCGCAGGATGGCTGCCAAGTGTATTGTCGCGATGCGACGTCGGGCGACGGCCAATGGCAAGTCACAACCGAAGGCGCCGTCGATTCCCCGCCCACTTGCTACAAAGGCCGGTTGATCTTCGGAACGCGTGCCGGCTTTGTCTACGCTCTGCGAGCCGACGACGGGCAATTGATCTGGCGTTTTCGTGCCGCTCCAGCGAACCTCCGTCTAACAGCGTTTGGACAGCTTGAATCACCGTGGCCCGTCCACGGGAGCATCTTGGTGATGGATGACCGCGTTTATTGCGTGGCGGGCAGGTCGATGCATCTCAACTCGGGGCTGTACGCGTATGCGCTTGATGGGAATACGGGCGAAGTGCTTCAACAGGTGAACATGGCGGCGGATACGAGTATCAAGGGCGAGGTCAAAGGGGCTGTTTTGCCAGACATCCTGGTAAGTGATGGAAATGCCATCCACATGAGAACCATGCGATTCTCACCCAAGGACATCACCGATTTCGAAGCCGAAGGGGCAGGCAGGTATTTGGCGGCAAACGACGGAGGACTGCTGGACGATACGTGGTTCAACAGCGCTTTCTGGACCTACTTGAAAAGTCGCGCTCAGATGCTGGTTTTCGACGACAATACAGTCTACGGCATCCAGGCGTACGAGAAGTTCGTGACCAAGTCGTACCCTCACGACATATACACGCCGGGTAAGGGCTATCGTGTCTTTGCCGCGGACATGAAGACCGGCGCGCCCAACAAATCCGGCAAACCGCGCAGGCGTGCGAAAGGCAAGGCAGGCCCCTCGATCAAATGGGACGGGCGCACCTCCCTGCGTGCCCAGGCAATGGTAGTTACGGATCAGCACCTTTACCTTGCAGGTGCCCCGGATATGGTCGACGAAAACGACCCTTATGGCGCGTTCGAGAATCGCAAAGGCGGCGTGCTGGAGGTCTGTTCCAAAGAGGATGGGAAAAGGCTGTGTGGGTATCCGCTAAAGTCGCTGCCCGTCTATGATGGTATGGCAGCGGCCAATGGGAGAATCTACTTGTCGCTGGAAGATGGGCATCTTGTCTGCTACGGCAAGTAGCAACACTCGATCGGACGATTGCGGACGCCACCAGCGCGGCGTGCGTTTCGCCTTACAACTAGCGAAGGGGGACTCATCATGCTCGCGAATAGACAATTCCATTGTTTGCCACTCGCCGCCGTTGCTCATTATGCGTTTCTGTGTGCCGTGTCGTTCGGAGCCGCCGAGCGCATTCCGATTGTCACGTTTGATGCCACGTCGGCGGCGGATTCGGCCGATCCTGAGCTGCAGGGGTGGACGAAGCAGCACGACAAGCCGCTGGACGCGATTTCTCTTTCTGTGGGCCAGGGTGCAGAGCGGGTTTGGCGGATCGAAGACGACGATGCCGATGGGCCGGAAGGTTTCTACTATAGATCCGAACTCACCGACGATCAGAAGCAACGTGCCCGTAAGAACGGTTTCACCTATCGCTGGCAAGTTCGCATACCGGACGATACGGGCGGCCCGACGCGGGCCATTGGCACTGAGGTCTGCGTCTGCGGGCCCGACGGTCAAGATCGTCTGCGGTTTGGCTTGCAGATGGGACGTCGCGGCGAGGAACTCGCAGCCAGCATCCACGTTGGCACCCGTGGTACAGTCGAAGGTTCACTGATCATTTCCGACCCCGACGACTTCCACACGTGGATGTTGCTGTTCGACCCCGAGACAAACACCGTCAACGTCTTCGTCGACGATACGATCCTGCTCAGCACCGAATTCGATCACTTGGACAACGGTCACGACTTGGTGTTCGGATCGCGTTCCACCGGAACTGGTATCAGCGAATGGCGTCGAGTCGAGTTCCTTGTTGGCATCCAGCCCGGTGTGCAGATTGTTCCGCCGCCGCGGCCTCCGCACCGAATCGACGTATTCGTTAGCGGTCAGGACGAGTACTTCGCGTACCGGATTCCATCGCTGATCGGTGCAGCGGACGGGACGCTGCTGGCAATCTGCGAGGGACGCAAGTCGAGCCTTGCCGATCTGGGCAACAATGATCTGGTACTCAAGCGATCAACCGACGACGGCAAAACGTGGAGTCCGATGGAGGTGATCTACGACGAGGGCGACAAGGTGACGATCGGCAACCCGACTCCCGTCGTCGACCAATCGACGGGCGCGATTTGGCTGGTTTTCAGCCGTGACGCCACAGACGTTCTGTTGATCACAAGCCGCGACAACGGACGTACGTGGTCCAAACCGTCCGACATCACGTCGCAGGTCAAAGAGCCCGACTGGAAATTCTACGCGGTTGGTCCCGGTGTTGGTATTCAGCTCGAACATGGGCCGCACAAAGGCCGACTGCTGATCCCGGCGTATCATCGCACGACGGAAAGCAAGTCGGGGCCGGCCATCGCTCACGTCTTTTATAGCGACGACCAAGGGGAAGCTTGGCAGATTGGCGGTAGCGTCGGCTTGCACACGTGCGAGTGCCAAGTGGCAGAAACACTGGACGGCGACCGCCCGGGCCTCTTGATCAACTCCCGTAATCACTGGGCGCGATCCGGCGCGCGCCCGGATCTGGCTGGTGTTCGGATCATCTCGCGCAGTTCCGACGGAGGTGGGACCTGGTCGGAGCCGACGTTCGACGAGACCCTCATCGAACCGACCTGCCAGGGCAGCCTGTTCCGTTACTCCTGGCCGGGCGACAGCAGCGATCGTTCACGCATTCTGTTCGCCAATCCCGCCAGCCGAAATCGAGGTCGAATGACCGTTCGAATGAGCTACGACGAAGGCCGAACGTGGCCCGTCAGCCGCTTGGTCGATCCCGGTTCCGCGGCGTACTCATGTCTCGCGCGGCTTTCCGACGGTCGTATCGGCCTACTCTACGAATCCGGCGGGTACAAGCGAGTGACGTTCGCAGCGTTCGGTCTTGACTGGGTGAGTTCCGCCCACGAATGATCAGAACCTGCCTCCGCTTCCTTGTGGCGGTGGACGCTCCTGGCGTGTCCCTTGCTCTACAGTGACCGCAATCGAACGGTCACGCGGCTCCGATATTCTCGTCCGTCAGCAATCCAAACTCCTTGAGCTTCACGGACGGATCTCCGCAGTCGTCAGCACCTCGTTCTTGACGGCCTTCGCTGCGTAGCCGATCGCTTGCTCGATGTCTTCGGCCGAAAGATGCGGGTACGCCTTCAGCATATCGTCACGGCTGGCACCCGACGCGACCCATTCCATCACCATCTCGACGCTGATGCGAGTGCCCTGGATGATTGGCTTCCCGCCCAGGATTGCCGAATCAGAGACAATTCGATCGAACATGCGTTTCACTCCTAAGTCGATACACAGGATCGCTGTCACTATTATAGCGCACCAGACAGTTTTCGGAACGAGGATTACGGCGTAATGTCGTCCGAAGAAGAACATTTGTTTAAGTGAGATTTCAGCCCCCTTCTTACGGGGCTTCTCCGCTACGCGGAGAAGCCCGGTGAACCGGGCCAATAGAATGACCTCCAAAGATGTTAACAACAGTGGCGATCAAGGGCCTCTTCTGTTGCCCGACGCCGGAGGGTTCTGACGCCACTTGACGTAGTCGAAGCTCCAGCGGTAGGACTGTGTGAACTGTTTGGCACCGTCAAGCCAGGCGCCCTTGACTCCGCCGACAAAGACCTTATCGCCGCGTTCGCGGTACGTTGGATCGCCGGTCAGGTGATATAACCAGGCAAAGGCCGGCGCGATCAGTAGATTCAGGTCCGCAGAGCCCTTCAGCGGTTCCGTGGCTGGTTGGTACGGTCGCTTATTCCTGTAGTAGAAAGACTCGTCGCCCTCGACCCAGGCGTTCTCCCATAGCCAGTCCATGGCAGTCCGAACGATGTGCGGGATTCGGGGGTCTTTTGTCTTCTCGTAGTACTGGATCAACGCTTCGGAGGTCAGCCCCACCATGAACGGCGGCATGGAGCCTTCCGGATTGTGCTCAAGAAAATTCTTCGACACGAACCATTGATCCATGTGCCCCAGAGCGTAGTCGAGTGCGTTGTCGAACTTTGGATGGCGCGGCGCCCCAAGGTCCTCTGCCACCATGTACGCATTCAGGCAGTACGCGGTTTCGCGCGACAACCCAGTGCTCACTCCACCTCCATGGTTCGTGTACGCAGCACGCGTTGACAACAGCAAGGCGGCCTTTTTGGACAACTCGTCGCCGGTGCGCTTGTAGTCCTCGAACAGCCCGTGAGGAAATATGCGGTATCCGGTTGTGCCGCCGTTGTTTTTCAGCACGTAACCGTCGCGATAGACTCGCTCCACCTTTTCGGCGGCTTCGAGCCATTTCGGGTCTTTCGTGTAATCGGCGATCTGAAGGTAGGCGCGCTGGCCATCATAATACCAGACGTTGCCTTCCCAAGTGCTACGCTTCTCGATGATGTCTCTCTCGTTGTGGTTGGGCCCGTAGGCGACCCTCTGTTTCTCCCACCGGTCCAAGAGCGGAATCGGTGGATTGCTCTTCACAGCCA
>JACKQG010002973.1_pt1 | contig 21378 bp, 26 predicted proteins | sample 8237621 | NCBI WGS metagenome assembly JACKQG01 (sample SAMN15677084, study PRJNA649215) | marine metagenome | biome: marine; feature: Black Sea; material: saline water; isolation source: suspended particulate matter (SPM) from the Black Sea western gyre | collected 2013-06-09/2013-06-10 | depth... | reverse complement strand
ATTATACTCTACAAGTTTTTTGATAAAACCAATCTTGACGTAAATTGTGTAAAAATACCACCCCATTGCAAATTCAGCATCTGGACTGAATCTATACCCGTCCTTTTGATGAATCTGCTTTTCAAACTGGGAAAAAACTGTTTTTAGGGATTTTATATCCCCGTCAAAATCTTGTGAGGATACATAAAAAAGTGAAACCCATGTCATAATTTTATTTCTAAAATACAGAATTTAAGGAAATTGTAAACAAAGATATTCCGTCCTAACCATACGTAGAGTAAACTAGAATCTCTTTTTTAAGATGAGAATTACTTTTGGTAATTCACGGTAAAAACAGAAATTGTGCCTGAGTATGTTTAACACAGTTGAGTATAAACAAAATAGATTATTTTGATTCAGCGGGCTTGTTTTGTTTTGCCCATTCCTCATACATTTTCATTAATTCATCCACGTCCTTTCCATCTTCAGAATATGTAATAATTACTCCAAATGTTCCTTTTTTATCGTGTCCTCTTGCAAAATATCCCCAAAATGAATCTGGTAATTTTTGAAAACTGTTTGAATCATGTGAAACTCCTATCAAGTTATTTCCGATAACTTCCACAACCTTCTTTGCTTCTTCTTGATTAATCATTACCTTGGGTTGAATTTGTTATAATAAAAATCTGAGTTTTTTTAAGAAATATGTATCGACTAGGATTTTGCAATATCATAGTCTTCTTTTCCATTGCTGAATTTCTGTGTGATGATCTTCACTCTATATTTTTTACCTTTTTGAATATCTCGAGTTAGTGTGGTTGGCTTTCCTTCGTTGTAAAATTTTGCAACAATCATCTTTCTTGCAGTGTAGAATTTTTTTATTTTATCAAATTCTTCTTCGGTCTCAATGTTTATTTCAGTAATTGTTTCTTTTCCAATTTTTTTTTCAACATTTTCAACTCTCACAATGGTAAAAACTCCTTTATCATCTAATTTTGAAAGTGATGCTTCGGCCATGTCTATGTAAGTTATGGTGATAATCTATCTGGATCTCTTGGGTATAGGACCACTTCACGAACATTATCAATACCAATCAATGTAGTGATCAATCTGTCCAAGCCCATTCCCCAACCTGAATGTGGTGGCATACCCCAATCGAATGTCTTGAGATGATCCTCGAATTGTGCAGGATCTAAACCTTGCTCTGATAATCTGGCTTTTAGTAACTCTGAATCATGAAGCCTAGTTCCCCCTGATGATAATTCTAGATACCCGTACTGTAAATCAAATGAGCGTGAAAGTGTTGAATCTTCATCTTTCTCCCTAATGTAAAATGGCTTTAGTTTCATTGGCCAATCTGTTAAAAAGTAAAATCCCGGATGATTGTTTCCAATTATTCTAAGATGCGCATCTAGCAAATCATCTCCAAACTCTACTTTTTCCCCTGCTTGTTTTAATTCCTCCACACATTGAGTGTATGTTATTCTCTCAAACGGTGCTGATGGAACTTCTATTGTATGATCAATGGCTTCCTGTTCTTTTTTACAATTTTCTGCTGCAAACTTGTATACCGCAATAACTAGTGCTTCTAGAATTTCCATGACATCATTATAATCCATAAATGCTGCTTCAATATCGATACTGGTGAATTCTGTTAGATGCCTTCCTGTATGTGAGTTTTCTGCTCTGTAAAAATTTGAAATCTCAAATACTCTTTCTAATCCAATTGTCATTTGTTCTTTGTATAGTTGAGGACTTTGTGCAAGATATGCTGTCTTTCCAAAATAATCTAATGAGAATAGATCTGCTCCGCCTTCACTTGCACTTCCTATGATTTTTGGTGTTGTAATTTCAATAAATTTTTTTTCTACCAATGTTTTACGTAATGCTTGCAGTACATGGTGTCTTAATTTAAAAATTGAAGCTGTTTTTTGATTTCTCATATCTAATGCGCGATGATTTAATCTTGTATCGATGTTACTTTCTATTCTTCCAATTGGATCCACTGGCAATGGATGAACGGCCTTTGCTAACACTTCTATTTCTTCTGCCTTTACTTCAAATGCGAAATCTCTGGCTTTAGTTTCTTGAACTACCCCTTTAATGATAACTGCACTTTGACGATTTATTTCCCCTAGATTATCATTTAATTCTCCTTTTACAATCACTTGGGATATTCCTGAAATGTCTCTAAGTGTAATGAATGACATTTTTCCTAATTTTCTAAGATCCTCAATCCATCCTCCTAGCACCACCTGTTTTCCAATTAATTCTTCGTTTAATTCTGAAATATCGTGAGTTTTTACAAAGGCCATATCTGTTATTTATCCTCAAAATCTATGTCAATGTCAAGGTTTCGGATATTTTTTACGATTTCTATGACTTTTTTGGTATCTATGGGGAATTTTGGAGTCCACTTGCCTGAAACTATGGCTTTAGTTTTTTCAACTCCTTTTGACCAAACCACATTAATTGCTAAAATCTTTGTTGGAAAAAACAAATCTTCGATGAATTTTTTATCTGTTTCATCTGCTTCTACTAGCCAAATCTTTTGTTTAAAATTATCCTGTAATAGTCTGTATATTGTTCTACTTTGCCTAATGATCATTATGTCATTTTTTGCTAATGATAAAATAAAATTCCCTTCAACTTCTTTACAGGAATAAAGTGAAAAATTTTCTATTTCTTTAGTTGTTTTTGCAATTTTTGCTAATGTTACTGATGCTTCTACGTCTGCTTTGGTTAGCACACCTGTATCCACCTTCCCCTCACATTGAGGGCAAAGTACATTATTTTTTGCATCAAAGCCACAAATTGGAAATATCATTTAAATCGATTTCTTCATTCCGATATTGTTGTTTATATCCCTTAGTGCAAAACAAAAATTATAGTTTGGATCTAAGAAAAAACATGGCATTTCTATCGATTAGCGGATTATTTTCTAGATATTCCTCATCACAAGGACCTGTTTACGCTGTTGATGATGTCGACTTTGAATTAAATTCTGGCGAATCTATTGGAATTGCAGGAGAAAGTGCATGTGGAAAAAGCACTTTGGGATTGTCATTAATTAGAATGCTTTCTGGCGGTGAGAGTTTTGGTAAAGTTGTATTTAATGGAGATTCTATTTTGGATATTTCTGAATCTAATTTTGATAACCAATTCCGTTGGAAAAAAATATCTATGATTTTTCAAGGCGCTATGAATTCTCTGGATCCTGTTTTTACCATTAAGCAGCAATTTGTTGAAATTTTAAAACAACATAATTTTGATGGTGATATTGATGATCTGATTTTGGATTCAATTAATTCTGTTTATTTGGACAAAAATATTTTAAAAAAATATCCTCATGAATTAAGTGGTGGAATGAAACAAAGAGTGATCATTGCGATGGCTTTAATTCTTAAACCGCAATTTGTAATCGCGGATGAGCCTACCACTGCACTTGATGTCTTAATTCAAGCACAAATAATCAATCTACTAAAAATATTAAAAAAAGATGGAATGTCTTTTATGCTAATCACCCATGATTTAGCTGTTTTATCTGAAATTGCAGATAAAATCGGTATAATGTATGGCGGTCAAATGGTTGAATTTGGTTCTTCTAAAGAAATCTACAGTAACCCCAAACACCCCTATACTCAAGGACTTTTGGAATCTATTCCGACACTAAAAGGAAATGCTCCAAAGTATATTCCTGGAACTCCTCCAAGTTTACTTGACGCTCCAACTGAATGTAGATTTATTGCTAGATGTCCACTGGCAATTGAAAAATGTAGACAACTTCCACCTAAATTTAAAACTGACAGTGGATATGTTAGGTGCTGGCTTTACGAAGATAAACAATAATTTTATTTTAAATTGAGATATTCTGAATCAATTTTTTTTAAATATATTTCTTGAATTAATTTTGTCTCTCTTTCTATAATTTTTCTAGAAATTATTTTTGCATATTTTATTAAATCCGGATCTTGATGCTGTACTTCGCATATTTCAATTTTTTTTAATATGCTTTGTTCAAATTCCATTATGCTGTGTAATTCTTTACTTACCTCTTCTATTTTCATTTGTTCATAATTTTTAGGTTTTCTTAAATTAATTTCATCAATTAATTTTTTAATATCTTTCACTGCGTCCATATTTCAATTTTTTTACTGTGTGTGTTATTTTTGTATTTCTTTTTTATGTTCTAAAATGTGTTTTAACCCATCTGTCATACTAAGTGAATCTAAATCTATTTCACAATAAGGACATTTCAAGACGTTTCTAGTTTTATGAATTCTTTTTGACAATTGGTAGGCATGAATCTATTATTCTTAGCATTTCTGATCTAATAGCTTTTTTATCTATTGAAACCCACACTCTTGATTTTTTTATTGCAAATGATATCGTTTGTACTTTCTTTCTTTCTTCCCAAACAAATTCAACTTCTCCTAAATTTTTATCAAAAAATCCTTCTAAATCTGTCTTCATAGCAATATGTGAAAATTGGTATTGTGTATTTTTTTGATCTAATAATGGTATTAATTCATGTCTCCTACCATGTGCAATTAATTCCCCTCTCTCACCTATCACTCCTACAAATCTAATGAATGGACTGATGGTAAGGATGTGTTTACAAATTAATTCAAATTTTTTTACTGCCATGTTGTTTCTTAAATTTTGATTGTATTTTAATGATATTGTTAATTCTTATTTATTTTTAAATTATTAGTGTATTTTTTTTAAAATAGCGTCCCTAATCCTAGCACAACAATACTTGTTTTGACTATTTTACCTGATATCATAACAATTAAAAATTTTCTAAATTTCATTTTTTTTACACCTGCTGTAATCAACATCAAATCTCCTACTACTGGAATCCATGCTGCAAAAAATATTGCACCCCATCCAAATCTATTCAATAATTTATGGTGTTTTTTTTCCTGTTTTTCTACATGTTTTTTTACAGGTTCTTCTGTGTTTGATTTTCTTCCAATCTTTTTTAATAATTTACTTCCCCCAAATCCTATAGTATAATTTAAAATTCCCCCGATAACCGATCCTGCGATTAACGCAATTGCCACAAGAAAAACACTTTCTCCCCCTATCAATAACGCTGAGGTTAAAATTTCTGTTGGTAATGGTAGTGCAGTAGCTGCTAATAGTGAATTTAAAAATAAACCAATTATCCCATATTCTTGAAATGTGTTATTAGCTAGAATTTCTTGCGCTTGCAGATAGTATTCCATGAATAACTCATAACTCATGATTATGCACTTCTACTATCTTTATTATTCACTTTCATTTGAAAATAGTTCGTTTTAATTAAATACTGCCTAAAATTCATTTTATTAATGGATTTTACTGATATTTTTCCATTTGCTGTTGGTGATGGATATATTATTTTAGCACTTGTAAATTTTTTTGGTTCCCTTATTCCTTTTGTACCTCTTCCTGGTTTCTTATTACTTGCTACAATGTCTATTGGAAATGAATATGATTTACATATTTTAGCATTAGTTTCAGCAGTTTCAGCTACTGCTGCAAAACAAATTATATTTTATGTTAGTTTTAAAGGCAGAAAAATAATTAGTAAAAAAACCCTAAAAAGAATGCGTCCATTTCAAAGATTAGTTACAAAATATGGTGCAGCCGCAGCATTTGTTGCAGCTGCAACTCCTATGCCTGATGATATTATTTTTGTACCTTTAGGATTGGCAAAATATAATCCAAAAAGATTTTTTATTTCTACTCTTGTCGGAAAAATTGTTCTTAGTTATTCTATAGTTTTTCTATATCATTATTTGGGACTATCTGTAGTTGAACCACTAGTAAAAGATCTTGATGATGCAACTCCTATCTATATTGGTGTTGTAGTTTTTGGAATAATGATGACTCTTGTCATTGTTCTTCTTTTAAGATTAGATTGGGCTAAAATTCTTGGAAAATTTTTACCTTGGACATTAGATGAAAATAATGATGATGAATTAGATAAATAATTTTTATATTTTATAAAATCCATCAGTATTTTTTCTAAGATGTTTTCACGTTTATTTTTATTTAATAAAATTATTTTATGATGTATGCTCAATGTCTATCTTAATTTTTTCGCCTTCTTTTATTTTTTTTATTAATTTAAATAATTTTCTTATGTCTTTTTTTAGTACACTAATTAATTTTTGATTATAAATTGTTGCAGCTGGATGAATTGTTAAAAAATATAGCTGATTATTTTTTCTAACTATTTTTCCTCTAAATTTTATAATTTCTTTTCCATCTAGTAGTGAATTAAATGCTGTATTGCCTAAAATACAAATTATTTCTGGTTTAATTACCTCTATTTCTTTTTTAAGGTAATTCTGACAAGTGTTTCTTTCAATTTCTGTCGGAACTCTATTTTTTGGAGGTCTACATTTTACGATATTTGTTATGTACACTTCATCTCGACTAATTCCTGCACTTTCAAGGGCAGCAGATAATTTATTCCCGGCAACTCCTATGAATGGCTCTCCTTTCATATCTTCATTCTTACCTGGTGCTTCTCCTACAAATATTACATCTGATTTATAATTCCCTTTTCCTGGAACTGCGTTATTTCGGGTTGCACTAAGTTCACATTTTGTACATTCTGTAACCTTTTTTTTGATTCCTTGTAATTTTTTTTCCATACTAATTTACACTTTTTACTATTGCTGTCCCTCTAATTGTTGGCCCTCCATTTCCCATCATCATCGATTGCATTGGATCACCTTTACCGCAATTAGTTATTGGTCTCACTGCGAAGTCATTTCCACATGCATCAATTGAATTAAAAAATTCTGGTGCAGTTCCCATCACAATAACGTCTCTAAGTAAATCTGTAATTTCACCATTTTCAATTTTTTGTGCATATTGGCATGAAATATTCCAATTATATCGATTCATGTCAATTGATGGAACTTTCATGTTTGAAATATAGTATCCATTTTTTACATCCTTAATTATTTCATTTACACTTTGATCTCCATTACCGATGCATGTACATGCCATGCGAATTAATGGCATGAATCGATAATCTGTTGCTCTCATATTTCCAGTTGGTATCGTGTTGAATATTTCTGATGTTTCTCTATTTTGCATATGATTTCTTAAAACACCATTCTCTACTAGGGTTGTTTTTTTAGTTTCAACTCCTTCATCATCAAAATTATACCATCCTAAACTTCCTTTGATTGTTGGATCATCAAACACATTTAATTTTTCTGAGCCTATTTTTTCTCCAATTTTTCCTTTCCACCATGCACCTCCTGCCCATGCCATTTCTTTGCCTAACACTCTATCTGCTTCTGATGGGTGCCCTAGTATTTCATGTGTAAGTAATGATACAAAATCTGGATTCATTACGACCGTTGCTTTTTCTTCTTTTACTGGTTTTGCATAAATTAGTTCTGATGCTTTTTTTGAAATTTCTTTTGCACTTTGTTGAATTTTATTTGCAATTAATTCTAATCCTCCTCTTCCTCCTTCTGTTATGTTTACTGACTGTGTTTGACCTGATTCATGTGCAGTAGCAACCATTTCCATAATTATGTCTGTAAAATTTTGTAAAATCTCTGAGCCTTCACTGTTTACAAAATATTTTGAATTAGTTGTATGTGATGCATGGGTAATTGACTTGATTATTTTTGGAGTGCCGCTAATTATTTTATTGCATTCAAATCCTATTTTTATTAATTCTTCTATGTCTGTTTTTTTTAAAACTGGAAAATTAATTTCTTTTTTATTAACTGGATTACTATGCAGTTTAATTTCTTTATTTTTTATTTTTCTATAATCTAAATTTTTTAGTGTGTTGTCTAAAATATCTTTTATCCCATCAAATGAATTTGGATTTGTTATTGAGCAAAAACTCCATGTTCCATTTTTAATTAATCTGACTCCAACTCCTTTGATTTCATTATTTTTTATGTGTTCGATGTCATTATTTTCAATTAATGCTGAATTTTTTATCTGTTGGTCTGCTCTAACATCTGAATACTGTACATTTTTTTGATCGAGATATTTTATTATTTTATTTGCAATATCTTGTAGATCTTGGTCCATGATGTGTGATTGTTCTAGTTAGTTCTAAATCTTGTACTATTGATGATTGGATATTGCAGGCATGGTAAAGTAATATTCATCCTCAAAATTGAAATCTGCTGAACTCTTTTTCCTTAAAAATTCAAAATACTGCGTACAATTTTGATAAAATTCCATATTTTTCCTTATTTCTTGCTGCATGCTTTCTGTATCTATATTCAAATTTTTTAATGAGAGTGAGCCATATTGATCTAGACTGTTTGTTTTCTTTAGCTAAATCCATTGAATATTTTTTATACTGAGGTATTGATCAAATTTTATGACTTCTGTAATAGTTGCTGATACTAGTGTTATAATTAATGGATATCTTGCTGATCAAATTGAATCTGGTTCTATTCGAAATTCTGAAGTTATAATCCCCCAAGCTGTATTTGACGAACTACAATCTCAAGCTTCTAATCATAAACAGCAGGGATTTATTGGATTGGAACAAATTCAAAAACTTAATAAATTATCTGGTAGTTTTGGTTTAAAAATTATTTTAAAAGGCTCACATCCTTCCATTGATGATATTAAATTTGCCGCTAGTGGTAGAATTGATGCTTTAATCATTGATATGGCAAAACAAAATAATGCTATTCTTTATACTTCTGATAATGTGCAGCATTTAGTTGCAGTAGCTGAAGATGTACAAACCGTATATTTAAGACCTAAAATTATATCTGAGACACTTGAATTCTTAAAATTTTTTGATAGTGATACTATGAGTATACACCTCAAAGAAAACCAATACCCTCTTGGTAAAAAAGGAAAACCTGGTAACTTTTTACTTACTAAAATTGGTGAGGATGTTCTTTCTAGAGATTATCTGAAAATGATTTCTTCTCAAATATTATCTGCTACAAATATTTCTGATTCTAGTAATGTTGAAATTTCTAAAACTGGTGCATCTGTTATCCAGCATGATGATTATCGTATTGTAATCACTTATCCTCCATTCTCTGAATCATATGAAATAACAATTGTACATCCTACTGTGAACTTAACTCTTGAAGATTATACTATTTCTGAAGCATTAATGAAACGTTTGACTGATAGGGCTGAAGGAATTTTAATCTCTGGTTCTCCTGGTTCTGGAAAAAGCACTTTGGCTTCAGGTTTAGCAAATTTTTATCATGAACGAGGCAGTATTGTTAAAACATTTGAATCTCCTCGTGACTTACAAGTTAATGATGGAATTACACAATATAGTAAATTAGATGGAAGTTTTGACAATACTGCTGATATTTTATTATTAGTTCGTCCTGACTATACTATTTTTGATGAAGTAAGAAGAAGAGAGGATTTCACAACTTTTTCTGATTTACGCCTAACTGGAGTTGGTATGATTGGTGTAATTCACGCCAATTCACCTTTGGATGCTATTCAGAGATTTATTGGTAAAATTGAACTTGGAATTATTCCTAATGTTTTGGACACTGTTGTGTTTGTAAATGATGGTGATATTGAGAAAGTGTATGATTTAGAATTAAAAGTAAAAGTTCCTACTGGTATGACTGAATCTGATTTAGCTAGACCTGTAATTGAGATAAGAAATTTTGAAGATAATGTTTTAGAGCATGAAATTTACACTTTTGGAGAAGAAAATGTAATTGTACCTGTTGTAAAGCGTGGAGAAAAAGCAGGTATTGAAAAATTAGCCGAGGATAAAATTAAAGATTATTTTAAAAAATATGATTCTAATGCACTAGTTGAAATTTTATCTGCAAATCGTGTTAAAGTAATTGTAAATGAAGATCGTATTGCATCTATTATTGGTAGGGGCGGAGTCAACATTAATGAAATTGAAAAATTCCTAAATGTTCACATTGATATTGTTGCTAAAGATTCTGAATTATTATCATTAACACCCGATGACGTTTCTTTTACTTTTTCAGAATCAAAAACGGGATTGTTGTTTACTGTTAACAGAGAATACACTTCCATGTATGTTGATATTCATGCTAATGAAAAATTTTTTGCTACAGTTAGAGTTGGTAAAAAAGGACAAATTAAAATTTTAAAACGTTCTGATATTGGAAGAAACTTACTAAACTCTACTACTTCACAAAATGACATTCAGTTATTTCTTAAAGATTTTTAATTTATCAATTTTAAATATTTAGAGCGATATTTCTTACCTATCTTTTTTGTCGTTCTTTGGATACTTTCTTATTTTTTTCTATTCTATCGTTAATGATTGTATGACCTCTAATTATTAGCAATAGTATTTCCTCTCTTAAGCGACTAAGGTCCATTAAAGCTGAAATATTTTCTTCTTTAGATATTTTTTCATCAACATGTAGCTCAAGAATTTTTTTGTACTCTTGATGATAATTTTCCAGAACTTGTTTCATATCATTATCTTTTAGGTTGGCAAGTCTAGGAATTGTCCTTTTGCGAATTCTTACAAAATCTGTTCTAAGCTTAGATGTAATTGACGTGTCTACTATTCCATTTTCAGGAAGGTCTAGTATAGTATCGGTCATACTATGACTGCGTTACACTAGGTCAATTAAATATTTTTAAAATTATCAATAATTTTTGGATTTGCTTTTAGAAAAGTAATGAATTTTCTTAATTGTTTTATTGTTTTAGGATTTAGGTGATGCTCTATTCCTTCTGTATCTTGATTTGCAGTATCATAACCTACTCCTAATATTTCAAAAAATTCTAATAATATGCCATGTTTTTGACGAATCCCTTCTGCAACTTGCATTCCTTTTTTTGTAAGATTTATTCCATGATATTTTTCATATTCTAAGAATTCTCCTTCATCTAACCTTTGTAGCATTTTAGTTACACTTGGAGCACTTACATTCATGTATCTTGAAATATCTAATGTAGTTGCATATCCTTTTAATTCTACCAACTCTCCTATGATTTCTAAATAATCTTCCATTCTAGAGCTAGAGCGTGTTTTTTCCACTGCATGCGCTGCCTTGATTGATTCTAGCCTTTCAGAGTTTTTTGACTTCATCTGTTCTTTGTTAATTAATTAAATCTATAATAATTGAATGTCTGTTGGCATATCTTAGCTATTCTTTGTTGACTTGAGTGTAACCATTGTTGATCTTTTCATGTTAATTGTTTTTTTTAAAATTTATGTTAGAATGATAGATCCTCTAAAACAACGACTAGCAAATTTACAAAAATTTTCTGATTCTGCTAAGCGCCGAGCAAATTTGTATACTGATATTGCAAAAATAGGTGGTTCTACTCCTAGTAGATCTCTTGATGTTCTTCAAAAAGCACCTGCGCCTGGCAAAAAATTACAAAAAATTGGTTTTTTGATGTTATGGATACCTGAGCCTACAGGAGTAACATGTGCAATAGGTGCACCTATGATAATTGCTGGAAGATATTTAGATAAAAAATACAACAGTTCCACCATTCATGATATTGGGCATCATACTAAAAACAATATTTCTTCAATTGCTGATTTTAAAAATTCTTTAATCTCATAAATTAATTTTTAAAAGGAGTATAACAAATGAATTTATGACTAGTAGATCTCAGGCATTAATTCCTATTTTCATTGCTGCTGTAATTATTGGCTCTGTTGGATTACTTACTTTACCAAGTGAAATTAAACTACAACAAGTAGAATTTCCTAGGGGCGTGATTAAAGTCAATGATATTCCTCTTGAAGTTCAAATTGCCGATACTGAACCCACCCGTGTTCGTGGATTGATGTTTCAAGACCAACTACCTTTTGATCAAGGCATGCTTTTTGTATTTCCTGAATCTGGATTGTATTCTTTATGGATGCTTAATATGCAATTTCCATTAGATATGATTTGGTTTGATGGCGATGGTGCAGTTATACATATTGAAAAAAATGTCCCACCATGTGTAATCCCTATTGAAATTGCTGCAGGATGTCCAAGCTTTGTACCTAGTGGTGAGGCCACCTACATTCTTGAAGTTACATCTGGTTTTGTTGAACGATATAATATCACAAAAGATTCAATTCTTGAAATTATTTCTATTTGAGATTGCAAAACCTTATCTTATAATCTATTGACTGATAATTTATGAATAAGATAATTCCTATTTCTATTATTATTATTACGATATCTTTTGCTGCAATTCTTTTAACTCCTGAAAATTCTTCTATGCCTTCATCAGAAAATCTCTATCAATACGGGTTCACTTTTTATGATGTTGAAAAAATAAAGGTATCTTTATCTGAACAAAATATTTTCATGTCTATTCCTACTCCTATTACAGATCATACTATTGAAAATTACTGTGCAATTCATGATGATGTTTTATCTGCTATTGACTATTGCACTACAACTGCTATTCAAGGTCCAGATGGAAAATCTCTAGGAAATATTAGCATGGGCGGTAGTCCAGATAATCCTATAATGGCTATTGCGTTAGTTGAATCCTCCCCATTTTTAGATTCAAAATCTGATGAAATTGGAATTGTTTTTGAAATTATGATTGAAACTTTAGTTTGCGACTGTTGGAATGAGAAACAACCTGGTGGCTTTGAATCTGTTGACGCCTGGATAGATGCTGCTACCGTCAAATATGATGAATCTTCTCACACTATTCCTCTAAAATCCACAATTACTGGGCTGGGTGATGAAACATTAATTCTTGAGATTACGTCTAAAAATAACTCCTACTTATGGACTTTAATTATTCTAAAGTGAATTGATTGTGTATTATGAAATTATTTAATTTGAGATTACAATGATTGATCAATTATGGTTAATTCCTTTGGGATTCGCTGCTGGTATATTGGGATCTATGATTGGCCTTGGGGGTGGAATAATCGTTGTTCCAATTTTAACCTTTTTTGGTTTTCCACCTACTGTCGCTGCAAGCAATAGTCTTTTTGCAGCATTTAGTAATTCTGTTGCATCTACAATTTCTTACTCCAAACAAAAAAGAATTGAATATTCTCTAGGATTAAAACTAGGATTACTTGCAATCCCTGGAACTATCTTGGGTGCGATAATTTCTACTGACGTTGCCCCTGATATTTTTAAAATTTTATTTGGATTTATTCTAATTGCTTCTTCTGTTTATATTTTTTTAAGAAAACAAATTGAATCTAGGGATAAAATAATTTCTAAACAATTGATTCTTTTTACAATTGGAATAAGTTTTTTCGCAGGAATTGTTTCATCCTTTTTTGGAATTGGCGGAGGGATTATTTTTGTACCTTTGATGGTGGTTGGAATGGGAATGTCTATGAAAAAAGCAGCACCCACTTCACAATTAATTTTATTATTTGCATCATTATCTGGAATAATAGTTCATAGTATTTTGGGTCATCCTGATTTTCTTCAATCAGGATTTTTAGCTATCGGCTCTTTCTTTGGAGGGTTGGTTGGCGCAAAATTATCTTTAAGTGTGAAAGAGAGAAATTTAAAAATTCTAATATCTGTTGTACTGCTATTAGCAGCTGGAAAACTATTCTTTGATTCTTTGAATAGCGGTTCTTTTTCTTTAATTTTTTAGCCTCAAATAATTATTTGTATTTTTATACTAATTTTTTCATATATAGTGTTCATTAGATTTTTTAATCTGATGGCTGAGGAGACAAGTTGGCTCCTTAGTATTATTTTATAAATTACTATGCTGGCTCTTTTTTAATTCTGTAAATATTTTTTTTTGAAATTACAACTAACTCGTTATCTTGTGTACTTGCTTCATAATCTATTATAATTTTTCCAAATTCTTCGTCTATGTCTTCTTTTTTTGTAACCGTAAATTTTAATTTTAACACTTGTTCTGTATAATGTGGTTTTAGAAATCGTGTGTTTCTATTCCCCCATTCTGAATCTCCATCTGTTCCAAGAAAAATAATATGATTTCCGTAAATTTGTTCTAACCTTGTAAATTCGCCTTCCATTCTTGACAATGTTGCTCTTCCTGAAATCATTTGCTGTTTTTCTTTTATTTTATTTTCTAAAATCACATTTCTAATTCTTGAAAATTTTAGATATGACTCTAATTCGTTATTTGAAATACTGCATGTGGAATAAAATGATTCTCCAACTATGAATTCCGAAAATTTCTTCAATCTTATCTTGTTTCATCAACACAGAATGTTACTTCTGCAGACGAAAGTGCATGTTCTGTAACTAGAAAATTAAATGCGTCTGCTATTCTTTGATTGTTTGGTTCTGAACCTGTAACTGAACCTGGGAAAATTGTGAACATTCTGATTTTTGATTTTAGCACATCACTTAGTTCTTGGTTAACTGTGGTAGTGAATGGTCTTAATGCTCCTCTGAAAACTTCCACTTGGGCTCTTTGTGTTCCTGTAACTTTTCTTCCTATTGGTAAATCTGGACCGATAATCATTATTGCACCTTTTGCATCTTTATACAACCGTGGATCTTCTTTACCGCCTGGTACAAATTGTTCAAGTGCTCTTTGTGCAACTGTTGCAGGTGTTGAAATAAATTTCTCGGTTAATTCTTCCCATGCTGGTCTAGTTAATTCAGTTAATTTTTCAATTTCTGGTAATTTTCCTGTTATGTGTATTACGCCTAAAATTTCTCCAATGTTTGTTCGTGCTGTGTTTAACCACCTTTGAACTTCTTCAGGATTTTTAATGTCTACTATGTGTGAGTGGAATTTACCACTAATGTATTCTTGAAGATCAGTTGGTGTTGTTTGTGATATAAAACATGCAACTTTTCCCCCGTTCTTTTCAATATGTTGTGCTAAAAATTCCACGCGCTCTGCATCTGTTTTGTCTGTTGCATCAATTGTAAATACCACAGCTTTCCCCGTAAAATTTGGCTGATGCACTCCTGGTGCTGTAGTTCCAATATGCGGTTTAACTGGATAAAATACTCTATCTCCTGGAATTACTTTTCCATTAACAATTTTTGCAATTTCATCATCACACAAATTTAGAACTGTTTCTGCAACTTGTCCTTGAGTTAAGAATTCTTTATTTGCAATCATATGTGATGTGTTATTTTGAACTTTTTCTGCAATTGTTTGTATTTTATTTAATAAGTTAGTTAATGTCTCAGTTAATTTTGCAACGTCTTTCCCATTTGCTAATTTTGTTGCTGCGTTTGCAATTCCTTCTTTAATAACTGAATCATCTTCTCCCAATAGTGAAAGTAATTCTTTGTTTGCTGCATCCACTTCTGTTGGATTAAGATCTTCAAATCCTCCAACCCTCATAAATTCTGCTGCTGCTTTTGGATATACTGTTTTGTAAATTCTATCTGAATGAACTGGGCCTGGATTTGTTGCAATTGAAATAATTCCTTTATCAGTTAATTCCCATGACATTAATTCTGCTAATCTGTTCTTTGCACCTTGTGCTGCAGTATATGGGCTTCTAAATCTATATGGTCTTTGTTCTAGTGGTTTCTCTTCTGTGAAAAATGTTGAAATTGTAATAATTTTTCCTCCTTCTTTCATTACTTTGAGTGCTTGAACTGAACCCCAGAATGTGCCGGTAAGGTGAATTCCAATTGTACTCTTGAATTCATCTAATGATGCATTAGGAAAACATGTGACTGGACCTGAGACACCTGCATTATTGACAATATTATCCACTGTCACGTTATCATTTTTTAAATCCTCAAACATCTTATTCATTGCATTTTCATCGCTTACATCTACACCTGAAAAAATTCTGACACTTGCACCGCTCTGTTTTTCTGCGATAATTGATTCTAGCATTTTAGATGTTTCATCTAATGGCTCCCTTCGTCGCCCTAGTATGATGACACTTGCACCATTTTCAACAAATTTTTTGGCAATGGCTTGACCTATTCCTGTACCGCTTCCTGTGATTAAAGATGTTTTATTTTGAAATTTTAACATAAGTAATTTGCCACATCTTTTGTGATATTTATTTGGATTGATCTTTACCTGCTTTTTTTCTTGATATCTTTATTTGTGGGTATGATGTGATGTTTTTTATGCATGATACCGAATCTGACACATTCATTCGTCAAACATGGCCTGAAAAATTTAGTGCCATGCTAAAAGAGATCGGGGTAGATTCTGAGTCTAAAGACATTGCAACTGATCCTGTTGAAACTGATGATTACTATAGTGGATATTTTTCTCAAACTGCAAGGATGGTTACTAACAAAGGGTGTATTGATATTAAAAATTCTAACATTGACGTCGTACAAATTATTCAAAAGGGATAATCATGCCAGATCCAAATCCACTTCCATGGGGCGCACAAGATAGATTTCAAGCACATTTTATTGTTCGAAAAAATGTTGGTATATCTGCTGTAAGTTATACTGCTAAAACCCGTCTTCATACAAAAGGTCATTTTGCTTCAAAAGTTGTTACTAAAGTTGAATGGAATGGTCATGGTGGTTTATCTTTGAAATTAAATGCTGATGATGAACTAAATGATATGATTTCTAAACAATCTGTTAAGGGTGCAACCATCTTTGTTGAACCTACTGACACTGCTGTTAGAATAAGGGGTAAATGGGATAACCATATTTCATTTGGTATCACCAAGGAACTTTTTGAAATTTATGATAGAATCGCTGGACACATAAAATCTGTTTAAGCTTTCCACCAATCTAATCCAAGAAAATCTACTTTGTCTTTTCCTTTAGGAATTGCAAAAATGAATTGTTTTCTAACTGATGATGCAAGTCTACCTGTAATTGTAATTTCTGTTGCTGGGATTGTATCGTTTCTACCATATACTTGGATCAAGTATGGTGAATGATCAATCCCTGGACCTTTTTCATAAACTGCGAAATCACAGCCAAATTTTATTCCTGGATTAATTATGTACCCTTTGTCGCGAAAATGTTTGTAAACTTGATATTTGTTTTCAAAATCAAAATAAGCTTTTTTACCTATTTCAATTAATTCTTCAGTTGTTATTTTATTTTTTAATCTATTAATTGTAATTTTTTTATTTTTTAAAAGATACAATCCTTCAATTAGATCTAAAACTAATGGTGCATCTATCTCTTCAATTTTTGGTTTTGGAATGCCAATTGGTTTTCCGTAGTACCCTTGACTGAAAAGTTTTCGTGAGTCCTCAATACTCCATACTATTATTCTATTTTCTATTAACTCACTTTTCATATCTTAATAAAATATTATATGTATATGAATTCTATAGTGCGGATACGTGGTTATGGATATTAAAAATAAAATAGAATTAAAATTATTTTTTACTATAGGCTCAATGCTAGCAGTATGAATGAGTCTGAAACTTTCTGACATTTGTCTGACATTTCTTCAATACCTTCTATGACATCTTTGATTAACAACAATTCCTTAGGATCCTTTACTTGATCTAGAAGTTTTATTGTGGCTTCTCTATACTTGATATCTATTTGTCTTTCTATGGTTTGTGTTTCTTGAGCCAATTCAATTGCGTTGGCTGTATTTGTATTGAGACTTCTAATAATTTCATTTAGTTTGTAGACTTCATCCACAACTAATGAAATTAGTTCTGAAATATCTTTGTCAAGTTTTGAACTTTTCAGCGTAGCTATGTTCACATTTGAAAGTTTGAATGCAATACCTGTGATGTAACCAGCTATTTCATCCATTGTATAAGATGTGTTTAGAAGATTTTCTCTATTCATGATTAATCCTCCTACATCTGCAACTTCTCGTGTAATTTTTCTTCTGAGATTTTCTACTTCTTCCTCTATTGTTGAGATTTGTTCCAACGTATTTTTTACTGCTTTCTTGTCTTTTTTCATTAAAGAATCAGTTAGTGTTCCAAGTTCTCTAGATGCGTTTAGAATTCTATTGATCTCATCTTGTAAAACTGCTATGGCCTTTCTTTTTGCTTGAACTTCAAGTTCTCCACTATACATAACACAGAGTAAAAGACCCCGTGGTAATTTAAATCCTCTATGGTTTTTGATATTTTTTGAGTATTATTACATCAAATTTTTATCATGTGCTGCCTTATTCTGTCCTTTGTATAATGACATTACTTCTTCATCTGTTGATGCGTCTTCAACTGTTTTCTCTACTCTAATTTTTCCTGTAAATTTTGGAAATCTTAATGCTAACCCTGCGTCTTTTCTTATTTCATTTATTGCAGTTTTATGAATTGGGCTTAGAGTAATTTCTGATGCTACGACCTCAATTACTAATTCTGGTTCAAACCAAACATCTGCTTCCATTTCGCTATTGATACGAGGATTTTTTTTAATTGTAATTTTTGGATTTAAAATTTGATATAGTTGATCTAAACTTTCATCTGTAAAACCTGTACCTACTTTACAAATACTTGGAAATGTATCTGTATTTTCATCATATGTTGCAAGTAGCAATGTGCCATAACTGCCTGTTCTTCTACCTTTTCCAAAAAATCCACCTATCACAACAAGGTCTAAACTATCTCCTAATTCATTTCGATACTCTCTTTTTAATTTTAGCCAATGACTTCCTCTTGATCCTGCTTGATATGGCTTATCTAACATTTTTAGCATTAATCCTTCACTTCCTGCATTGATACTATTTTCAAAAAATTCCTCAATTTCGTTTTCTGTTTTTGCTATTGTCATTGGTATGTATTTTGCAAATTCATTTTCTTTTACTATGATTTCTAATTTTTTTCTTCTTTCATGATAGCTTAATTCTGTACAGTTTTTTCCATTACAATACAGTACATCGAAAAAATTAACTGTGATGGGGTATTCTTTTACTGCTTTTTCAATTTTATATTTTCTTCTTCGGTGCATTAATTCTTGAAATGGTAAAAAATCTCCTGTGTTTTCATTTATTGCTACTATTTCTGCTTCTAGTATTGCATTTTCTGCTTGAAATATTTTTGGAATTTTTTCTATGATGTCTGGATAATAATTTGAAATTTTTTCTAAACTTCTAGAAAATAATTCTATTTTGTCCCCTTCAATGTGAATTTGTACCCTTTCCCCATCTAATTTGTACTCTATGGCAAACCCATTTCCCATTTTTTCAACTACTTCATTTTCACTCTTTACTCTGTCTGCAAGCATAGGGCGAATTGGATTGAATAACTCTATTTTAAATTCTTCAATACCTTTTATTCCTTCCATTGCTATTATTTGTGCAACTTTTCCTAAATCACTTGAAACATTATACGCATGTTCTAACATTTTTCTATTCTCTTTATTTCCTGAATATGCTATTGCTAATGCATCCATTACTGTATTTTCTGCAACTCCTAATCTTAGAGTTCCAAGTAATATTTTTAAAATATAAGTTGCTTCTAATGGATTTGCGTCATTTAGTAAACTCGATATGTATTTAATTTTCATATCTTGAGATTTTGAACCTTCCAGCCTTGCAATTTTGAATAATGTTTCATACACCCTCTCTACTGTGATATTTTCAACAAGAAAAGTTGTTTGTGTTTTTTGTTCTAGAATTTTTGCTGCTGCATGACCTAGATCTCCTCCTTTGTTATATTCATCTTCAATTTTTTTAATTGCTATTCCTGATGATTTTGAAATTGCTCTCATTGCTAGTTTTTCCGCAACTCCTAATTCTATCCCTTCAAAATCTGGTCTTAATTTTCCTTGAAGAAGGTATGTGATTTTTGAAATCACATCATGTGGTGTTTTTTCAAATAATTCTACTAGATACTGTGTCAACTCTAATCTTTTTCTTGTTGATTCCATTTTTTCAAAAGCGTCTGCTAAAATAGAATATTGCATAATCTGATTCTATCTTTTCCTGAATAAAAGTCTGAATCTAAATATATCTAAAAATTGTTGGTTTATCTGAATTTCCAAGATCTGACACTAGTGCAAAATTATGTAGCGGATACATTTGCTTATACTGTTTCATAAAACTCCATGCTACATCATGTGTTTTAAATTCCGTTCTAATTCCATCGATTTCACTTTTCTTACCAAATACATCTAATGGAACTATTCTGTAATCTTTTGGACGATTATGTGGTCTAGCTCTAAGATACCATGTAAATGCAAAAACTAACACCGTACCTAAAATTACGTATTCTCCAGCCATTTTAAAAAATGCTAAAATTATTCCTGGTATGGTTTGCCCAAATAATACTGCTAGAAAACTTGAAAATGAACTTATTGCTAACACTGTGAAAACATACGTCTTCCAATCAAATATTTTCAGGAAGGTGTTCATACCTGTCCCTTACTGTAGTCTTTTTGATTTAACTATTTCGTAAGATTGTGAAAATACGAGATCCCTAGTCTGGATCTTCGTAGTTTTCTTTTCTATCTGTATTGGACGTATCTTCTTTTTTCATTGGCTTCATTTTTGATTCAAGAACACTCATTCTTGCTTTGTATCCCTCAGCATATTCTAATTCTGATGGTACTAGGGTTGCTGGATGAATGAATCCTTGACTTCTGATTGTAATTGCTTTTTTCGTTGCAATTTCTCTAATGTAATCCCAATCTGGTGTGGAGAATCCGTCAAATGGTCCTACCAATTTACCATTGTGCATACTAAAGACTAATGCTTCTACAATTGGAATACAAAAGTTGATTGATGCTGCGGAGTTTAATTTCACTGGCATCAATGGCATGTTGTGACTTCCTCTTGTGTTTCCTGCAACAAAGTGTGGATTGTTAAACATACTTCCAACTTCTTCTGTTGCTGGAAAATTCTTTTGTGTTCTTACTAACATTATTGGATCATCTTTTCCAACATATGTTCCTGCAATGTTGTGCAATCTATCTGTAGATGCGTCTAGAATTGGTTCACCTTCCTTTGTGTAAACTGAATCCACAACGTATCTTCCTGGATACATTAACGCTGCTTCTATGGTTGGTTTGTCTTCCCATAAACGTAGTTCTGCAATTTCTGCTTTTTCTACATCCATGATGTTCATCACTACTCCGCTTGCAAGAGATTTGTTTACAATTAATGCTGTATTGCTTAGTGCATCTACAAACATTCTGTATATTGGATAGTTGAATGCACCTGGTTCTGTTTTATCAGCTGCAAAAACTGTAAATGCTTCGTTAGGTCTTTCTTCAAACTCTAATTCTGCAACACCTGGACCCATTCCTTTTACATTACCTGAAAAAGAATCTTTTAACAAATCTTGACCAGCACCATATAGGCCCTCATCTTTTGCTACTTGTGTTCCTGCCATGAATGCATCCCATGCTAACTTGTGAATTTTTTCATTATCTACACCATGTCTATGTGTCATTACGATGTGTGTATCATCACCGCAATACCCGATGTAATGATCGATAAGTAAATCTCCTGAGTTTTCAACGGTATCTCTAATTGCTTTGATTAGTCCGTCACTTGGTTTTGTATGTCCGCCAATTCCGCCGACATCTGCTTTGATAACTGAAACTGTAATTTTCATATATCTATTTTTTTCTT
>JACKQG010002504.1_pt2 | contig 21383 bp, 21 predicted proteins | sample 8237621 | NCBI WGS metagenome assembly JACKQG01 (sample SAMN15677084, study PRJNA649215) | marine metagenome | biome: marine; feature: Black Sea; material: saline water; isolation source: suspended particulate matter (SPM) from the Black Sea western gyre | collected 2013-06-09/2013-06-10 | depth... | reverse complement strand
CCCTGATGGAATTCTTCGGGCAGCGGGAACCAGCGCAGCGTTTCGGCACTGTTGGAAAGCGGGCCTGTCGATTCTGCGGAGCTATTGGCGGTCGCGTCGGCTTGCTCGAGGATGGTTCGGGCTTCCTCAAGGTATCCCGCCAGGGCATCTTCACTGACGGTTTCCGCCCCTGATGAGGCGAGGTTGAAAATGTCCAGGTCTTCCAAGCCCTTCGGCGCAAGATCGGCAGCGTTATGATGCCGCCAGACCCCGGTTTGGGGATCGAAAGTATACTGGGGCAGCAATTTCCAACCGTGCCTGGCGATCAGATTAACGGCGCTGATGATGTAGTCCGCTACCGTGTCCGAAAAGAAATAATTAAACCCGATCCGCACCCAGCCGGGCTTGATGCCATTGCAGCCCTCCACAATACTGTCTTCAAAGGCGCGTGACTGATCCAGATCGATATGCAGCAACCGGTGCCCGTAGGGACCTGCGCACGAACAGCCGCCACGGGACTGGATGCCAAACAGGTCATTTAAAAGGGAGACGACAAAATCGTGATGCAGATTCAGTTTTCCATGGCGAATGACGAACGAGATGATCGACAGGCGCGGCAGATCAGGATTGCCCAGCACCTGAATATTCGGGTTGGCGACCCAGGTTTTCAGGGCGCGGTGGACAAAATCTTCCTCGCGCTTTTCTATCACATCAACCCCGACCCGGTCTTTAAGCTGAAAGACCAGGCCGGCGCGGATGCTTTCGATAATGGCCGGGGTGCCGCCTTCTTCACGGTGTTCATGATCGTCGATGTAAACATGTTCCATGGGATTGACATAACTGACCGTGCCGCCACCGGGACGGGACGGGACCTGATTTTCCATCAGTGACTTACGCATCACCAGCAAACCCGGCGAACCCGGACCGCCGACGAATTTATGGGGCGAGATAAACAGCCCGTCCATGGCCGGAAGACCTGCATCACCGGCCATATTGATTGCAACATAAGGAGCAGCGGCCGCGTAATCCCATAACGACAAGGCGCCATGGGCCTTAAGCAAGGCTGAAATGCCAGCCCGGTCAGAAATAATGCCGGTAACGTTGGAGGCGGCCGAAAAGCTGCCGATCACAAGCTCACGGTCTTTGTAAATTTCAAGCTGCTGCTCGAGATATTTTAAATCAATCCGGCCATCGGCATCCTCGTTGATGGGGATCACATCGGCGATGGTTTCACGCCACGTCAATTCGTTGGAATGATGCTCGTAAGGGCCGATGAAAACGACGGGGCGTTGATCGGCGGGAATATTTTTTGACAAGTCGTAGCGGGCATCAAGATTGGCCGGTATGCGGATATTGAGAATATCGATCAATCGATTGATCGCCCCGGTCGCCCCCGACCCACAAAAAATGACCGCGTAATCATCGTCAGCACCGAGCGATTTGCGAATAAGGGCGCGGGCCTGTTCCCGGTAATGGGTTGTCTGCAAGCCTGTCAGTGAGGTTTCCGTATGGGTGTTGGCGTAATAAGGCAACACCTGTTCGCGTATGAAATCTTCAATGAAATCCAGCGCCCGGCCCGATGCCGTATAATCAGCGTAGGTCAATCGCCTGGGCCCGAACGGCCCGCGAAAGATCCGGTCATCGCCAATAACCGCCTCGCGAATTTTACCAAGAAGGTCATGCTGGTCTGTCATTTTCTGGTGGCCTTCACCGTTATGTGATTGCTTGTGATTAGCATAATTTATCCGGGCAGTTTATCAACATGCCATGACTTACCGTTTTAAAATATTTGCAGCGTTCTTTTTATTTGTTGCCATCTCGCTGTCACTGCCCGTCTCCATGACTGTTGCCGACACCAACAAAACCCTGACCGTGGTCGAATTGTTCACCTCACAGGGCTGTTCCTCATGCCCTCCCGCCGATGCCTATCTTGGCGATCTGGCCACTCTCGATGAAAGCCGGGGTATTTTGGCATTATCCTTCCATGTGGATTACTGGGATAATCTGGGTTGGAAAGATCCCTATTCCAGCGCCGACAACACCCGCCGCCAGCGCACCTACGCCCAATATATGGACCTGCGTTACATCTATACGCCGCAGATGGTCGTGCAGGGAACTCTACAGGCAACCGGATCTGACCGCCAGACGATCACCAAGCAAATCAAGGCGGCCCGCAAATTGCCCACGGTTGCTGTGCAATTGCAACGCAGCGGCAACGCCGTGCAGGTCCTGCTTGCAGGCGCAAACCAACAGGTCAACGCCGATATCCACATGGTGATTTATGACAGGGAGCACACCACCGACATCAGGCGCGGCGAGAATTCCGGCAAATCCATCACCAATCGCAATGTCGTGCGTTCACTCAAAAAAATTGGTTCCTGGACCGGCAATGAAACAAGCCTGTCCCTGCCCCTTGATGACAACGGCGATGCCTGCGCCGTTATTATTCAGTCCCGGGCCAACGGCGCAATCCTCGGCGCGGCCACCATCGCCATCAATTAACTTAAACTTTAGTCCATGTCCGAAAATGGCCAGTCAAAATCCTGATTAAGGATATACTGGAACCATGGAATATGATTCTAAAACCTGTTACCAGGCTGTCAAAAGCCGTGACCCGCGTTTCGACGGACGCTTTTTTACGGCCGTGGTGTCGACCGGTATCTTCTGCCGCCCTGTTTGCCCGGCCATCACACCGCAGCAAAAAAACTGCCAGTTCTTTGACAATGCCGCCGCCGCCATGCAGGCCGGTTTTCGTCCCTGCCTGAGATGCCGCCCGGAGGCCGCTCCCGGCGGTCCCGCCTGGAACGGCGTTTCGACAACCGTGGGCAGGGCCTTGCGACTGATAAACGAAGGGGCATTGGATACCGGCAGTGTTGACGACCTTGCGGACCGCCTGGGTGTCGGCGAGCGCCATTTGCGGCGTTTGTTTGTTGAGCATGTCGGCGTCGGGCCCAAGGCTGTAGCGCAAACGCGCAGGGTCCTGTTCGCCAAAAAACTGGTCAACGAGACCGCCCTGCCGCTGACCGACATCGCGCTGGCCGCAGGGTTTGGATCGATCCGCCGGTTTAATTCCACATTCCAGAAAATCTATGCCCGCCCACCGCGTGAACTGCGCCGCATGAACGAAGTCGACGCCAACAGCGACGGCGCAGGCCTGACCCTGAAACTGTCTGTCAGGCCACCTTATGACGGCTCACTTCTGATCGGTTTTTTGCAAACCCGCGCCATTCCCGGCGTTGAGACAGTCAGTGACAATTCATACTGGCGCACCATTGCTATCAATAAACAGCAGGGCATACTGGAGGTTCGCCACGACCCTGAAGGCCGCCACCTGAAGGTCAAGGTCTCTCTTGCCGATACAAGTCACTTGCAAACGGTGATTGAGCGCAGTCGCCGCCTGTTCGACATTGATGCTGACAGTACCGCGATCAACGCCCTCCTTTGCCACGACCCGTTGCTGGCAAAGTCGATCAAGGCGCGGCCCGGATTGCGCATCCCCGGAGCCTGGGACACTTTTGAGATTGCCGTCCGCGCCGTCCTTGGTCAACAAGTCAGTGTCGCCGCCGCCCGCACCTTCGCCGGAAGGCTCGCCGCCGCCTATGGCACCCCTTTAAAAAATCCCAATGGTTCAGGGCTGGTCCACTTGTTCCCCACCGCAGAGGCATTAGCCGAGGCCGACTTGTCGGGCATCGGCCTGACCAAACGCCGCGTCGAAACCCTGCGTGGGTTATGCCGGGCTTTTGCAGATGATGATTTGGGCCTGGACGTGTCCTCGGGCCTTGAAGAAACACAAGCCCGTTTAACAGCCCTTTCCGGTATCGGACCGTGGACGGCCCAGTACATCGCCATGCGGGCGCTGGGCGAACCGGATGCCTTCCCGACAGGCGATTTGGGTTTGCTCAACGCGTGCAAAGCCATGGGCAAGGAAATGAGCGCCCGCGAACTGGACCAGCGGGCTGAAAACTGGCGACCGTGGCGGGCTTATGCCGCGATGCATTTATGGGCAATGTTGCCACCGCAAAAAAGGAAAGCAAAACGATGAAAATGATCTTCGACACGTTTTCCACCCCCTTGGGTGAGATGACAGCAGTGGTTCAGGGAGACGCCCTGTGCGTTCTGGAATTCAGCGATGACCCTGAACGCCTTGAGCAACAGCTAAAGCGCTTTGGCGCTTATGAAAAAGTGACGAAGGCAAACCCGCTCAAGATCCGTGGGCGTGTCAGCGCTTACTTCAAGGGCGAACGGGACGCTTTCACGGATCTGAAACTGGATACCGGCGGCACCGCATTTCAGCAAACCGTCTGGCGGGCACTGCAAAAAATTCCCCACGGCAATACCCTTTCGTACCGCGAACTTGCCAGCAACATCGGCAGGCCGAAGGCCCAGCGCGCCGTCGGCACGGCTAACGGACGCAACCCGGTGGCTATCATTATCCCCTGCCACAGGGTCATCGCCAGCAATGGAATGCTGGCCGGTTACGCAGGCGGGGTCGAGCGCAAACGTCAGTTACTGACGCTGGAGAGGAGTCTTTGAGCGGCCCCACCATGGCAGCGCGTGAGTGGTTCCTGTTGATTGTCTTGTCGTTGATATGGGGTGGGCCGTTTTTCTTTGCCGAAATTGCCTTGCGGGATTTAGGCCCACTGAGCATCGTTGGTGGCCGCGTCACATTGGCCGCCCTTGCCCTGCTTGTTTACGTCTACATGAGCGGCAAGCGGATGCCGTCAGATGTCGGAAGCTGGGGGCAATTTTTCGTCATGGGCGGCCTTAACAACATGATCCCGTTTTCGCTGATTGTCTGGGGACAGTCCTATATCGATAGCGGCCTGGCTTCGGTGTTGAACGCGACGACGCCGCTGTTCACCGTCGCCCTCGCCCACCTGCTGACCGCGGACGAAAAACTGAACATCAATAAAGCTGTCGGCATCCTCTTCGGGATCATCGGCGTTAGCGTCCTGATCGGCCCGGACGCCCTTGACAATATGGACGGTCAGGCATGGGGCAAGATCGCTATACTGGGTGCCGCCATCTGCTATTCCTTCGCCGGAATTTTCGGCCGCCGCCTGAGCCGCCATCCCCCATCGGTGGCGGCGACGGGAATGTTGATGGCGTCCAGCGTTATCATGTTGCCCGTAGCGCTGATTGTTGAAAGCCCGCTTGAAGCAAACCCTGACATGGCGACTTGGGGTTCATTGCTGACCATGGCCCTGCTCAGCACCTCGGTGGCCTATCTGATTTATTTTCATATCTTGGCGAAAGCCGGTGCCACCAACCTGCTGCTGGTCACCTTCCTGGTGCCGGTCAGCGCCTTGTTGTTGGGTATCCTGATATTAGGCGAACGCCTGACTGGCAACGCCATCATCGGCATGATCTTGATCTTTTCAGGCCTTGCCTGTGTTGACGGTCGGGTGTTCAGATTATTCAGGCGCCGCAGCACTTCTTGAATTTTTTGCCCGAGCCGCAGGGGCAGGGATCGTTGCGGCCAACCTTTAGGGCGGTCCGCTGCTGTTGCTTGGGATTAATCTCCCCACCCAGGCAGTACCAGCGATCACCATCGCGGCGAAAGCCGGAGCGTTCGTGATGAACGCCCGCGTTCGTACCAATTTTGTATTTTGCGACGAACTCGACGCTGCCTGTTGCGTCACCTTCCCCGCCTTCGCTGACGTTGCGGATCTCTAAACCCAGCCACTTCATGTTGGCGGTTTTGCTGACGTCCTCCTCGTCATCATCATCGCGCATTTCGGGGGCCAGGGTTTCGATCAGGTAGTCTTTATTGCCCAGGGAATATGCCGTATAGCGCGAGCGCATCAGGGCGAGGGCCGTCGGTGCCGGATTCCCCGCAATATAGGGCTCGCAGCACGCTTCAAATTGAAGATCAGACCCGCAGGGACATGTGCTCATCAAGCCAACCCACGCTCCATCATCGAGCTCATACGGCGGGCGAACTCGGCAACGTCAGACAGGGCTTCGCCTTCAAGCAGACGGGCCTGGTCGAGCAGCAGGAAGGCGGCGTCTTTGAGTTCATCGCTGCTGCCCTTGCCGTCCTTGGCCAATCCGGCAAGTTTAACAATAAGGGCATGATCCGCATTGATTTCGAGAATGCGCGGCGTCGACTGGTTCAATTGCTTGTGCTGTTTTAGCATCCGTTCCAGTTGAATATCCATGTCACCTTCGCCGGAGACCAGACAAACCGGACTGTCGGTCAGGCGTTCGGACAGGGCGACATCCTTGACCGCGTCACCCAATGAAATTTTCAAAGAAGCGATCAGTTCATCAATGCCCGGAGCCTGTTTTTTATCTTTTTTCTTTTTGTCCTTGCCATCCTTGTCAGCGCCTTTGGCTTCCTTGATGTTATCAAGGTCGGCACCGCCACGGGTTACCGACTTGAAGGGCTTGTCCTCGAATGAGCCAACGGCGGGCAACCAGAATTCATCGACCGGGTCGGTCATCAAAAGAACCTCGACCCCGCGCGCCCGGAACCCTTCCAGCTGCGGACTTTGGCGGACCGTCTCGAGATTTTCACCGGTAATATAGTAGATCGCGTCCTGGCCTTCCTTCATATCGGTAACGATGTCGGACAGGCTGCGCGGCGTCTCAGAGGTGGTCGTCTGAAAACGCGACACTTCGAGAATTTTTTCCCGGTTGGTTTGATCCTCATAAATACCTTCTTTGAGGACAGCGCCGAAGTTTTCCCAGAACGGCGCGTATTCTTCAGGTTTTTTCTCGGCCTTTTTCTTCAACTCGCCCAGCACCCGTTTTATCAGTCCGGTTTTGATCTTGGCGAGACGCGGGTCATGCTGGAACATCTCGCGGCTGATGTTTAGCGGCAGGTCTTCCGAATCGACAATGCCACGCAGGAAACGTAAGTAAGGCGGCAGCAACCCTTCGCAATCTTCGGTGATGAAAACCCGGTTAACATACAGTTTGACATGGCCTTTGCGTTCAGGCGTGAACAGATCGAACGGCGCCATGGTCGGGATGAACAACAGGTTTGTATAACTCATCACACCCTCGACCCTGTTGTGCAGGGTCAGCCAGGGTTCATCGAACGCATGGCCGACATGATGGTAGAATTCCGTGTACTGTTCGGCCTTGATCTCGCTTTTTTGCAACGTCCAAAGGGCCGATGCCGAATTCAGGGTTTCCTCGCGCTCGCCATCCTTGAAGATGATGGGGATGCCGATGTGATCGGAATGGGCCTTGATGATATGGCTGATACGTGGTTCGTCCAGATATTCCTTGTCTTCCTTGTTCAGGTGCAAGGTCACCGTCGTACCGCAGGTATCCCGCTTGGCCGCTTCGATGGTGAATTCGCCCTTACCGTCGGAACTCCACAGAAAGGCTTCTTCCTGACCAGCCTTGCGGGTCAGGACATCGACCTGGGAGGCAACCATAAAGGCCGAATAGAAACCGACGCCGAACTGGCCGATCAGGGAAACAGTGTCCTTGTCTTTGGACTTGCCCTTTTTGTCGGCCTCCGCATTGGCGTTGGCCTGGGCGAGAAACGCTTCGGTGCCGGACTTGGCGATGGTGCCCAGGGTCTCAATCAGTTCGTCATGGCCCATGCCGATACCATTATCGGCGATGGACAGGGTTTTGGCTTTGGCGTCAACGCCAAGGATAATCCTGAAATCCGTATTGCCATCATTCAGGGAAGGGTCTGTCAGGGCGGCATAACGCAATTTGTCACAGGCGTCCGATGCGTTTGAGGCCAGTTCGCGCAGGAAAATTTCCTTCTGGCTGTATAATGAACGCGCGACGATATCGAGAAGTTTGCTGACTTCCGCCTGAAATGTAAATTTTTCCTTAGCCATAGCGTCCCTGGTATCCTTACTTTCCGATTGAAAATACAATTACATCCGGGAGATATGTGCGAGAATCCACATGGGCGCAAGTGCCGTTTTGAAAACTTTGAATTTTTTACCGATGACCGGAACCAAAACTGACGAGATGCAACAGCGGTTGCTTTGTGAAATCCAGGAAAACGCACGGGAGACCGAGACCTATACCGGTCGGCGGTGTTTCTCGGATAATGTCATGGCAGCGCTGGGACAGGTACCGCGTCACAAGTTTCTTCCCACAGACAAGAAAAGGGTGGCCTACATCAACCGTCCCCAGCCCATTGGCTTCGGCCAAACCATTTCGCAACCATACATCGTCGCCGTGATGACCGACCTGCTGGACCTGAAAGCAACGGACCGGGTGCTCGAAATCGGCACCGGTTCGGGTTATCAGGCGGCCGTGCTGGCCAGCATCGCGGATTCTGTATTTTCCATGGAAAGCGTTAAGTCCCTTGCCGAAAGTGCAGCCGAACGGTTAAAAGACCTCGCCTTCGACAACATCGAGGTTCGCCACGCAGACGGCTATAAGGGGTGGCCGGAAGAAGCGCCGTTCGACGCCATTATGGTGACCGCAGCACCGGTTAGCGTTCCCCAGGCGCTTTGCCGACAGCTTAAGGTGGGCGGTCGCATAATTGTTCCCATTGGCCCCCAATATTCAACACAATTGTTGAAACTGGGAGTCAAACAGGCCGACGGCAAGGTCCGTTTTCGCACGACCCTGCCCGTCGCCTTCGTGCCTATGGTAAAAATGCCTGATAGCGCGTTAAACTGACAAAGACGCCATGAACAATCAGCCCCGCATCCTTGCCGTTCTCGGCCCGACCAATACCGGCAAGACCCACTTCGCCATGGAGCGCCTGCTCGCCCATCGCTCAGGGATCATCGGTTTTCCCCTGCGCCTGCTGGCGCGGGAAAATTATGAGCGCGCCGTTGCCGCCAAGGGAGCGGCCACTGTCGCGCTGATTACCGGCGAAGAAAAAATCCTGCCCGTCGGGGCCCGCTATTTCATTTGCACGGTCGAATCCATGCCACTGGACAAGCCTGTCGCGTTTCTTGCCGTCGATGAAATTCAGATGTGTGCCGATCCAGAACGCGGTCATGTCTTCACCGCCCGCCTGCTACACGCAAGGGGTACGGAAGAAACCCTGTTCCTGGGTGCCGAGACGATCCGACCGTTGATCAGAAAACTTGTGCCCGAAGCCACCTTTGACCAGCGCCCACGCTTTTCCACTCTCAGTTACGCAGGCGAGCGCAAAATCAACAGACTGGCCCCGCAAAGCGCCATTGTCGCTTTTTCGGCGACCGACGTTTACGCCATCGCCGAACAGGTGCGCCGCCACCGGGGCGGGGCGGCGGTGGTGATGGGGGCCTTGAGTCCCAGAACCCGCAATGCCCAGGTCGCCATGTATCAGGCTGGCGAAGTCGATGTTCTTGTCGCCACCGACGCCATCGGCATGGGTTTGAATATGGATGTCGATCACGTCGCCTTCGCCGCCACCCGCAAGTTTGACGGCAAGCGCACGCGGCCTTTAAGTCCGCCGGAGCTGGCGCAAATTGCCGGACGTGCCGGACGCCACATGAATGACGGCACCTTCGGGTTGACGGCTGATGCCACGGCCCCTGATCCACAAACCATTGATGACATCGAACAACACCGCTTCCAGCCCATCAAGCTGATTTACTGGCGTAACCCGGAACCGGACATGCGCTCGCTTGGCGCACTGCAAAGTTCGCTTGCCATGCCACCGGGCATGCCAGGATTAATCCGTGCCGGTGGGGCCGATGACGAGGCCGCCCTGACACTTCTGGCTGGTGACAACGCTATCGTCGCTATGGCAGATCATCCGCAAGCCGTCGCCCTGCTGTGGGATGTCTGCCAGATCCCCGATTTCAGGAAAGTCATGAGCGATGCCCATGCCAGCTTGCTTGGCCGCATCTATGGCCATCTTATGACCGGCAAATTGCCAACAGACTGGATTGCCGATCATGTTAAGCGCATCGACCGCAGCGATGGCAACATCGAAACCTTAACCGGTAGGCTGGCCAACATCCGCACCTGGACCTACGTTGCCCACCATGGCGACTGGCTGGTAGACGCCGGTCATTGGCAGGAACGTACCCGCGCCGTCGAGGACAACCTGTCCGACGCCCTACATGAACAACTGACCCAACGTTTCGTCGATCAGCGCACTGCGGTTCTGGTCAAACGCCTGCGCGACCCAGCGGGTATGCTCGCAGCTGTCAGTCGCGATGGAACGGTGATGGTCGAGGGTCACGGGATTGGACAACTTGATGGTTTTTGCTTCATTGCCGACGCCGCTGATAAATCTATCCTGCAGACGGCAAGACAAGCCCTTGGCCCGGAAATCCAAACCCGTATCCAGAACCTTGAGCAAGCCCCTGATGGCAAGATTGCCTTAAACGAAAAAGGCGGCATTGTTTTCGCGGGCAGCACCATTGCCCGCCTTAAACGGGGGCTGGAGCCGCTGTCGCCGGACGTCGAAACACTGGCCTCTGAATTGCTGGATACGGCGGCCCGCGCCCGTATCCACAAACGACTAACCATCTGGCTTGATGGCAAATTCAACGATCTCCTGAAACCACTTGGCAATGCCCTTAAGGCGACTTTAAGCGGTGCTGCCAGAGGGCTCGTTTTCCAGCTTGCCGAAAACTTTGGCTGCTTGCCACGGGCGGCGGCAAAAAAGCAAATTGCGGCCCTTAGTCGAGAGGAGCGCAAGACCTTAAGGGCGCTTGGCATCGTCATTGGACGGGCCAGTGTCTATCTGCCCGGTCTGCTGAAACCCGCCCCGACCGGTTATTTGGGTCTGCTGTGGGCGCTGGCCAATGAACTGGACGAATCACCTGATATTCCCCATCCTGGAAGAGTGTCCCTGCCAACAGACGACTTTCCCCAGGGTTTCCTTGCGGCCATCGGTTACCGCCCGACGGGTAGGCTGGCGGTGCGCCTTGATATTCTTGAGCGAATTGCCGCCCATGCCTGGCATCTGGGGAAAAAAGGGCCTTTTGCCATCGACAGCCAATTGCAATCACTGGCCGGGTGTGGAACCGAAGATATGAGCGCCATTTTAAGCGAACTCGGTTTTCATAAAGACGGCGAGCAGTTTTCCATCCGCCGTAAAAAATCCGCCAAAGAAAAACCATCCCGTAAAGCCAAACCGGCAAAGAAGGTTCACTACGACCCCCATTCGCCGTTCGCCAAACTGAAAGAACTGGCCTTGCCGCGATGAGCGATGAAACCCTGCGCATCGACAAGTGGCTTTGGTACGCCCGGTTCTTCAAGAGCCGCACCCTTGCGACCCGGTTGTGCGTGTCAGGAAAGCTGGTGCTCAACAATCAGTTCATCCGCAAGGGCCACGCGACCCTGAAAGAAGGCGATAAACTGACCTTTCCCAAGAATGACGACATCAGGGTCATCCGTGTTGTCTCTTTAAGCACCCGGCGCGGCCCGGCAAGTGAAGCCATGACCTTGTATGAAGACCTTCAACCACCGCAACCTGCCGCAAAGAGACAGGCCCGCCGCAAAGAGGCCGTCGCCATGCGCGAACCCGGTTCCGGCCGCCCGACCAAAGCCGAACGGCGGGCCATCGACAAACTGCGTGACCATGATTAAAAATCACTCGCCTGTTCACACGAAAAGGACAAGACCCCGATGATCGAACTCTTGACCGACCCCCACGCCTGGATATCCCTTTTGACACTGACGGTGATGGAAATCGTGCTCGGCATCGATAACCTGATTTTTATTGCTGTTCTGGTCGACCGCCTGCCGCCCGAGCAACGCGACCAGGGCCGCAGGATTGGCATTATCCTGGCCCTGGTGACGCGGTTGATGCTGCTTTCTGTCCTGTCCTGGGTCATCGGCCTGACCGAACCGCTGTTTACGATATTTGATCACGCGGTCTCGCTGCGCGACGTTATTTTGATCGGCGGCGGCCTGTTCCTGCTGACCAAGGCGACGCGGGAGATTCATGAAAGCATCGAAGGTGATGAGGAAGCCGGGCCTGAAAAAGGCAAGCACGCTGCCTTTGGCGCGGTGATTGTGCAGATCGCCCTGCTCGACATTATCTTTTCCATCGATTCGGTGATTACTGCCGTTGGCATGGTCGATGAACTGATAATTATGTCTACGGCGGTGATCCTGGCCGTTATCGTCATGTTGATTGCGTCAGGACCGGTCGCCGATTTTGTCTCGCGTCATCCGACGATCAAGATGCTGGCTTTCAGTTTTTTACTGTTGATCGGCACCACCCTGATTGCTGACGGGGCCGGGTTCCACTTCCCCAAGGGGTACCTGTATGCGGCGATGGCGTTTTCGGCCTTTGTTGAATTTCTCAACACCCTGGCCCGCGGAAGACGAAAGAAGGCTAAGACCGCTTAAAGATGACCGACTGGTTATTGGCTGGCATGGCGACAGTTTCAACATGGGCCAATCCATGGACGGCGGCTTCCGTGATGACGTTCTCCAGGTCGCGGATACCCCACTCAGGATCCCTATTCCGTAAATTTTCATCAAAAGCCTTATTGCTGGGTGCCGTATGGGTGCCATTGATTTTATAAGGGCCGTATAGATATAGCACCCCACCGGCAGTCAAAATACGCCCTGCCCCGGCGATCAACGCAACACTGACCTGCCACGGCGATATATGAACCATATTGCTGCAAACAATGGCGGTGGCCTTCTCAACGGGCCACTGCTGGTTCAGAACATCCAGATCTACAGGGTCGAGAAGATTTTCACTGCCAACATCCTCTGCCCAGGCACGAATCGAGGCCCGATCATCGGCATCCCTGGCACTGGGCTGCCATGTAAGACCGGACAGGTGCTGCGCAAAATAACTGGCATGTTCACCACTACCCGATGCGACTTCCAGCACCAGGCCTTCGCTGGGCAAGACACGCTTGAGCACATCGAGTATGGGATCGCGGTTTCTGAGCGTTGAAGGAGCGTGTTCTTTCATCATCTGTAAAAAGAAATAATCCAAAGTCCTTCGCGCAAACAAGGGAAAACGAGCGCCCTCTTGTTTTCGTATGTCGCGCTGTGATAGGCAAGCGATCATGATAAACAAACTGAAATCCCTTCTTGGCCGCAGGCAAGGCAGGGACGCCGAAATCACAGCCGACGCCGAGACGCTAAAGCTGGCTACCGCCGCATTGTTGATGGAGGCCGCCTGCATGGACGGTCATGCCGATAACGACGAAATCGCCACTGTTGCGGCGTTGCTTGGCGAGCATTTTGGTCTTCAACCAGCAGAGGCGGATGAACTGACTGAAGCGGCCCGCGAGGCTGTGGCCAAGTCTGTCGAACTGTACAGTTTCACCCGCATCATCAAGGACAGCTTTAATCACGAAGACCGGGTGCGGATGATTGAAATGCTGTGGCAGGTCGCTTATGCAGATGGAATCCTACATGATTTTGAGGCAAATCTGGTGCGGCGCATCTGTGGATTGATTTATGTTCCTGACCGCGAAAGCGGCGAAGCGCGAAAACGGGTGCTTGAACAGCTTGACTTAAACGGTGCAGACGTTTCATAACCCCATAACGATTTTTTTTAAGACCACTTACCGGAGATTTCCATGACTTACGTTGTCGTCGAAAATTGCATCAAGTGCAAACATATGGATTGCGTTGAAGTTTGCCCCGTCGATTGCTTCTACGAAGGTGAAAACTTCCTGGTCATCCATCCTGATGAATGTATTGATTGCGGCGTTTGCGAACCCGAATGCCCGGCTGAAGCGATTTTGCCTGATACGGAAGACGGCATCGAGAAATGGCTGGAAATTAATGCCAAGTACTCTCTTGAATGGCCCAATATTACGCGCCAGGGCGTGTCGCCTTCGGACGCCGCTGAATGGGATGGAAAGCCAAACAAGGCCGAACTTTTGAGCCCAAACCCGGGCAAGGGCGACTAAAGGGCCTTTAAACCACCCTGTGGGGGTGTTTATTTGCTAAAAATGTGTTATATTAGCTTTTCCGGTCAAGGATTCTTGGCCGGTTTTGGCTGTTTGCTACAAGTTTAAGAGATTAAAAAGACGAAACGTCATCAAAAATTGAAATCACTGTCTACCCTTTTGGTATTTTCAGGACTTTCCCAAAATCCCTTTTTTTAATCTGCGGCCCTTTCCGGCACAGAATTTTGCGGACCTGGTATCCAGATAGTTACAGTTAGAATTGAAGGTTAAATATGGCTAAGGAATTGATGTGTGCCCCGGGCGATTTTGTCGTCTATCCGACCCACGGCGTTGGCAAGGTTGTCAATATTGAAACCCAGGAATACGCGGGGCACAAGCTCAGGCTATTCGTTATTTCGTTTGACCGCGACAGGATGACCCTGCGCGTACCGACGGACAAGGCCGGTGTATCAGGCTTAAGGAAGCTAAGTTCCAAAAAAGTAATGGAAACCGCGCTGACCACCCTGAAGGGCCGGGCCCGTGTCAAACGGACCATGTGGAGCCGCCGCGCCCAGGAATACGAAGCCAAGATCAATTCCGGCGACCCCATTGCCATTGCCGAAGTTGTGCGCGACCTGCACCGTAACACCGGTCAGCCTGACCAATCGTTCAGTGAGCGTCAGATTTACGAATCAGCACTCGACCGTTTGGCCTGTGAAGTCGCCGCTGTCGAAAAAACAGAGCCGGAAAAAGCAACCGAGAAACTGGAAGATCTGTTAACAGCTGCGGCCCCACCGCCACCAGAACCTGAGGAAGAAAGCGATTCAAAAACCGCTGCCGCCTGATAGGGCATTAAGTCAGCCTGTTTTTCGTTTACGAGAAACCGCATCAGCTTTGTGTTGATGCGGTTTTTCTTTTTAAAAACAGCATGGTTATGGCGAGTTTCAACAAAATGTTGCCAACAGGCATTTTGGATGTAGGTTTTGTCATTCCCGACAAATGTAGCTGACCTGAATTTTAATTTTCACGGTTCCTAATGAAAACCAATCTCCTCATCCCATTTTCCATTGGTCATTGCGCCAACGATCTCGCGCCAGTAGGGATGTACATTATTATCCCGGCATTTGGCACGGCCATGAATCTTTCGCCGCCCGAGATAGGATTACTGTTTATGATCCATAGCCTGGGTTCCTCAATGGCCTATCTGCCCGCAGGTCTGCTGGTCGATCATGTGGCAAATCGCGGCATTGTGCTTGCCGCGACGTTTTTCTGGGTCAGTTTTGGATATCTGGGCGCTTCCTTTGCCGAAGGCTTTTGGGCCTTTGCAATTCTGATCGCCGTTGCCGGTATGGGAGATGCTGCCTGGCATCCCATTGCCACGGGCGTGTTAGCGCAGATCCACAAAGCCAAACGCGCCTACGCCCTGGGTGTACATGCTATTGGTGGCCACATTTCAGAAATTATCGCGCTGCCTGCAGCCGGTTTGATGCTGACGATATGGGACTGGCGAACGACTATACAGGTGTTGATCATCCCCACATTGATTACGGGGCTGGTCTTTATTTTTATCGCGCCGAAAGTGCCCCGTCACATCAACTCGCGTCCGACCCGGGCGGATTTTGCTGGGATCTGGCGGGTATGGACGACAAGGGCCGGTCTGCGTGTTATTGCGCTGTTTACCTCATACAATATGGGCCTGTTTGCGATTATCACCATGACCCCGCTTTATCTGAGAACCAATCATGGCCTTGACTGGATGACCACGGCCATTTCGATGGCTGCGATGATGCTGCCTGGTGCTTTGTTACAACCCTGGTTGGGTTCAATATCTGACAACGTTGGGCGGCGCCCCCTGATTATCCTTGGCAATGCGATGGCTGCCGGAGCGGCAATTGTCGCCTGGTTATCATCCTCTTTGGTACTCAGCTTCATAGCACTGGGAGTCGCACTGACAGTTCTCTTGGCCATCAGGGCTGTGCTGCTGGCATCAGCAATCGATCATGCCGGTGGCCGCGAAGGGACAAGCCTGGGCCTGACGTTCGCCTTCATGGACGGGTTTGCCGCTTCTGCCGCGGTACTTGCCGGGCTGGCTGGAAAAAACGATCTCTCCAATGCGTTCCTGCTGGCCAGCAGTTTTTCTATCGTTGCGGTTTTTCTCGCCGCCGCAACACCAAAGTCGTCTCGTCTACAGGCCGTCACAACGGCCTCCGGATAGCACCCGACGCCTCAGGTTGTGCAAGGCACGGGCATTATTCAATAATTACCCGAACCTGACTGCCCGGCTTCAGGACATCGCCCGCCTTGATGTTATTAAGCAACTCAAACCACTGGAGATTAAACTTTTCCATCGGCATTGTTGCTGCCAATTTCTCCGCATTGTCGCCCTCGCCAACTGTTTTAAACCGTATTCTCAAAGGGTGGATGGCGGCGATTTCATCCTCGCTCAATTGCCTGAAGCTATAGGTCGTGCGCCTGAAAGGAACCGCCATTTCAGCCGTTCTTTTGGATTCGGTGCGAAAAAGAAGTTGGAAAAACTGATCCCTGTTCTTGCTAATGACCAGCAACCGCACATCCACATCGCCAACCTTTGTTGTTCCGGTGACGGCGTTCATCCCGTTGACATCCAGGCCTTCAATGTTCCTGAATTTGAAGCCGTTGATATTGATGGAGGACAAATATTTACTGATACCGCCAAGTTCGCGAACCTTCTTGGCCTGGGCCATGTCAAAAATAACCGCCGCCCCATCACCGTCTTTTGCAATAACGCTGCTTGGTGAATTGGTCATGATGAAGCCGGGAGGCACTTCGAAACGGATACCCAACTCCGGGTGTTCAAAAACCCGGCCACGGCGAATGCCCTGTTCCGGGTCGTCCCCGAAAATCAGCCCATCAATTTGATTGGCAAAGGCGGTTTCCCCACGTAAATTTCCTGTTGCTTCTGCCTTGCCAGCTAGGCGCTCGGCCTCTGAAATACGCTCAGATGTTAGTGGATGGGTCGACATGATGTTGAAGCTTTCCGACTTGTCTTTCCTGCCCTGCATGGCCGCTTCCAGTTCGCTATGGGCCTTCAGTTTATGGAAAAAACCGGTCATCGCGTCCGGGTCGTAACCGGCGCGGCTCAGATAACGCACGCCCAGTTCATCGGATTCCAGTTCCTGTTCACGTGAATAACTTTTCAACGCCGCTTGCGCGCCAAAGGATGCCAACTGTCCTGTGCCCGACGGCGCACCGGCGACGCTGCCAAGCACACCCAGAACCTGCAAACCGATGTTGGTGGCCATTGTTGCGCTGTATCTCTGAGCTGTGTGGCGGGCCGTGATATGGCCTATTTCATGGGCCAGGACGCCGGCCATTTCCGCCTCATCTGCGGCAATGGCAAGCAGGCCACGGGTGATATAGACATAGCCACCGGGGACTGCGAAGGCATTGACTTTTTCATCATTGAGGATGGTGAAAGTGTATTCAAGATCCGGCATTTCAGAAAAGCGCGCCAGATTGGCACCGACGCGGGCAACATAAAACCCCAGTTCCGCATCGTCATAAACACCACCGAACTGCTCAATAATTTTGGGATGTTCCTTGGCACCGACTTCCTTTTCTTTTTCAGGCGACATAAAGGCGGTAAAACTCGACTTGCCCGTCGCCGGATTAACCGAACAGGCACCAAGACCCAAAAGCGGCAATGTCAGAATAAAACCCAGAAGAATTTTTTTGATCATAGGCATGAAAACCATCTTATCGGGTTATATCCGCATCATCCAAGACTTCGATTTGTTCAGGATGGGTAACTTCGATCATCGGACCATTACGTTTTTTTAGCCAGCCGCGTACCCTGATGGTTCTGCCTTTCAGCAGCAAGGGGTCAAGGCCGGCATTAATGAACAGACCGAGGGTTTTTTTGTCTATGGTAATGGTGAAATCTTCCCGCCAGTCATCACTGAAGTTAAGGTATGTCCGCTTGCCCACCGTGGCGGCATCATGGACAACTCCTTTGATCACCTGAAAAGTGCCGATCAGATTTGCAAGGTTTTCAGGTGTTCGCAGCTTGTAAAAAAAGTTGCTCCAGATCCCCCGCTTGTCAAGACGGGCCTCCTTTTCCAGGGCCAGCATGTCCGCGACGGCGGCGCGGTTGTCGGGAAAACTGTATACCCTGGCCATGCCGGAGGTCAGCATCGTTCCCTGAACCCATTTTTCTTGCCCGACAAAAAGGTGGGCCAATAATCGTCCATGACGATCCATACGCCGACCACCAAATTTTAAGGATACAACGCGACCAAGGACGAGGGATTCGAGCTTCGCCCTGGAGCCATCGGCCAACGGCCACTTCTTGAAATCCTTACGCCCAAGCGGCAATTTAGGGGCCTGAATACCCACCAGTCGAACTTCATTTGATCCTTCGATGAAGGTATCGAGAATGACGGTGTCGCCATCAACCACGCTTGTAACTGTTGCGGTGCCGCCATCAACCAGGTCGCCAGCCGTTGCCAGCCCGACACCCCAAAACAGCAAAAAAATCGTTAGCAGAAACCGCAACCCTAGACCTCGATAATTTCAAAGTCGTGGGTGATTGTGGCGGTTTTACCAATCATGATCGAGGCTGAGCAGTATTTATCGACGGAAAGCTGGATCGCGCGTTCCACATCAACCGGTTTCAGGTTATGGCCGCTGACAATGTAATGGGCATGGATACGGGTGAACACCTTGGGGATATCATCGGCCCTTTCGGCCTCAAGTTCGACCACGCAATCAACAAAATCAGCGCGTGATTTTTTCAGGATACCAACAACATCAAACGAACTGCACCCACCCATGCCAAGCAGCAGCATTTCCATGGGTCTGGCGCCCATATTACGCCCGCCAACTTCGGGCGATCCATCCATGACTATGGCATGACCGCTTGCTGTTTCGCCGATGAACATCACGTCCTCGACCCATTTTACCCGTGCTTTCATATCGCCTTTCCCGTTCTTGGTGTCTGTGCAATCTTGGTTTTATCCGAAGCCGGGCTGACTGTCCAAGCAATGTGCCCTATACTCCCCGGCATGGACGCAAAACTGGAAAATACCGACCTTTATCCGGCCCTGAACCCCAAGCGTAGCGGTATGCTTGATGTCGGTGACGGTCATCAAATCTATTGGGAGCAATCGGGAAACCCGGATGGCCAGCCGGTGATTTTCCTGCATGGCGGCCCTGGTGCCGGATGTAGCCCTACACACAGACGCTTTTTTGATCCCGCCCACTACCGGATTGTTTTATTCGACCAGCGTGGCTGTGGCAAAAGTACGCCGCACGCCAGTATTGAAAACAACACCACCGACGATCTGATTGCCGATATAGAAATTCTGCGCCAGCATTTACGCATCGAGCGCTGGCTGGTCTTCGGCGGTTCCTGGGGATCGACCCTGGCTTTGGCTTATGGCATCCATCACCCTGATCGGTGTCGGGATTTTGTGCTGCGCGGCATCTTCCTGGGCACTGCCGGCGAGCTTGACTGGTTTATCAATGGCATTGCGATGATTTTTCCTGAAGCACACCGGGATTTTAAAAATTTCCTGCCCGCCGGTGAGCAAGATCAGTTAATGGAATCCTATTACCGTCGGTTAACCGACCCGAATCCTGAAGTTCATCTGCCAGCGGCCACCTCGTGGAGTCGCTTCGAAAGCCTGTGTTCCACCTTACTTCCCGGAAGCCTGGCCGGGAGCGCACCGCCGCACCGCGACAATCCCCCGAACGGGACAATGGGCGGGCTGGCAATCTCGCGCCTGGAAACCCATTACTTCCGGAATTCCATGTTTCTGGAAGAAGACTTCATCATCAACAACCTCGATAAACTGGATGGTCAGCGAGCGATGATCATTCAGGGCCGTTACGATATCATCTGCCCACCGGTCAGTGCTGACCGGTTGGCCCGCCACTGGCCCGGTGGCGCAAATGCCGTGACCACCATGATCGTAAATGATGCCGGTCATTCGGCCCTGGAGCCGGGTATCCGTCGCGCCCTTGTCCAGGCAACGGATCAATTCAGGTCTTGAGCACCATCCTCTTTCCTTCTAGATCACCAGGGTTTAAGATAACGCACAAAATAAGGGGAGCGTTTGAGGGCCAATGATAAAATTCATAAAAACACTGATGCTGGCAGTTGCCATGATCTCAGGCGTCGGCGCTTCCTTTCCGGCTTTTGCCGACGATCCGGATTTTCTTTCCTTCAGCGCCGGATCTTATGACTGGAACCGGCAGAAAGAGCAGGGTGCAGAGTTCCGTCTGGAATATCGCTCTGATACCAAGCTTTGGGTGTTTAAGCCTTTTGCCGCACTGGCAGCGACATCAACGGGCCAGGGCTTTTTGGGTGCCGGGGTTCTGGTCGATGTGTTTTTAGGGAGGCGTTTCGTCGTTACCCCCAGTTTCGCCCCGCATTTTTATACTGGCGGCAATTCGAAGCTGGACCTGGATTATCCTGTGGAATTCCGCTCCCAGCTTGAAGTGGCCTATCGTTTTGATGACCGCTCACGCCTGGGCCTCGCCGTATCCCATTACTCCAATGCCAGTCTGGGTGATACCAACCCGGGAACGGAATCGGCGATGCTGGTGTATTCGGTGCCCTTTAACAACATATTTGGAAACTGACTTAAAGCTTAAGCCAATGTTTCCTGATCGGCCGCAATGATGGGACCATCGAGGGCAAAAACTTCATATTGCTGGGCCTTGTCAACAATCGCCTGATCCGAAACCCCCTCAATAACGACCTTAAGGCGGCTTTTTGTCGCCTCAGCCCAGAATTCGGTCAGCAAGGCCACAGCCTGATCCCCGGTTTCTTCAAACGCTTCCATATTCAGACTGACGCCAAAATAGTTGCAGTTGGAATACATGGTGAAGCTGTCGGTGCTGGAAATGGGCCGGGGCTCGGCCAGATACTTATCAAAGAACGGCAACACCGGCACCGTCAAGTCACCCAGCATATCCAGATTGAGAGACTTGGGCAGATCGACAAATTCGGCAATGACGGCGTCGCGAAGAGACTCGTCCAGTTCCTTCATGGCCCGCACAATCAGGGTCGCCCCTTCCCCCGATGCCAGTGAATATGAATTGATCGGAACAATAAGGCGAAAACGATTTCCTGCGGCGAAAGCCTTGGTCAGATCACTAAAAGCGGCGCTCAGCAGTGCTGCATTGCGGCTCGCCGTCGCCAGAATATCCTTGTCATGAGTCAAAAGCCGCTTGTCAACAATGCGGGTGCCATCGGGTTTTTCGGAAACCGGTATGCTGCGAAAGGTATCAAGAACCTCACGATTGATCAGCCTGACAGGACGGTAGACAATTTTCATGATTGGGTAGTTTCTTTTTTAGAGAACGTCTGTACTGCTGGGATATGGGAAGAATGAAGAAGGAAACAATTTATAGCCAATTCTCTATCTAAAAACTACAGGATGTAATAATAACAAGGCCATAATTATGCTGTCAGCCCCAATGTGCAAAGGTTTTTTGACTTATACCGTGATACCAACGCCGAAGACGGGCAACAAGGAATAAAGAAGACCGTTTGACCCTCGTGGCACCCTTGTTGTAGAGATTGGCACGTCAATGGTCAGCGTCCGTAGCTCAGTAGGATAGAGCACCAGATTCCTAATCTGGGGGTCACAGGTTCGAATCCTGTCGGGC
>JACKQG010002972.1_pt1 | contig 21388 bp, 19 predicted proteins | sample 8237621 | NCBI WGS metagenome assembly JACKQG01 (sample SAMN15677084, study PRJNA649215) | marine metagenome | biome: marine; feature: Black Sea; material: saline water; isolation source: suspended particulate matter (SPM) from the Black Sea western gyre | collected 2013-06-09/2013-06-10 | depth... | reverse complement strand
TCTCAGCCGATGCTCATCAGCTCCCCCAGTCCACCAATGCATGTTGCACCAGTAAGGCAAAAGATATCACGGACCCGGCAGGCTTGTCAATCACCCGTTGGATATTGTACAGGGCAATCAAGAATTCTCTGCAACCCCTGCTCCGCCTGACCTGAGATTGCTACATCAATTTAATATTTTTTCCCTTGAACTTTCCCGAATCTGTTCGATACCTGCCTGTTATGTTAACTCCAATATCGTTTAATGTAAGCTTGATTTATTTGGTTATGTGTTTTCTCATATACTGTAATTTCAATTTTTCTTATAGCCTTGGAAAAAACTGTTAATTCCCTTCAAAATAGGTACTTATATCTATAGACGAACAAGTTTTAATTTGTTAAAGGATTAGAAAAATCAATAATTCACGACAAAATCAAACTTGTTGAAAAGCAGGGATGGAAAGTCACTTATCTAAAATGATAGATATGTTGCTATTAGGTGATCAGGTTTTTATTATTAGGGGGGGGAATGAAAAGGAAACTAATTGTAGGATTAGCTACAGGATTATTTATACTTGGAATGTTTGGGCTTGCTGTGGCAACAAATATAGTCATAAACGATCATTTTGATGACAGCACATTGGATTCTGCGTGGTCAACCAGTTTTGACCAAGTCACAGGGTGGTACTATACAGAAAGCGGCACAACCTTGAACGTCACAGATATAACTACTACTGGCTCAGGATGGACCAGCGTTAACCTCACCCAGTACATCACACCGCTATCTGATTTTAATATTAATTTTGAATTTTCATGGGACTCGGAAAATGATGTCAAGGCTATGCAGAACGTGTTAGTTCAAGCATACAGGCAGGACGGCACAAAAATAGCTGAAGCAGGATATTCAGACGGATGGATTGACTCTGAAGGAGCCAAATATGGGATGATAGGAGGGAATATTATCGATACAGGTCCCAATTCCGTGGAAAGTTATGGTTCGGCAATAGTTAACATTACCCGTACAGGAAATGACATTGAGATTCTGTGGAACGGTGCCACTTTAATTTCCGGTAATAGCAGTGACTTGCTCTACAGAGTCGATTTGGTTTTTTCACATCATGTAATTGCCGATTCTTTTTTTGGAAATGAGACAGTAGATTTAATTAAAGTCGAAGGATCGTCTTACGCGCCTGATCCTGACCCAGCAACTCAGACCTGGTACCTTGATTATGACGGAGATGGTTATGGTGATCCAAACAAATATATGGATGCCACATCTAAACCTTCAGACTATGTCTCAGATAACACTGACTGCAACGATAATGATGCGACTATCCATCCAGGGGCAACAGAAATAGTCGGGGATGGTAGTGACCAAGATTGTGATGGTAGTGATTTGCCAGGATCAACACAGCTTGAACAAATCTCCCTTTTAGCCCCTGCCGATAATAAAACAATAAGTTTTGGTGCTTCTGGTGGTAAGGTCACATTCTCTTTCAGCAAATTAGCCAATGCAGCCAAATATAAACTCCATCTTGATTTAAATGATATCTTAAATGATATTTCGTTTACAATTCCTGTAGAACTTATTCCGCCAGGTGTCGCCAGCAGTAATCCATGGGGCGGCACAACCAGTTCAACCCCAGGATTTTCCGAGACTTTCATCGGTATGGTCTATGAACTGGCCCTGGATACAGCCACCTGGGATGTTATGGCATTATATGATATTAAATGGGGTGTTGAAGCATATGACAGTACGGGAACATTAATAGGTTCAACCTTTGAAGGATCTGTGGCCACAAAATATATTAACAGCCTTAAATTCATTGCCAGTAATTCCATTAGCATGATAAGCCCGACTCTTGGAGAAGAATTGAGCCTAACGGGTTCTGCCCCGGCATTCAAATGGGATGCTTATCAGGGCGTTAATACCTACGCACTGATACTTGCCCATATGGGTTCATTGGGGTTTGATAGTGTTATTACCCAAGATAATCTTACCTTGAACCTGTTTCCAATGAGTGATTCAACATGGCAGACAATGCCAACAGGTACATGGTATTGGACGATTTTTGGCTACAATGCAACGGGAAGTCAGACACCATTAGGTTTTACAATATTTGATTTTGAGGTAACTCAATAATCTACAAATAATATATTAATGGAAAGGTTCCGTAACAATTAAAGTAAACAGTGGGGTAGAGTTTCAACAGGATGGCACAGCTAAGTCCCTTCATGGAAATGCAGAGATGATTGGCAGTTCCATAGTAGTTACTTTTACTGTGGTTCATACAGGAGTTGATGCCCAAAAGGGGGCGTATGTGACAGCGAAACATGGCGAAATAGTCCTTGACCCAAATACATTTAATGGAAATTTGTCAATGATTGATATAGATGCCTATGTCGATGGCAGTGATCATATTGGAGATTCTTACAGTTCGCTGAAAAATATACAGTGTCAATAATGACTTTGGCAAGTTGTGAATATGTGTTTTGCATGTATGTTAGGAGAATAACTCGATGAAAAATTTTAAACAATTGGTCAGTCTTTTTGTTGTCATCATAATAAGTTACTCTTGGAGTCCACATGTTTTGGCTTCTGATTATCTAACAGAAATTTGTTTTGAATTTAAACACTTAGAAGGATCAATGGCTGGACAATCAGGAATAGTCCAACTTAGCCTTTTTGACATGGGGGCAGGTAATTATAAGCTAACTTCTGTTGTTGGTAACAATCTTGTACAAGGCACAGCAATTCTCAAGGGAAATAAACTCTATATATCCACTACTGATACAGGATGGTTTGGCAATGATGGTGCATATATTGTAACAAATTATTGCGAATTAGACACTCAAACATTAAGCGGGACATTTAGAGGATTGGATACGGAGGCAACATTAGGTAGCCAAGCTTCCACAGCGTATGTTGCAGGAACTATTAAAGCCGTTAGCTGCCCTTAAGTAGTTTACAAATTGATAATATCCATATTTCAGAGTAGTGAAATTAATGGGGACTCACGGGTTTAAATGATCGCCGGGTTGGCATTGGATGGCTCGATGTTTTTTAAAGGAAGAAAACGAATGAAGAAAGCATTATTATCATGTTTAACAATTGTTCTTTTATTGATTCCTGTTAAATTAATTGCAGGCCAGTATGATGGAATATGGGAATGCCCCTTAATGCCAGGCAGTTACAGCATAGTTAGACAAGTTGGAGATACCATGGTGATTATTAGTTTTGACCTTGATGACTCTTCAGACGTTTTTATCGGCATCATGAACGGTAATACTGGCAGTTTTACCGAATATAGTAGCAATAATAGTAATGAAATTAGTTTTATAGCCCAATTCACTTCATTAACTTGAAAACAAATGGTTATCGGGACTGGGTAATACTTATCAGGGAGCCTTGTTTTCGCTAAGCTCGTTTCAAATTTTAAATAGCTCTGATTTATCAGCAGGTATATATACATATTACTTCGGCATTGATACAATAATGAATGGATCTTTGGACTCGGATCAATTAATATATGATAGCATCACAATAGAAGTAAAATAATGTTTTTTCGTTACTGAAGTATTTCTCTATTTTTTTTAAATTAAATTCAGAAACAATATTTTGGTTGGAAAGAATAACATTCTGTCATCTGACATTCAAATATATGAACTAACAGACATGCCCTGGAGGGCACAACAAATTATGAAAGAGTAATGAGATGTGAGATATGAGATATGAGATGTGAGGGAAATTAAGCTGACAGTTTTTTCTCACTACTCAAAACTCATCTCTCAATACTTTCATATAAAAAATGGTGTCATAAGCCATTCTTTCATATTCCAGTTAATATATAAAAAACATCCTTCCCGAATCCTTTGCTTTGAATTCTTAAAGATAAGCAAACCCCTGTTTAATACCTCCAACTCAGATTATCCCAAGCAGCTCAAGAGACCCTGGATGGAATTGAAGACGTGAGTTTTGATGATGATTTGGGATACTCGGGTGAAAATAAAAGTATGTAATCTCCGGAGCAATGACCGTTGAGTTTTCCTAAAAATGGGTGAGGTGGCAAGTATCACTATTAATAATGTTGACATAGACTCAATGAGAATTCGGATCAGCCAGGAAAAAAAGATGCTGGCCGCTATGTTTTGTTTACGCCGTACTTTGTGGATGAAAAAATCAAACTTATCAGCGGGCATAAGAATATAGAAAATTTAGGCATCTATCACGATTTGAATCTATCAAACGTAGAGAAGGAGTACTGGGATGCAATGAAGGATTTTTAAATACAATAAGAGTTTTAGTGATTAAAATATTTATGCTTGACGTACAGTGTACAGGGATTTATTATATATCATGATACAGAGCTTTAAAGGAAAAAAGACAAAGCAATTATATGATGGTGAGCGAGTTCCAGAATTCGAGGCTTTTGCCAGACAAGCTGAAAAACGGCTCCGGGTTTTGGATGCAGCCGATACGCTCTTGTCATTAAGGATGTTACCAAGCAACCGGCTTGAAGCATTAGGGGGTAACAGAAAAGGACACCACAGTATACGAATCAACAATCAGTGCCGCATCTGTTTTGAATGGGAAGATGCCGGTCCAAAAAATGTTGAAATCGTTGATTATCATTAAGGAGTATATTATGTCACATGAACCGATACACCCTGGAGAGATATTATTTGATGAACTAACAGAATTAAGGGTTTCATCTGCTGAATTAGCGAGACAAATTAATGTTCCCGCAAATAGAATTTCTCAAATAGTTTCCGGAAAAAGATCAATCTCTGCTGATACGGCGTTGCGGCTCGGCAAGTGGTTTGGAACTGGGCCTAAATTGTGGCTAAATCTGCAGCAAGCATACGATTTAGATGTTGCTAAACTTGAAATTGGCCCAAATCTTGAAACAATCCGTCCGTATGAAGCTGCTTAGAAATCCTTACTATATTGGGTTATTTATTTTATTCCAGTGCCAATTTTAAAAAGAATGTTTATCTTGGGTGAAATCGCAGCTATGTTTTCATTGGGCCTTTAATTTGAAAGATTTCGAAAAAATATTTTTATAGGATTTGAACTGCTGGCAAGTGTGTCGCAAGTATTCGAAACTCCCCCTTGATTTGGATGTTTATGTTGTGTTACTCAAATAAAAGGCTTGAACTATAAAATGATTTTTGCACTTCGCCTATGGACTGCGGGGAGGCGATTCCCTTCAAATACCTTCCCTATCCATTAATTTTGGCAATTTTCTGGAGTGAGATAAAAATGCCCAAACAAATGAAATCCTTGTTTTTAGAAATTCTGAGGAATTTGTCCCTAAAACGTTACCTCAGTTTGATCTTTGCCGTTCAACTTTTGGTTGCAGTCTCCGTTACCGCTTATTTTTCTTATGTGAACAGCAGTAGAGCAGTTAACAATGTGGTTTATCAACTGCAGGAAGAAATCAGCCAACGTGTCCATCAGAATATCAAAGAGACGTTACGGGTTCCGCAAGATATTGTCAAAAACATCATTGATATAGAAAATTCCGGTCTGATTTCTTTTTCCGATCTGGATGCCTGGGGAACATTCTTCTGGCATCAGATCCGGCAAAATCCAAAACTCACCGGCATGGGCCTTGCTGTAAAAGATCGTGACTATATTACACTGTTAAGGTCAAAAAAGGACGGCCTTGTCATTAAAAAATGCAATGCCTCCACGGGCTATGATCTGCTGAGTTATCGAGCTGATGAAAAGCTCTCGGGCAAAGAGGAGCCATTTGACAAGATAGCGGATTATGATGGCCGGGAAAGACCTCAATATCGCACGGCAGCTGATGCGATTCAGCCGCGCTGGAGCAAGTTCACCCCCCATTTGACTTCGCCCTCCTTATTCACAACTTTCGGCCATCCCGTGTTCGACCACAATGGTGAATTAAAGGGAGTTGCCTTTGGCATTTTATTTGCCACATACTTTAGTGACTTTTTGCAGCAACAGAAAGTTGGAAAAACCGGCCAAGTCTTTCTTGTTGAAGAATCCGGAAATCTAATTGCGACATCAACCGGAGAGGCGCCAATGCAGATTCAGGGAAAGAAAGCATTTAATCTTCATGCTCTTGAAAGTCGCAATGCTTTGACCCGGGCTGCTTACCAGGAATTGTCCCGAAAAGGGATTTTAGATAAAGGGATTGAATATCATTCGGCTTTTAACTATCAGGGCCAAAAGCATTTCATAAATGTATTGCCGCTTAAAGATGAGTATGGGCTAAATTGGAAAATTGTCGTTACGGTACCACAGAATGATTTTATGGCGTTAATAAAATCCGGCAACCGTAATACAATAATCATTCTCCTTATCTTTCTTCTCCTGAGCTTTTTAGGGTCGGTCCTTGTGGCACGCCGTTTAACCCAACCATTGGAAAAGCTGAGCACCTCAGCCCTTGCCATTACTGAAGGAAACTGGGAGATACCCTTGGACTTAAACCGTCAGGATGAAATTGGTAAGCTCTCTCAATACTTTTATCGCATGACGCAACAACTACGCAAACTTGTTGACTGTCTGGAAACAACCGTCCAGGAAAGAACATCTGAGCTAGAAAAAACCAATTTGAAAATCGAACAACAAGTTATTCAACGTACAGCCCAGTTGGAAAAAATTATGATAGCCCTAAAAGAAAGCGAAGAGAAATATCGTACCCTTTTTGAAACAATGGCTCAAGGTGTTGTTTATCAGGATGCTTTTGGGCAGATTATATCTGCCAACCCTTCTGCTGAAATGATTTTGGGTTTATCCATAGATCAAATGAAGGGAAAAACTTCGGTTGATCCCCAATGGAAATCTATTCATGAGGATGGTTCTGAATTTACTGGGGAGACACATCCTTCAATGGTTGCTTTAAATACGGGGCAAATGGTGAAAAATGCAACTATGGGTGTTTTTAATCCTCAGATTGAGAATTACCGATGGATAAATATTAATGCTGTTCCGCAATTCAAGGAGAGTGAAGACAAGCCCTACCAAGTATATACAACATTTGAAGACATCACAGAGCGCAAACAGTTGGAGAGACAACTCCAACAATCTCAAAAACTGGAATCCATCGGCACCCTGACAGGCGGCATTGCCCATGATTTTAATAATATTATGGGTATTATTCTTGGAAACACGGAACTGGCTTTAGAGGATGTTCCGGAATGGAACATGGCTCATTCCAATCTTGAAGAGATCAGGAAAGCCGGTCTCAGGGCAGCAAATATTGTAAGACAGCTTTTAAGCTTCACCCGCATAACGGAGCAGAAATTGCAACCCATGGAAATTGCCATCGTCATTAAAGATGCTCTTAAATTTTTGCGATCAACCATTCCAACTACCATAGATATTGAGCAGAATATTTCTGTCACAGATGAAACTATTCTTGCAGACCCGACCCAGATCAACCAGATCATGATGAACCTGTGCATCAACGCTTCCCATGCCATGGAGCAGACGGGCGGAAAGCTTACTATCAATGTGGAAAATGTGCTTTTAGACGATGATTCAGCCAATGACTATCCTGGCTTAAAAAGCGGTAAGCATATCAAGGTAGTGGTAAGCGATACAGGCCCGGGAATAGACCCAAAAATCATCGACCGCATTTTTGACCCCTATTTTACAACCAAAGGAGTGGGCAAAGGTTCTGGTATGGGCCTGGCCGTAGTGCATGGCATTGTCAAAAGCCATAGCGGATATATTAAAGTTGACAGCACCATTGGTAAAGGCACTAAATTCAGCATGCTTTTTCCACTGGCACAAGAAAAAGCAGTAGTTGAAAAAGAAATAATTCAGGAAATTCCCAGGGGAAAAGAAACCATATTATTTGTGGATGATGAAATATCTATTGCAGATATGGTTCAAAGAATGTTTGAACGCCTTGGATACAAAGTTCAAACCGCCATAACTCCCCAAGAAGCTTTGGATCGATTTGCCTTAAATCCTGATCATTTTGATCTGGTTATAACGGACATGACCATGCCCCAGATGACGGGCGTTGCCTTGTCTGAAAAGCTCATGGACATTCGTCCTGATATTCCCATCATCATCTGCACCGGCCATAGTGCCCTTGTTGATGAAGAAAAGGCAAAAGAATTGGGGTTGGCGGCCTACATCATGAAACCGATTGACATGCGAGAAACTGCTCAGACCATTCGAAAGGTACTGGATAGAAATAAAAATTGAAGTAGTAGAATAATGATTTTCTGAAATTGCAGAATAACAGGAACATTCTTCAGATTATTTAAACTATACTTGGAGTCTATATCTTGTGGTGAGAAGGGGTTAAAGTCTGAATCTCAAATTATACTATATGAACCAAGAACGTTATCAAAAGCCATTCTTACATATTCCATTTAATATATAAAAAACACGGCCCGCACTTAACGCAGGAGAACGCAGGCTCAGAGCAATTAAGATTACACGGATATGACGAGTATTCAGGCAAAAATCTCAGTAGTAGATGATCTTCAGGCAAGAAGAATAAGCGATGCAGAAAACATTTTAAGAGAAGATTTATCCGTCATAGAATCCATTGAGGCGACCATTGGAATCATTGATGTGGAAATGGGCAAAATGCCTGAGTATTTGACGGTAGGAAAAACACCCCTTGAAAGGGTGCATAAATTGCTGTCAAAGTTAGATTCTATAAGGCGGAGCAAGGAACGGGGGTCTGTTGTTTTAGAGTCTGAAAAGGACCTGTCCAATAAATTTATTGGACAGGTAGAGTCAATCTTTAATAATCTCCCTAAGCCACTGAAATGGCAGTCTTTTCTGAACAATGATCTGATTTTATTAACCGACATTCCCTCAATAGTTCAAACCGCCTCTGTAAAACACGACCTGAACAAGGCCCAGACAAAATTACCATAGAAGATTCTTTAAAAAATGTTTTTGGGGGATTGAACAAAATCTGTTGTTGACATACCTTCCCTGGCCTAGTAATCATATTTTAATCATGCGAAAAAATCGTCTTTATCATTCAATACATGAGCAGTGGGGGATTTGATGGATAAATTGACAACATCCATAAAAAAGGACAGCTCAACTCTTTATTGCCCCACCTGCCCTTATGCATTATTTAATGAGTGCCATACCATAAAAGAGTGTGACAAAGGCCAGATTTATTGTCACAGGAAACCAGCTCCATGATACAGCATAGATTATATTTAGTCTGTTTATCTATTTTCATTGTGGTCATGATAGGAAGTACTGGTTACTTTTTCCTTTTTGGTGAAGAATCGAGTTTCATCGACTGCATTTATATGACGATTATTTCTATTACAACGGTGGGATATGGTGAAGTTATAGATGTGTCGAGCAACATCTATGCACAAATATTTACAATGGTTCTGATTATTTTTGGAACGGGCTTCATTCTCTATGGCATCAGCACCTTGACCGCAATAATCATCGAAGGAGAACTCTCAGGAATTTTAAGGAAAAAGAAAATGTTAAAAAAAATCAAACATCTTTCCAATCATTATATTGTATGCGGTGGTGGTGAAACAGGTTGTCCTGTTCTCGTAGAACTCAATAAAAACAATGAACAAATTGTCCTGGTTGAGAAAAGCAAAGATACCATAAAAAAATGTCAAACCTTCATAGAGGATCTGCTCTTTATCGAAGGAGATGCAACTGATGATGAAAATCTTGTCAAGGCCGGAATAAATGTTGCAGCAGGAATCATTATTTCGCTACCTTCTGACAAGGACAATCTGTATATTACAATGGCATCACGAATGCTCAACCCCACCATACGCATCATATCTAGAATGACCAGCCAAAAACTGGAATCAAAACTTTATAAAGCCGGTGCCGATGGAGTCGTGTCCCCGAATTCCATCGGGGCTTTACGACTGGCCTCTGAAATGCTAAGGCCCTCTGTGGTTAGTTTCCTTGACAGCATGCTTCGCTCCAATCAGGGAAACCTTAGAATTAATCAGATCACTATCCCAAATAATTCAAAATTTATAGGAAAAACAATACAAGAAATAAAATTAAGGAAAAAATTTAGTCTGCTTATTCTTGGTATTCAGGAGAAGCACAAGAAAATAGAGTTTGATCCTGAAGACTCTAAGGTGTTGAAACTGGAAACAACTCTAATTGTAATGGGCGATGTAAATCATTGTACAAAAGCCAGAAAATGGATCGCCCAGACTTTCTGATAATTCTTTTTTTACCTTGATGACAACTACACAGGTATGGTAGTTTCCCTTTCATGAACACGACGGCATCAAGAATATCACTTCACGGGGGCCACAGCGGTCAATATTGTAACCATGCCAGGGATTTACTCGAAGATATCATCCTGCGATATATAGACCTTGGATTCAAACGAGTCGGAATCACTGAACATATTCCGCCTATTAATGATGCTTTTTTATATCCTGAAGAAAAAGCGCTTCATCTTACGACGGATGATCTGCACAAACGATTTAAAGATTATTTTAAAAATCTTAATAATCTGAAAGAAAAATATAGGGCTGAAATCAAAATCTTTGTCGGAATGGAGACAGAAGCCTATACTGGTTATGAGCTTCATGTTAAACAATTGATCGCAAGGTTTCAACCCGATTATATTGTGGGCTCTGTTCACCATATTAATGATATCTATTTTGATTATTCCAGAGAAGACTATGACAAGGCCGCTGCCATTTGTGGTTCCCATGATGCTTTGTATGAAAAATATTTTGACCTGCAATATGAAATGATAAAAACGCTTACACCTTTTGTGGTAGGCCATTTTGATTTAATCAGGATCTATGATCCAGCCTATGCAAAAAGACTTTTAAACCCTGACATACAGCAAAAAATCCTGCGGAATCTAAGGCTTATAAAATCCTTGAACCTTGTCATGGATTTTAATCTGCGGCCCCTTGCAAGGGGAGAAAAAGAACCCTATCCTACTGACTCGATCCTTAAACGTGCAAAAGAAATGGATATACCCGTGGTTCCAGGAGATGATTCCCATGGCGTTAATCAAGCAGGGGGACACGTTGACAGGGCAATCAAGATATTAAATACCATGGGATTTAACACCCTTTGGCCAGAGCCTGTACTTTTAACCTGAAGGTCACACGTAACCTGATATCCACAAGGAAAAAAGAGAGACAACATTAGAAATGACCCCTGAAAACCTTGCCATCATTCTTGTTGAGCCCCAGGGCCCAATTAATATCGGCTCTGTTTGCAGAACCATGATGAATTTTGGATTTACACAGCTTCGGCTGGTAAATCCCACAAAACATTATAAATCGCTTTTGGCCAAAAAAATGGCCTTAAGCGCATTCTCTGTTCTTGAAACTGCTTTAATTTTCAATGATCTTGCCTCTGCCCTTTCAGATATACAGCTCGCCTTTGGCACTACCCGGAGGTTTGGCAAATATCGAAAAAACTTTTTTACGCCATCAGATGCAGCCGAGAAATTAAGGCAAACAAATGAGGGAGTAAGTTGCGCCCTGGTACTTGGTCCTGAAGACACGGGGCTTGAGACAAAAGATCTTGATCTTTGCCAGCATTTTATCACCATCCCCACCCATGATGCATATCCGTCCATGAATCTGAGTCATGCTCTGACTGTATTGTTATACGAAATATCTTTAAAATCTGATTCCAGGGAAAACTTTTCTGACCCATCATCACCTGAAAAGCTTGCCATGGGAGATGAAATCGAACATATGTTTGCACATATGAAAGAAAGTCTTTTAAATATTGATTTTCTTGACAAACAAAACCCGGAACACATGCTAAGAACATTCAGGCGACTTTTCGGTGCAGCAGGACTCACCTCCAGGGATGTCAAAATTATCCGGGGAATGATGAGCCGGATAGACTGGACAGAAGACCAAAGAAGGAAAATAACCAATGTTCACGATGGATGATCTTATTTTAACCATTTCAGGCTTTAATTTTTTTCATATCAGGATCATAGAAAGGTTTAAGAGATACTTTAGCAGGATAAATTGTCCCGGCAATATTAATTTCCCAGTTTCCTGCATCAATATAATTCTGATCAACAGGTTCATCTGCCTCAATCATAAATAATCCAACGGCTCCACCAAGGGTGTAACCATAAGATCCTGATCTGACAAAGCCCACAGCTTTTCCATTCCTGTTGATAATTTCGGCGTGGAATAACAAGGGTTCAGGATCTTTCACCATGACCTGGGCCAGACGTCTTGTCATCCTGCCTTTGGCCTTTTTTCTGACACAGGCATCTTTACCGATAAATCCTGAAGGTTTGTCTAATTTAATAGTAAAGCCCAATCCAGTTTCATAAGGGTCGTCAGTGTTATCCATGTCATGGCCATAATCTCTATAGCCTTTTTCCATTCTCAAAGAACCAAGCGCTTTCAGACCAGCATGACACAGGTTGAATTTTTTCCCGGCTTCAACAATGGTATCATACACATGTACGGCCTGTTCAGTCGGAATATAGAGTTCATATCCAAGTTCACCCACATAGGTCATCCTGATGCAGATTGCCCTTCCATATCCAATGGCAATCTCCTGCACATGCCGATAGGGGAAGGCCTCATTTGAAACATCTGCGGACGTGATAGACTGCAGAAGCTCACGGGACTTTGGCCCCTGAATGTTTAATTGTGCATAAGCTGATGTCATATCTGTAGCAAAAGCATGGGCATCCGCTGGAATATTTCTCTTTAACCAGGTCTCAGCGTGTCGGTGCATGGTATCCGTAACCACAACCAGAAATTTTTCTTTTTCCAGCTTTGCCACCGTTAGATCGGCTTCAAGTTTTCCGTCCTCATTCAGCCAGGGTGTGTAGGTAATCTGGTTAAGTTTGCCATCAACCTGGTTTGCTGAAATATAGTTCAGCACTTTGCCTGCATCCCGACCCTGCACATAAAATTTTGACATAAAAGACATGTCCATGATGATAACATTCTCACGGGCTGCCTTGTGTTCTGCTTCCCAGTATTCAAACCAGTGATCTTTGCCCCAGGACAGGTTATCAATTTTTGCTTCCTTGCCTTGGGGAGCAAACCAGTCAGCACCTTCCCAGCCACTGACATCCTTGAAATAAGCACCCTGATCTTTTAAGCGATCATATATGGCAGACTTTTTAGCCCCGCGGGCCGTAATCATGGATTTGTAAGGGTAATGACACTTATACACTGTACCAAGGGATTCAACTGTTCTATGTCTTCTATACTCAGGGTTGTTCTGATAGGTATGAAGACGATCAATATTAAAGCCTGTAATATCAACATCAGGTTTTCCATTCATGATCCAGTGGGCCATCATCTTTCCTAAACCCGGGCCCATGATAATACCGACAGAGTTTAATCCTGCCGTCACAAAATAATTTTTCAGCTCAGGTGCCTCACCAATGATGGCTGAAAGATCAGCCGTAAAACTTTCCGGGCCGCAGAAAAATTTCTTAATACCCAGTTCCCTGGTGATGGGCACCCTTGACATGGCTTTTTCCAGAAAAGGTCCCATTCGATCCCAGTCCGGCTCAATCTCACCAAAAGAAAAGGTTTCTGGAACCTTTTTGATTTTCCACGGGGCACATACTGGTTCAAAAAGACCGATCATAAGACCGCCCACTTCTTCCCGATAATATCCATAGTGAGACGGGTCTTCGAGTACGGGCATATTTTTCGGGATATTGTCGATCTCTTCTGTGATTAGATAATAATGTTCAGCTGCCTGATTAGGGATATTAATTCCGTCAACCTCTCCGATCTGCCGGGCCCACATACCGGCACAATTGACGACAACATCAGCCAGAATATCTCCCTGGTCCGTTTTTACACCGGCAACCTGGCCATTTTTTTTGATAACACGGGTTACAGAAACCGCTTCAATGATATTGACCCCCTGATTGCGGGCTCCTTTGGCAAGAGCAATGGTTGCGTCCACAGGATTGACACGCCCGTCCTCTTTAACATAGAAGCCTGCAAGCAGATCATCCACATGGGCCAGAGGAAACAGGTCCTTGATTTCTTTTGGTGAAATTTCATTCACATCAATCCCGCAATATCGATTAAATACGGCCACACGACGATATTCTTCCAACCTGTCTTTGTTGCTTGCCGCTTCAATAAAACCAACAGGTTTAAAACCCGTTGACAATCCTGTCTCAGCTTCCAGTCGGTTATACAGATCCCGGCCATAAAGACGCATTTCACATGTTGTTTCAGACAAAGAACCAAAAGTCACCATCAGGCCTGCCGCATGCCAGGTTGTTCCCGAGGTTAATTCATCCCGCTCTAAAAGCACCACGTCTTTGCAGCCCATATGACCCAGATGGTAGGCAATAGAACAGCCGATGATACCTCCACCGATGATGACAACATTTGCGTGTTTGGGCAAATTTATATTCTTTTTTTCCATTAATTTTTCCTTTACTTTTCTTTTTCCGTTTCCACAACAATGGATCTAATTTTTGAGAGTATTTCGTCTGAAAGCGGCTCAGGCGTATGGTTTTCCAGGATATATCTAACCTTTACCATTGCCCTTTCATAGGCAGTGGTCGCCCCTGCCTTTTCCCAGGTTCCTCTCATTTTGCGATCAATCAATTCAGGCCGTGACTGGCTTCTCATATGTTTGAATGTGTGTTCATGCATGAGAAAATCCTTGCCTGGTCCTATCTCCTTGATAGGATCAATGGCAAGAGTTTCGTCATTGACAGGAACACCCTGGATCGTATGCTTGATCATCCGAGCAAACTCACAATCTAAAACCAGTTGGCCATAATCAAAGGTGATGCCGCTTTCAAGCATGCCCGAACCATAAATCATATTGGCGCCTGCCAATGCGGGAATAAGTCCGGTAAGTGTCTTTTCATGGCCAGTCTGGGTATCAGATATTTTGCTGTCGCCCTACAGGCCTGCAACATAACTGGGCAAGGCATAATATCGGGCAAGACGGGCCACAGCCCCACTGATAAGCGCACACTCGGGAGTGCCCACGCTTGCAGATGCCAGTTTTAAATCCATGGCTGTGGTGGAACTGCCATAAATAACAGGGGCCCCTCTCCTTGTGAGCTGTGCCAGCGTGATGCCTGAAATAACTTCAGCATTATGATTCACAAGAGTCCCGGCAAGTGTTACAGGGGATGTTCCCCCGGCCATTGCCATGGATAAAATATTACAGACCACATTGTTTTTTGCTGCTTCCATTATAATTTCACAACAATCGGAAATCAATTTCAACGGGCTTACCGGACAGGTTGTAAAAGACACAAGAGGGCGTTTTTTAAATTCTTTTGCCCCGCCGGCAATGGCTTCACCCATTTTAATGATTTTCTTTAAGAATTTTCCATTTCCCGGACCAAAGGCACAATGTTTTGTGGTATTGGTCAGATAGGCTTCTGCATTGTGAAGGGGTACTGTATTCTGATTGACATCATGGGCGCCAAGGGCTTTTTCGCAAAAATCAATTTCATCAAGATAATCAATTACTCTGGCAGAATCAATCAGATCCTGTTTTAAAGGGCTTCGATTTTCTCCCGTATATGGATCATTTACCATTACTCCTTCACTGAAATTGGTAAAATAAACCCGGGTTTTTTCCAGAACAATATCATGTCTGGGATCACGGCCATACAGCACCACCTTGGGAGGCGCAGACCGGATGGCATCTTCCACCATTACAGGGGGGATTTTTACAATTTTTGTATAGCGGTTAACAAAAGCTCCACCCTCTTCAAAAAGATCCAGAGCATTTTCATCTTCCACAAAAATGCCTGTTTCATTAAGGACTTCAAGGGTTCCATAGTGAATCTCATCCAACTCGTCATCTGTTAGAATATTAAGACTCAATCCAGAGCTTAGTTGCCTTCCTGCATGAAAATTACGCTTCATAAGGTTTTTTCCTTGCAACTATTTGATTAATCATTTCTGACTCCATTTTACAACATTCAAAAGACATTATTTCTCTTTTATGGCCAAATTCCATGGCCCCTAATTAATGTTACTACTGTAAGGGTAACATTAATCTTGTTTTTCTTTAACAAACTCTTTATATTTATGTCAAGTTCAAAAAAATCAAGGATTATAAAATGAAAAAAATGACATATTCGGCCTAGTTTGATAAGCTGAATCAAAGGTATTTTATGGTAAAAATAAATACAGAATTCAAACTTGGACTGTCAGATTATGCGCTTACTGCCTATATTTCTCTGACAGCAAACCATCCTGTTAACGGATCACAACTCAGCCGTCAGTCCGGCATACCCAGAGCCAGAATATATGATGTTTTAGAAACACTTATTGCCAAAGGGTTTGTTATTGAATCAAGCAAAAGTATGTACACACCCATTCCTTCCCAGGAATTTATTCGACGGCTGCACCAGGATTTTGAAACCATGCTTTCTTCCCTGGAAAAAAAAATAAAAAAAGCCCGGCAGGGACCTGAAAAAGATGTCATATGGACAATAAAAGGATATGCGGCTGCAATGGGCAAGGCTAAAGAGATGATTGACAAGGCTAAAGAAGAAATTTATGTCAGAATATCTCCGGAAGAGGGGCATTATTTAGACAAAAAATTATTGGCTGCTGAATCACGTGGTGTGCAGGTCAAATATATTTCAATGACCCCTGTCCCTTTAAAATTTAAAGTACAAATAGTTCACCCTTGTCCTGAACCCTGTGAACAGGACTTAAACACACGTTTTTTTGATATCGTTGTTGACAAAGAAGAAATTCTATGTGGAATGTTTATTGATGGAGATGATGACAACTCTGTTATTAACTGGGGCCAGAATAAAAGATTTGTCCTGTCAGGCCGGGACAGTTTACGTCATGATTTTTTTCATTATTTTCTTCATAAAATCCAAAATGAAAAAAAAGCGCTCAGCCCGGAAGAAAAGACCCTTTATGAATTTATCTTGAAAGATATTTAAGGGCTCGCTCAAAAATTAATTGGCACTTTAGGCGGTCAGATAAGTGTTAAAAACATAAGTGTTAAAAACGCTTGACATCTACAGGTGTTCTTTATATTTTTTCAGGTTAGTAACAATTGTTCAACGATTAAAGTTTGTCAGCAGGCTGAAGAGAACATTCCCTAGCGTTTTGCACGGGGACAATAATAATCAATAAAAAATGAACAGGAGATTTACCATGAAAAAAATGTTTTGGATCTGGGCTATTATCTCAGGAGTATTAGTTTTCTTTGCAGGAAACGCCATGGCAGGGAAAGCCGCGCTTGAAGAAATTTATGATGCCAAGACCATAGTGGTGTCAACTGATGCTAACTATGCACCCCAAAGCTTTCTAAATGATAAGGGAGAGCTGGAAGGATTTGATGTCAGCGTTGCAAAGGAAGTTGCTAAAAGACTGGGTGTAAAGGTAAAATTCATTACACCTGACTGGGATCTCATCACAGCCGGAAAATGGGGAAAACGATGGGATATTTCCATTGGTTCCATGACCCCTACCAAGGAAAGAAAAAATGCTCTTTTGTTCACCCTGCCCTATTACAGCTCCCCTGCTCAGTTTGCCATTCATAAAGCCAACACCACCATAAAGACTCTGGCTGATCTTGCAGGCAAACGAATCGGAATTGCAGGAGAAACAACCAATGAAAGATATCTTCAGAAAGATCTTTCCATTGAAGATGTTAAAATTGTTTATCAGGACTGGAAACCAGGTAAGCTTCAAACCTATCCCACTGATGCAAACCACATTGAAGACTTATCCCTTGGTGATGGAGCGAGACTGGATGCCATTTTTTCTTCCAAACAGACCATTGCCGAAGCTATCCGTTCCGGATGCGGTGAGGGCTGTCCCTTAAAAATGCTGGGTGAACCACCCTATTACGAGCCCTTAAGTTTTGCCCTGGATAAAAGCCGGGCAAACAGCCAGACCCTTGTTGACAAACTCAACGAAATTATTCAATCCATGAATGATGACGGCACACTGGTCAATCTGTCTGAAAAGTTCTATGGAACCAACCTGATCCCAAAGTTATAGAATATGAATTTTGAAGCGGTTTTAATAATCCAGTACGCCTGGAATATTTGAGATCGCTTCTTTTTTTCTTTCTCAGGTGCCATTATAAGATTAAAGGAGATATGAATGAAGGCCAATACTTTGCACCCAGGAGCAGGCGGCATCCCTCCTGAAGCCCAGCATATTCTCAATCAGATTGAAACAGAAAAATCAAAGTATAATCGAAATATAATCATGGCTTTTGCTGTTTTGATTATTTTTATGATAACAACCCTTATTGTTCTGGGGCTTGATTTCAAATTCATGCTAAAATGGCTTCCCTTTATCCTTGCGGGCAGCGGATATACATTTCTGGTCGCTTTTCTGGCCATAACGCTCGCCTGTATTCTTGCCGTGGTGGGTGCTCTGGGTCGGCTTTCGAAAAATCCAATATTTAACAGTATTGCAACATCCTATGTATCCCTGATTCGGGGAACTCCTCTTTTAGTCCAGGTTTACATGTGGTATCTGGCACTGCCACAAATTGGCAAAGCATTGGAAGCATATGGAATTCCTGGAATTCAGCGATTATTTACCCTTCCTGCCGTTCCAGCAGGCATACTTGCCCTTGGGGTCTGTTACGGTGCTTATATGACAGAAACCGTCCGTGCCGGCATCCAGTCCATTAAAATAGGCCAGACTGAAGCTGCAAAAGCACTGGGTATGACCACCACCCAGACCATGAAAAGGGTAATTTTTCCCCAGGCTCTGCGGGTGATTATTCCTCCGGTTTCCAATGAGTTTATTGCAATGATCAAGGATTCCTCCCTGGTTTCTCTCATGGGAGTATGGGAGCTTTCCTACAGGGCGATAAAGGTTGGACGACGACATTTTCAATCCCTGGAAATGCTGATCATGGTTGCATTTATATACTGGATAATGTGTATGATCCTGCAATTTGTACAGGAAAAAATTGAAAAACACATGGCCCGGGGCGACAGGAGGATATCATGACGACAAATTCATCTCCCATGGTAAAAATTACCAATGTTCATAAGGTGTTTGCAGGAAAACTTCATGTACTCTGCGGCATTGATCTTGAAGTAAAAAAGGGCGAGACTGTTGTTATTCTCGGGGCTTCAGGTTCCGGTAAAAGTACGCTTTTGCGCTGTATCAATTTTCTTGAAGAACCCACGGCCGGAACCATTGAAGTGGATGGGATTGCCATCAACGCCGGGGAAAAGAATAAAACACGGGAAAACCATATCCTGGACATCCGGAAAAAAACAGGGATGTGTTTTCAATCCTTTAATCTGTTTCCCCATATGACTGTATTGGAAAACATTATTGAAGGACCCACAACCGTGCTGGGCCAGAAAAAAAAACAGGCCATACTCTATGCAGAAGAACTTCTTGACTGGGTGGGACTGACTGAAAAACGCGACGAACACCCTTCCCGTCTTTCCGGCGGACAGCAGCAGAGGGTAGCCATTGCCAGAAGCCTTGCCATGAAGCCCAAGGTCATGCTGTTTGACGAGCCCACCTCGGCACTGGACCCTGAACTTGTGGGAGAGGTGGTAGATGTAATGGAACGGCTGGCAAAAGAAGGCATGACAATCATTGCTGTCACCCACGAGATGCATTTTGCCAGGGATGTGGCCGACCGAGTCCTGATTATGGACGAGGGGATCTGGGTAGAAGAAGGGACCCCTGAAAAAATTTTCAATAATCCTGAAAAAGAAAGAACCCGGCAGTTTCTGGCCCATATCCTTTAGCCGATTTAGGGACTCGGAAAAATATTAATCTCCAAAACAGGATGCAGATTTTCAGGATTACTAATCTGCGACTATCTGCGTCCATAAAACATTGGCGAACTTTAAGGCCTTCCGAAATTGCAGATATATTTATTTTTGGGTGCCTTATCTTTAGCAGAGATATTGGATTAGGTGTAAATTTATTGATGGTAGTGGTATTTATTTTTTAATTTTGCTTGAAAAGGAAACGTCATGTTTGACCTGAAACCAGAAATAAGGGTTATGACCCGGGAACAGATTCAAAAAGTTCATAATGATGCTCTTTTGATCCTTGAAAAGACCGGTGTTATGGTTGATGATCCAGGGGCCAGGGCTCTTATGGAAAAAGCCATAGGAAAAAGTCATGGAAATCATCCCATCCAGATTCCCAGAGAGTTTGTCCAAAGGGCAATAAATTCTGCACCATCTGAAATAAAAATTTTTAACCGCCTGGGTAATCCCTGTTTTACACTTAAAGGAGATGGAAGTCAGGACGCGGTTTTTGGAATCGGCGTAACCAACCTTAATTATCAGGACCCGCTTAAAAATGATATCCAGCCATTTTACCGGCATCACATGGCAGCCGCCACAGGCCTGGGACACTGTCTTGATAACTTTGATTTTATTTCAACCCCTGGGGTGATTCAGGATATTTCCCCTGAAACAGCTGATCTCTATGGGGTGTTGGAAATGATGGCCAACACCACCAAACCCCTTGTAATACTTATTTCCGACTGGGATTCTTTTAATCCAGCTTTGGATCTTTGTGAGCATCTTGTGGGCGATATATCCACCCATCCCTTTCTTATACCCTATGTAAACCCGATTACCCCGCTTACCTTAAATGCTGAAACCACAATGAAAATGGATGCCTCTATTAAAAGAGGACTGCCCCTTATTTTTTCCAACTATGGAATGTCCGGTGCCACCTGCCCCATAACCCCGGCCGGAACCCTGGCCCTGCTTACGGCTGAACTATTGGCAGGACTTGCCTATAGCCAGCTTGTAAAGGAGGGTTCCCCCATTATTCTGGGAAGCCAGCCTGCTGCCTTTGACATGAAGAATGCCGGCAGTTTTTACTCTCCCAATACATTATTGTTAAATCTGGCCTGTGCTGAAATGATGACCTTCTACAAAATTCCCCACTGCGGGACTTCTGGAAGCGGAAATGGATGGGGTGCAGATCTTCTTGCCAGTACAACCCTGTGCATTAACCATTTTACAAGCTGCCTGGGCAAGGCCGGCATGATTCCTTTTGTGGGCGGCAGTTTTGATTCCCTGGTTTTTTCTCCTGAGTTTGTAGTCTATAGCGATGATGTGATTCACCAGTCAAGACTGTTTGGTTCAGGATTTTCTCTGGATGATGATGCCGTGGGATTTTCAGATATTTCCTCTGTGGGTCCGGGGGGAAATTTTCTTTTGTCGGACCTGACAGGCAAATACTTCAAGGATTCACTATTTTCAAGCACTATCTGGCCGTTTTTAACCCTTGATAAATGGAGAGGAAAGGGTGAGCCCACTGCTGAAAAAATCTTAAAAGACAAGACGATTGAGCTCTTGAACAACCCGGCCGCCCCTGAAGACAAAGATGAAATCATATCAAAGGGTGAATCGTTTTTAACGAATTAGTAAAGATTGGGGTTAAAAAATTGGGGGTCACCCATTAAAAGGTCCTTGTCAAGAAAATAAACTCATCCATTACAAAAA
>JACKQG010002971.1_pt1 | contig 21389 bp, 15 predicted proteins | sample 8237621 | NCBI WGS metagenome assembly JACKQG01 (sample SAMN15677084, study PRJNA649215) | marine metagenome | biome: marine; feature: Black Sea; material: saline water; isolation source: suspended particulate matter (SPM) from the Black Sea western gyre | collected 2013-06-09/2013-06-10 | depth... | reverse complement strand
GATTAGGATCCATTGAACCAGTATCAGCATAACCAGCAATAAAAGCATCTTTAATTGCTAGGCCTTCAATTTTACCATTACTAACTTTAATTTGATCTACAAAGGAATTGAAATTAAACTTGACTCCTAACTCTAATGCCAGTTTATATAAAGATTTAGGTATTGTGCTCATACCTTTATCAGCAAAAAATGCTCCTCTATTAAACTCTAGATTTGAAATACTATTCAATACTGCTGGTGCTAAGTAAGGATCTGACCCATTGTATGTTGCGAATCTATTAAAGATTTGGACTATTTTCTTATCAAAAAACTTCTTACTATTAATTCTATCCATAGAAGAAAAAAGATTCAACCATGGGATTTTTAAGGCAGATAAAAAAACTTTAACTGAGAAATACGTTTTAAGTTTATGAAGTGATTTCTCTAAAAATAAATGATTTGTAGTTTTAAAAATAAATGCATTTTTTCTTAAATATTCTATTGTATCTTTTTTTGGAATATTTGAAATTTTAAATATTTCTTCAGAAAATAATTTTGCATCAGAAAATCCTCTAATAATAACTCCATCATCATAAAAATACCTACAACTTTCATTGATCCTAGAATAACTAAAATAATCTTTTGGATTCTTTCCTGCCAGATAAAAAAGCTCATCAATTTTTTCTGGCATTGTTAGTAAGGAAGGCCCCTTATCAAAACGAAATCCAGATACTGAAAATTCATCAGCCTTGCCTCCTGGATAACAATTAGACTCAAAGACTTGCACTTCATGACCTTTAACGGCTAGTCTTACAGCAATTGCAAGCCCACCAATACCTGATCCTATAACTGATATTTTTTTTTTTTGATTGTTCCAAAATAAATAAATTACTCTTTTACAACTAACTGTAATGTATTCCTTGACCTTTGTTCAAGTATAACTTCCCTTTGTTTTAAAAAATCAAAAGTAGAATCTTTAGCATAATGTCTTATTGTGCAAAGACTGAGATTCTTATTATAATACACCTCAAAATCATCCTGTAAATCAGCAATTAGTCCAGGAATCTTATATTTATCATCATCAACACAAAGAGAAAAAGATACAGCAGAATTTTGCATCATATTTACGCTAACTCCATGCTTTGCTAACAAAGCAAATATTTTACTCATATGAGTTTCCACAATAAATGATAAAGATGTATCGGAAATAGATATTAAAATCTGATTTTCTTTTATAATAAAAGACGGAATTTCAGGAAAAGTGCTAACGCCTTCCGCAATTTGAGACCCTTTACTTTTAGGATTTAAAAACGATTTTATGAGCAAAGGAATCTGTTTCTTTTTAAGAGGTTGTATTGTTTTGGGGTGTATCACTTTTGCTCCATAATAAGCCAACTCAATAGCCTCATCAAAAGATATTTTTTCTAACAATTGAGAATGCTCAAAATGTTTAGGATCTGCATTCATCATTCCAGGGACATCTTTCCAAATTACCACCTCTTTTGCTTCTAAGGAAAAAGCTAATATTGCTGCAGAAAAATCACTTCCTTCTCTTCCCAATGTAGTGGTAAAATTCTCTGAAGTGCATCCTAAAAATCCCTGAGTAATACAATGTTTTTCTTTTATCTGATTTTTTATACAAGTAGTTGTTGTTTCCCAATCCACTTTTGCATTTCTATATGTATTGTCAGTTTTAATTAAATCACGAGCATCTAATAAAGAATTTTCAAATCCAATTTGGTCCAAATAAGCACTCATTATTTTAGAAGACAAAAATTCCCCTATCGAAACAATTTGATCGTAATCATAGGCATAATTTTGATTAGGTTCATCTTCTAAAACCCATTCAATTTCAACAAACAAATTATTTATTTCATCAAAAATGGCATGCTTTTCATCAAATAATTGATTTAAAATATTGGTATGAAAATCTTTTACTTTTTGTAAGGCAATAAAAGGATCGGCATTTTTTTGAACATAAGATTCTACTACAACCTCAAGCATATTAGTAACTTTGCCCATGGCTGAGAAAACAATCACCAATTTATCATTAGTATAAGAATTTAAAATATTCCCAACATTAATGATGTTTTCGGCATCTTTTATTGATGCTCCTCCAAATTTGAAAACTGTATACATCTAATGCTAAAAAATTAACTGCAAAGTAAAGGTTATTTTCTCATCAAATACTTCAAATTTTTAGATATTTGCAATACCAAATAACCCAAATGAAGATTGCCTTTTTAACCTCTGGAGGAATAGCCCCTTGTTTATCAGCAGCAATAGGCAGATTGACGGAAAACTACTTAAGAGATTACCCTAATGCAGAAATTATTGGCTACTTAAATGGATACAAAGGGCTTCTTTTAGGAAATTCAATTTCTTTCCCAAAATCACTTTTAGGAAGCACGGATAAGTTTTATCAATTTGGGGGATCTCCTATTGGTAATAGTAGAGTAAAGCTAACTAATATTGAGGACTGTATTAAAAACGGATATGTAACCAAAGGTGAAATCCCATTAGAAGTTGCAGCCAATCAATTAGTAAAAGATGGAGTAACAATTTTGCATACAATTGGTGGAGATGATACCAATATAACAGCAGCAGATTTATCTTCTTATCTTAAAGAAAACAATTACAATTTAACAGTAGTTGGTTTGCCAAAAACAGTTGACAATGATGTGTATCCTATCGCTCAAACTCTAGGCGCTTGGACGGCTGCAGAACAAGGCGCAATATTCTTTGAAAATATAGTAAATGAAAATACTACCTCTGACAGGCAATTAATTATACATGAAGTAATGGGCAGAAATTGCGGATGGCTTACTGCTGCCACTGCATTGGAATATCGAAAAAGATTAAACAAGATCCATTTTATGCCTGAGATAGGACTTTCAAAAGAAAAATGGGATATACATTGTGTGTTATTGCCTGAAGAAGAAATTTCTTTTGACAAAGAATGCGAACGACTTAATAAAATAATGGATAAGTACGATTGTGTAAATGTTTTTTTAAGTGAAGGCGCTGGTATGGATATCATTATTAAAGATGCTGAAAAATCAGGAGAACCTATATTGCGTGATGCATTCGGGCATGTACGACTAGATGAACTAAATCCTGGTAAGTGGTTTGCAAAACAATTTGGAAAAAGACTAAATGCTCATAAAATATTAGTTCAAAAAAGCGGTTACTTTGGAAGGTCATCAAAAGCAAACAAAGCAGATTTGGAGCTTATATTTGCAGTAGCTGATTATGCCGTAAAAAGTGCAATAGAAAGTAAAAATGGTGTAATTGGATGGGATGAAGATAATCACAACAAATTATCTTGTATTGATTTTAACAGAATAAAAGGGGGGAAACCTTTTGATACATCATTAGATTGGTATAAAAAAATGATGAACGAAATTCAATCCATCTAATTGACAGTACAAGCTCCATTATTAACTTATTTTGGGGAGCCAAAGCAAACTGAGGCAATTAAAACTGCATTAGAAAAAACCCAAGCAAAAATTCAACTTACAGGATTAATTGGCTCATCATTTGCTCTTACAGCAAGCGCAGTAGTTAGAGAAAGTAACAACCCACATCTTTTTATTTTTAGAGACAAAGAAGAAGCATCATACTTTATTAATGATCTTGAGAATCTACTTAACAATGAAGTATTCTTTTTTCCAGCCTCATACAGGAGAGCTTATCAGTTTGAAGAAACTGACAATGCCAACATTCTTTTAAGAATAGAGGTATTAAACAAACTGAATCAAAAAAGAAATCCAATCATTATTACTTATTCTGAAGCATTATCAGAAAAAGTAGTAAGTAGAAAAGAGCTAAAAAAACATACCATTGGATTAAAAATTGCTGATAAAATTGAGATTGATGACTTGGAAGAAATGCTACTACACCTCAACTTTGAAAAAGTAGATTTTGTAATTGCAGCTGGCCAATATTCAATTAGAGGTGGCATTTTAGATGTCTATTCTTTTGCAGATGAATATCCATTTAGATTGGAGTTTTTTGACACTGAAATTGAAAGCATCAGAACTTTCGATATTAATACTCAGCTATCAATTAATGCCGAGAATAAAATCACCATTATCCCAAATACTGAGGCAAAAAAAAGCTTAGACGATCAAGTTAGCGTGCTGGAGTACCTTCCAAAAAACTCAATTATATGGGCAAAAGATATCGCCTATACTAAAGGCATTCTTGATGATTATTTTAAAAGAGCAAATGAGGAACATAAAAGAATAGAGGAAAGCACAATACAGCCCTTGAGCCCTGAGCATTTATTTACAAATGGCTATGAATTTACCACTGAGCTGGAAAATTTCTCAATTATTGAAACTCATCAACAAAGCTTTTTTAAGTCAGATGAAAAAATTGAAATAAATACGACCTCACTAACTAAAATAAATAAACAATTTGATTTATTAAAAGAGGATTTAAAAAAGAATAAGCAAGAAGGGTTGCAAAATATCATCCTATGCTCTTCAGATGAACAAGAAGAAAGATTCAATGCCATATTTAAACATTCTGAAGAAGAATTAAGCTACCAATGTATTTTATTTTCATTGCATGCCGGTTTTATTGATTACACCAATAAGCAAGCCATCTACACTGATCATGAGATTTTTGACAGACATCATAAATTTAAATCAAAAACAAAATTTATTGATAACCAAGCGATAACTATAAAACAACTTAACTCTTTAGAAATTGGTGATTTTGTAACTCATATCGATCATGGAATTGGAAGGTTTGAGGGGCTACACAAAATTGAGAATCACGGAAAGTATCAAGAAGTAATAAAACTTACTTATAAAGAAGGCGATATTCTTTATATCAGCATACATTCCTTGCATAAAATCGCAAAATATTCTGGAAAAGAAGGACTAGAACCAAAAATAAACCAATTGGGCTCTCCAATTTGGAAAAACGCTAAGGAAAAAACCAAAACAAAAGTCAAGCAAATTGCTTTTAACCTTATACAGCTTTACGCCAAACGAAAACTCAAAAAAGGATTTGCATACAGCCCTGACACCTATTTGCAACACGAACTAGAAGCCTCATTTATGTATGAAGACACTCCTGATCAAAGTAAAGCAACAGCTGACATAAAAGCAGATATGGAAAATGAAATGCCAATGGACCGATTAATTTGCGGAGATGTAGGTTTTGGAAAAACAGAAGTAGCAATACGAGCAGCATTTAAGGCTGTAGCAGATAATAAGCAGGTAGCCGTTTTAGTTCCAACTACTATTTTAGCATTACAACACTATAAAACATTTAAAAAAAGGTTTAAACACCTGCCTTGTACTGTAGATTATATCAACCGATTTAAAACTTTAAAAGAACAAAAAGAAACACTTACAAAATTAGCAAGAGGTGGAATTGATATCCTTATTGGGACGCATAGAATTGTAGGAAAAGATGTGAAATTTTTGGATTTAGGACTATTAATAATTGATGAAGAGCAAAAATTTGGAGTAAATATAAAAGACAAACTCAAACTCTTTAAGGAAAATATTGACACCCTTACTCTAAGCGCTACTCCTATCCCCAGAACATTACAATTTTCACTTTTAGGAGCAAGAGATTTATCAGTAATCAATACCCCTCCACCAAATAGACAATCAATAGAGACTACTATTATTGGCATGAATCAAGAAACAATACGAGATGCTATAAGCTATGAAATGTATCGTAATGGACAAGTCTATTTTGTACATAACCGTATCGAAAACATTAAGGAAGTAGCCGGTTTATTACAAAGGCTTTGCCCTGATGCTAAAATAAAAGTAGGTCATGGGCAAATGGATGGTAAAAAATTGGAAGAACTGATAATTGACTTTATGGAAGGGGATTTTGATGTATTGGTGTCCACCACAATTATTGAAAATGGAGTTGACATCCCAAATGTTAATACTATAATTATAAATAACGCTCAAAATTTCGGACTGAGTGATTTACATCAAATGAGAGGACGGGTTGGCAGGAGTAATAAAAAAGCATTTTGTTATTTAATAAGCCCGCCTCTTCATCAATTATCTGAAGAAAGCCGAAAGAGATTAATTGCTCTGGAACAGTTTTCTACTCTTGGAAGTGGTTTTAAAATTGCCATGCGTGATTTAGACATTAGGGGTGCTGGCGATTTATTAGGTGCCGATCAGTCAGGATTTATTAATGATATTGGTTTTGAAACCTATCAAAAAATATTGAATGAAGCAATTGAAGAATTGAAAAGAGAAAAATTCCAAGATCTTTTTGAAGATGAAAAAGAGCAGTTCTATGTAAAAGATTGCCAACTAGATACTGACTTAGAAATACTAATTCCAGACACTTATGTAAGTAATATTAGTGAGAGACTAAACCTTTATAAAGAGCTTAATAATTTCACTAAAGAAGAAGAAATTACTGCTTTTATTGAAAGGCTAAACGATAGATTTGGCAATGTTCCTTCAGCAATTTCTAATCTTTGTGATGCCCTTAGATTAAGATGGCTAGCAAAACAAATTGGTTTTGAGCGTATCATCTTAAAAAACGACAGTATGCGTTCTTATTTTCCTTCACAAGCAGATTCAAATTATTATAACTCTGATTGCTTCAAACTTGCATTAGAGTTTTTAAAACAAAATTTTAATAGCTGTGAGATGATAGAAAAAAAAGGTAAACTATCTATGAGAGTAAAAAACATTCACTCCATTAAAGATGCTTTAAATACTTGCCAAGAAATTACCAAAGCGCCCTCTTAATCAACAATAAAAACAACTTATTAACAATCTTTTTTTTTACCTGCATTTCATTTAATAATCTTTTAAGATTTAAGTAAAATTGCATAAGGTCTTAAAAAAGAAAAATGCCCCAAAAAAGAACAATAAAAAACGCTCTAATTTCTGTTTTTCACAAAGATGGATTAGCTCCAATTGTAAAAAAATTGAACGAATTAGGGGTAACTATATATTCCACAGGAGGTACCCAAAATTTTATTGAAGAGCAGGCAATAAGCGTAAATCGTATTGAAGACCTTACTACTTACCCCTCTATTTTAGGTGGCCGTGTAAAAACTTTACATCCCAATGTATTTGGTGGTATTTTATCAAGACGAGAAATACAAGCTGATAGAGAACAGTTAGAGCAATACAATATTCCAGAATTTGATTTAGTAATTGTTGATCTCTACCCCTTTGAAAAAACAGTGGCATCAGCAGCCTCTGAGAAAGACATCATTGAAAAAATAGATATCGGTGGGATTTCATTAATTCGAGCTGGCGCTAAAAACTTCAAAGATGTTTTGGTTGTTTCAGAAATGAGTCAATATCCTGAAATTTTAGAATTATTAAATATTAATGGCGCCAGTACAACTATAGCGGAAAGAATGAAATTTGCAGCTAATGCATTTAATGTTTCTTCACATTATGACACTGCTATTTTCAATTATTTTCAAAGCGATAATACTGCAGTATTCAAAAAAAGTATTCGTAAAGCAAAAGCCTTGCGCTATGGAGAAAATCCTCATCAATCAGGATCTTTTTATGGGGACCTAGATGCTATTTTTACTCAGCTAAATGGTAAGGAACTTTCTTATAATAATCTCTTAGATATTGATGCAGCTGTAAATTTAATTTCAGAATTTGATGAAACTACTTTTGCAGTTTTGAAACACAATAACGCTTGTGGCTTGGCTTGCCGACCAAAACTTATTGATGCGTGGAAAGATGCCTTAGCTGGCGATCCAACATCAGCATTTGGAGGCGTTCTAATCACCAATAAAGAAGTAGATTTAGAAACTGCAGAAGAAATAAATAAACTCTTTTATGAAGTATTAATTGCCCCATCATTTGCAAATGATGCCTTAGCACTTTTAAAAGCAACAAAAAACAGAATACTGCTAAAACAGAATAAAGTTATATTACCAAAAATACAATTCCGAACTGTATTAAATGGGGTATTACAGCAAGAAAAAGATTTAAAAAAAGATGCCATTGCTGATATGAAAACAGTAACAAAAATAGCCCCAACTAAGGAGCAGCTCACCGATTTGGTTTTTGCATCAAAGATCTGTAAACACACCAAATCAAATACCATTGTATTTGCAAAACAAAAGCAATTATTAGCAAGCGGTATGGGGCAAACATCAAGAGTGGACGCATTAAAACAAGGAGTAGATAAAGCTGCTATTTTTGGATTTAATTTAAATGGAAGCGTTATGGCATCAGACGCTTTTTTCCCTTTTGCAGATTGTGTAGAATTAGCAGGAAATGCAGGAATAAAAGCGGTAATACAACCTGGGGGCTCAATAAAAGATCAATTGTCTATCGATTATTGCAACACTAAAAATATGGCAATGGTACTAACAGGAACAAGACATTTTAAACATTAAAAATAAAAATTATGGGATTTTTTGACTTTATGCAAGAGGCAATTGCTATTGATTTAGGAACTGCAAACACATTAATTATTCACAACGACAAAGTTGTTGTGGATGAACCATCAATTGTTGCTAGGAATATTAGAACTGGAGAGGTAGTTGCTATCGGCAAGAGAGCTCAACAAATGCACGGGAAAACTCATAAAGAAATAGAAACTTTACGACCACTAAAAGATGGAGTAATTGCTGATTTTCAAGCATCTGAACAGATGATAAGGGGGTTTATTAAAATGTTAAATATTAAAAGCAGCATCTTTGCCCCATCATTAAAAATGGTTGTTTGCATTCCATCAGGAGTAACTGAGGTAGAGAAAAGAGCCGTAATTGACTCGGCAGAACATGCAGGAGCAAAAGATGTTTGGCTAATATATGAGCCAATGGCTGCAGCAATTGGTATTGGCATTGATGTATTAGAACCAAAAGGAAATATGGTGATTGATATAGGTGGAGGGACAACTGAGATTGCCGTAATTTCATTAGGAGGTATTGTTTGTGACAAATCCATCAGAGTTGCTGGAGATAAATTAACTGCTGACATTCAACATTATATGATAACAAGACACAATATTGCTATTGGTGATATTATGGCCGAACAAATTAAAATTCATTGTGGATCGGCACTTACAGAATTAGAGGATCCACCACCAAACTATGCTGTACACGGTAGAGATTTAATGAGCGGAATACCAAAAGAAATAATTGTAACTTACAAAGAAATTGCTGGTGCATTAAATAACTCGATTGAACAAATTGAGGAAGCTATAATGAGTGCCTTATTTAATACCCCGCCAGCATTATCTGCAGATATTTTTAATGAAGGGTTGTATTTAACCGGAGGAGGATCAATGCTTAGAGGTCTTGACAAAAGGATTTCTACAAAAACTAAATTACCAGTATATGTTGCTGAAGACCCTTTAAGAGCTGTAGCTAGAGGAACTGGTATTGCTCTTAAAAACACAGACAAGTATACATTCTTAATGCGATAGTAAACAGTATTAATGCATAATCTTTTAAGATTTATAAAACTAAATCAGTTTCTATTATTATTTATCTTAATAGAGGGATTGTCTGTTATCTTACTGCTTCAAAATAATAGTTATCAAGCTAATCGCACAATAAAATTTAGCACCCAATATACTAGCGCTTTTTATAATTATGCAAATTCTTTTTCGGATTACCTAGCGCTAAAAGAAACGAATGATTATCTGATAGCAGAAAATGCCAAGCTGCATGGACTAGTGCAGAATAATGAGTATTTTATTGATTCAACATTGTTTCAAGATAAAAACTTTAACTACATAGCGGCCAAAGTCATAAACAACTCTGTAAAAAAAAGCAATAATTTTATCACTCTAAATAAGGGAAGTAAAAGCGGAATAAAAGAGGGAATGGGTGTTGTTTCAAATCAAGGAGCTATTGGTATTGTACACTCGGTAAGTGAAAATTACGCATTAGTTATGTCACTTCTACATCATAAATCTGCTATTGGGATTTTCTTGAAGAAAAACAGCCATACTGGAATTTTAACATGGGAAGGATTTGATTATAGAACTGCCACAATTAGCGATTTACCAACACATATACCTCTTTATGTTGGTGATACAATAATCACTAATAGTTACAGTAATATATACCCTGAAGGGGTAACTATTGGAACTATAGTTGATTTTAAAAAAAATGAGGATGGTTTTTATACTATTAATGTGAATTTATTTGAAGATTTTAATAATTTAAGATACGTATATGTAATTCATTCTAAAGAATCTGAGGAGCAAGAACTACTTGAAAAAATAATAACTCAAAATGAATAAGTACTACGCAAAATATCTTGGGCTACTACCATTATTCTTTTTACTGCAAGTATTAGTTCTAAATGAAATTCTCTTTTTAACTTATATAAATCCTTATCTTTACTTAGCTCTAATTATAAGTTTGCCTTTTAAAACATCAAGATGGTTTCTACTAGTTTACGCTTTTATAATAGGGTTTTTTATCGATCTTTTTGGAGGAAGTTTAGGGTTTCACTCAACCGCAGCCGTTTTTATTGCTTTTATTAAGCCTGCTATTTCAAAAATTACAATCCCTCTTAATGTCTTAGGAGATACTGACGAAATAACTTTGAATAAAATTGGCAGTAAATCATTTATTGTATTTTCATTACTAATGATTCTAATACATAATACCATCCTATTTAGTTTAGAGCATCTTCATTTTAATTTTCACATTTTAGTCAAAATAATAGCGAGCAGTTTGGTTACATTAGTGCTTGTATTAATTTTAGAGGTCTTTAAGTCTTCTAAAAAATGATAAAATTCAAAAACCGATATGAGATAGTTGCTGGAATTATGCTACTAATTACAATTATCTTTTTATCGAAACTATTTTACATACAAGTAGTGAATGACAACTACAAATTCTCTGCAAACAATAATGCCTTGCGCTATGATGTACAGCAAGCCGTTAGAGGATTAATTTATGACAGAGATAGCAATCTGATTGTTGCTAATGTTCCTGCTTACGATTTAATGATAATTCCAAGAGAGTTAGAAGACAAAACAATGGATACTCTTAAATTTTGTAACCTTGTTGAAATGACAAAAGAAACATTTATTGCAACCTACAAAAAGGCGGCAGAATATTCTAGATACAAAGAAAGTGTATTTATAAAGCACCTTAGTAAAGAAAGCGCAAGTACTCTAGGAGAAAGTTTATATGAATTCCCAGGTTTTTATTTACAAAAACTTACTATGCGTGAGTATCCAACCAACGCAGCCACGCACGTAATTGGATATTTAGGAGAAGTTAATTTACAAAAAACGAAAGAAGACAAATATTACACTAAGGGAGATTTAGCTGGAATAAGTGGAGTTGAGGCAGCTTATGAAGACAAGTTAAGAGGCACCAAAGGAATGGCAATAAAACTTGTTGATGTCCACAATAGAGATCAAGGAAAATTTCAAGAAGGAAAGTTTGATACCTCATCTATTGCTGGCAGCAGCCTAATTACAACTATTGATATTAAATTACAAGCATATGGCGAAGAGCTTATGAAAAATAAAATGGGAGCAATTGTAGCAATTGAGCCTTCCTCAGGAGAAATTCTAGCTTTAGTATCGGCTCCAACCTACAACCCTAATTTGTTAATCGGAAGAAAAAGATCAGAGAACTATAAAGTCCTTGCAGAAGATAAAAACAAACCACTTTTTAACAGGGCAATACAAGGAGCATATCCACCTGGATCTACCTTTAAACTTATAAATGGGTTAATCGCTCTTCAAGAAGGAGCTATTACAGTAGATCAAAATTTTAGCTGTGGAGGAGAAAATGGCTATTTTTATGGAAAAAATAATAATGTTGGTTGTCATCCACATCAAACCCCTGTTAGTCTTATTAAAGGAATTGAAATTTCATGTAACGCCTATTTTTGTAGTATTTACAACAAATACTTTAATAGGTTTAATTCCACTATTGAAGCTTACGATACTTGGAATAAGCATCTTACTAGTTTTGAAATTGGGGATTACATGAATAATGACTTTATTACTGGATCCCCTGGATTCCTTCCAAAATCATCTTATTTTGAAAAACTATACAGTAGCGGTTGGAATGTTAATACAATCATCTCTATGGCTATTGGTCAAGGAGAGTTATTACTCACTCCAATACAAATGGCTAACATGACTGCCATACTTGCAAATAGAGGATTTTACTACACTCCTCATATTGTAAAGCATATTTCAGGGCAAAAAGCAATTGATGACAATTTTACAAAAAAGAAATATTGCACTATTGAACCAAAACATTTTACTCCAATTATTGAAGGAATGAGACAAGTAATTGAAAGCGGGACTGGTCAAAAAGCAAAAATTCCTGGAATTGAAATTTGCGGAAAAACAGGTACTGCTCAAAACCCTCATGGTGAGGATCATTCTATTTTTATTGCTTTTGCCCCAATGCACAATCCAAAGATTGCTATTGCAGTTTATGTTGAAAATGGAGGATGGGGAGCTACTTGGGCTGTTCCAATTGCATCACTAATGATAGAAAAATATCTGAATGACACCATTACAAATACAGTCCAAGAAGCCTTTATATTAAATGGAAATTTAATAGCAAAAGAATGAGAATCGCAAAAAATATTTTTGACAATATTGATAAAATAAGTATTTTATTTTATGTGTTGCTTGTATGCTTAGGATGGATAAGTATTTATGCTTCACAATATAATGACGACACCTCTTTTGCTCTTGATCTTACATCAAGATATGGGAAGCAATTTCTTTTTATTATTGTTGCTTTCTTTTGTGCTTTTTTAACCTTAATCATTGATTGGAAATTTTTCTATTCACTGTCTTACGTTTTTTACATTTGTATGATTCTACTACTTATCACTGTACTCTTTAAAGGAAGTGTAACTGGAGGATCTATGTCCTGGTTCGAACTAGGTTCATTTAAATTTCAACCTTCAGAATTTGCCAAATTTACAACTGGACTTGCACTGGCTAAATATTATAACAATATTCATTTTAAAACAATTTCCTTACTAGATAAACTTAAAACTTATGGAATAATACTACTTCCATTTCTGCTTATTGTTTTGCAAAATGACTTAGGTACTGCTCTAGTTTTTACTGCTTTTGTACTCGTTCTTTATCGTGAAGGTTTATCAGGAAATATTTTGATTTTTGGAATTATAATTGGTATTCTTTTTTTACTGACATTATTAGTAGAAAAATTACTGTTAACAAGTGTCTTTGGAGGAATTATACTACTACTAATAATATTGTTGCGAAAAAAGAAGAAAGAGATTATTGTTCTGATAAGTATATTTATTATTTCCACCTCATTTATTTTTAGTGTTAATTATATCTTTAATGAAGTATTGGCTCCTCACCAAAGAACAAGAATTAATGTTTTATTAGGCAAAGAAATTGACCCTCAAGGAGCGGGATACAACTTAATACAATCAAAAATTGCAATTGGTAGTGGGGGTTTTTTTGGGAAGGGGTTTTTAAATGGGACTCAAACACGATTTGATTTTGTGCCTGAGCAAAGTACAGATTTTATTTTCTGTACTATTGGAGAGGAATGGGGATTTTTAGGTAGTCTTTTTTTTATGATTTTATATGTTGGATTACTTTTGCGAGTGCTCTTTTTAGCGGAGCGGCAAAGATCAAATTTCAGCAGAATCTACGGATATAGTGTTGCAACTATCCTTTTTATGCACTTTTGTATTAATATAGGTATGGCAATTGGATTACTTCCTGTAATTGGAATCCCTTTACCATTTATTAGTTATGGAGGGTCCTCATTAGTTGGATTTACGTTCTTACTTTTTATTTTTTTAAACCTAGATTCTTACCGCCTACAGATTTTAAGATAAAAAAAGCCCATCATTTCTGATGAGCTTTTTTAAATTTCATATTATTCTTAATAAAAATCTACTCTATTATCTTGCACATCAGCAGCTTTTTTTAATGCATTGTATGATGCATTATTTGCATAAGAACTTGCCTGTGTTTGCATATTTAATTTTTGTACCCCAAAATCTGCTTGTGATGTTGCCTTATCAATAGCAGTAACTTGAACAACATAGACCCCATTTCTACCTGTAATAGGAGATGAAACGGCACCTACCTTATTTGCAAAAATACCACCAACTAATTCTGGCTCATAACCAATGCCTTCTAGCTTTAAATTTGTAAATGTAGTTTTTTGACCACTCACAACTGAAGTGTCATTTGAGCTAGCAATTGAAGCTAAATCAGAAGTTTTAATGCTTTTTGAAATTTTTAAAGCTTTCTTTTCTTTTATGACTAAAGCGGTAATTTGCTCTTTGATGTCCTCTAATTCTGGCACTCCTTTTACATATTCTTTTGTTAGAGAGGCAACAACATAGGAATTATCAAATTGGAATACTTCAGAAATTGAACCCACTTTAGCAGTAGTATACATCCATCTTACCAGTTCTCTAGAGTTAGAAAGCCCTGAAATAGTTGGTTTATTAGCAGTAACTTTTTTATCACTTCTTTTTGCCAAATTATCAGTTACAATTAATGTATCAAAACTAACCCCATCATTAAGAATCTTAGCTGCAAACTGAGCCGCTTGACTATAGTAAGCATTAACTGTTTCAGTACTTGGCTCAACAGTTCTATCGATATATGCAATCTTAGCTTTCTTAACCGATTTACTAGTTTTAGTAACTTGAATTAGATGAACCCCAAATTGTGTTGTCACCAATGATAAATCGCCAATTTTAGAAGTAAAACAAACTTCATTAAATTCATCAACCATTACACCTTCTTGGAACCAACCTAAATCACCCCCTTTAATTGCAGATCCTTGATCTTCTGAATTTTGCTGAGCAAGCATCCCAAAATCAGCTCCACTTTCAATAGCTAATTTTAAAGCAGTCATTTTTGTATTAACTGAATCTAAACTCATTGTTTGGGTTGGCTTTATTAATATATGCCTTGCTTGTACTGAATCAGAACGAAATGCTACCTCTGCAAGTTTAGCAATTCTGTAAACGCCAGGGTTAGTTAAATAAGGTCCAATAACTGTTCCTTTTGTAGTATTAAATAAATCTTTCCAATTCGGATCTTGCAATTCATCTTGAGTATTGTATGTAAATCTTGAATTTGTATTATCAGAATTTCTTCTTGCCATTAATTCATAATCATCAGAAGCCTCAAAATCAACAACCAACTTAGTAATTTCTTCTTTTGTTATAGCATCATCTTCTACTGAAGGAACTACAGTATAAACTACAAAATCAACGTCTTTTGATGCTTCTTGTTCGTATTCAGCTTTATGAATGGAATAATACGCTTCTAATTCGTCATCTGTAGGTTTAACATCAGCATCATTAATGGATGTAAATGGAATAACAACATAATTAAATGCTGCCGTATCCATCTCTGCATGAAACTGAATTTTCGCTTCTTCAGTAGTAGTAAACATTGCTTTTCCAACCAATGAATTGTATTTTGAAGTTTTGATCAAATCAATTAAATATTTTTGAAAACCCACCCATCTTTTACGAGCATCTCCGGTTTCGTCTTGGTCAATTTGCTTTAAATATCCAAGCACTTTTGTTCTATCAAACTGCCCGGTTGCAGGATCTTGAAAAGTAGGGATTTTACTTATTTCAGGATGCACATTAATACCAGAAATACGCTCCATCCATTCGTCATCAGAAACAGCAACTCCTAATTCTTCAAACTGATTTTTCATCACTAACTCTCTAACATACTGCTCCCAAATTTGATCTCTAATTTGCGCAAGAGTAGTTTGGTCTAAAACAGCTTGTTGATTCTGTGATTTCCAATTTTCAATACCCTCATCTACCTTTTGCTGAAAGCTTTGTATTGAAACATCCTCACCAAGAACTTGTCCCACATTGCCATCATTAGCTACGCCAGAGTTAGTAGATTTTAATAAATCTCCTAAAATAAAAGCCAGCATTGCTATTCCAATGACTGCTAATAATAAACCTGATTTGCTTCTAATTTTCTCTAGTGTTGCCATATGTTTGTTTTGATTTTATTAAAGTTGGCGAATATACAATTGTTATTTTAGATATAAAAATCTTAATCTAAAATCAACTTCTATCTAGCAGAAACAACTAATTTCACTTCCTGAATTGTTGTTTTGCTTACATTGATAATTGTAAAATGATAGCCTTTAAACTCAATTATATCCTCTTTTTTAGGAATCTTCTCCAAAAAATCCAACAATAATCCTGAAATAGTTTCATATTCATCCGATTCAGGTAGTGCTAAATTATACTTCCTATTAATGTCCTCAACATAATCTCTTCCAAGCAAGATGAATGTTGTTGGGTCTATTTGCTGATCAACTGCTTCATCAACATCATGTTCGTCAACAATTTCACCAACAATTTCTTCAGTAACATCTTCAATAGTAATCATACCTGCAGTTCCTCCAAACTCATCCAAAACTACTGCAACTCCCTTGTTGCTTTCAATAAATTGATTTAACAATTCCATTGCCTTCATGCTTTCTGGCACAAAGGGCAAGGGTAGCAATATTGACTTTAGATTTTTAGGAGATTTAAATAAGTCATACGAATGAACATAACCAATAATTTTATCAATATTTCCCTTAAAAACCAACAATTTTGAGAGTTTAGTATCAATAAATTTTGCTTTTACTTCATCCATTGAAGATAGCATATCAATGGCAATAATTTCAGTTCTTGGAATCATACACTCTCTCACTCTCTTTTCAGATAAATCCAATGCATTTTGAAGCATCTTCACTTCAACACGAGTATCTTCAGCTCCTTCTGCTGACTTTACATTACTCAAAAAATCATCTAAATCTGTTTTACCAAACACCTGTTTATCTTTAGTAATATTTTGTTTTAAAACATATTTCAATATAACATGTGTAATTTTTAACATCAAAATAGATATTGGTCTTAAAAAAACAAAAAATAGCCAAATAGGTATTGAAAAAATATTCAAAATTTGATTTGGAAATACTCTGAAAATTGTTTTTGGCAAAAACTCTGCAGTTACTAAGACAATTAATGTCGCTATTATTGTTTGGATCAATAATAATATAAAGTCCGAATTAAAAAATAATTCCAACTTTGGTGTTAATATCTGAGTCATAACAATACCATAAACCACCAAAGCAATATTATTTCCAACTAGCATGGTAGTTATAAAATCAGATTCATTTTTACTGAAAAATGCTATCATTTTTGAATAGAACTTTCCTTTACTTTTATCTAATTCAAGTTGCAATTTATTGGCAGATATAAAGGCAATTTCTACTCCTGAAAAAAAAGCAGAAAACAAAAGTGCCACTAAAGCTGTTGTAATAAGCATAATGTAAAAATACTAAAGATTAATTAGCTGGAGTTTCAAAATTAAAAGTTCCCTGAATTTTTGAAATGGAATACTCCGTAAAATCAGGATTAGAAATAAAACCCTCTCCTTTAATAACTTCTTTATCGGTTGTAATAACAACTTTTTTATCCGTATAAATTTTGTTTTTATTTTCGTCCCAAATAAGTTGTTCAGTTTCTAATTTTTTTCCTGTTGAAGATGTTAAAACAACACTCTGTGAAGCAGTCATTATCTTATTTATTTCATCAACCTCAGCATTTTCTGATTTTAGAACAGATTTTACTGATCCTGAATCATTATAAAAAATAACTTCAAGTCCATTAGAAAACACCAATTGCGGTTGAATATCTTGAAATCTTTTTATGGTGGTAGCGATTATTTTAACCTTTAACACCCCATTTTCAGTATGCAACATTTCAGCCCCTTCAATTTTCTCAATTGGAAGATTTTCTGTTGCAATAAATTCTTTTACCGCTTCAGGATCATTAGAGCATGAATAAAGGAAAATACTTAGAATAAAAAAGAGCCGCATACTTTGAGTTTAGTCACTAGTACGCGCAGTAGTAGTTTTATTTATCCAACACCCTACAGTGTGCTTACTATTAGCTGTTATGCCATTAAAAAAACAGGTTTCTTTTGTTGGGAAATACTTTGAATAGGTATTAATACTTTTTGATGCTCTGTCTTTTGTTTCGGGATCTGACAAAGCTTGTTTAAAAGCATCAACCGCTATCCAATAAACTGTTTGATTTTCAAAATCGCTTCCACATCCTTTAGCTCCAGCTACATATATGTTGCCTAAATTTATATACGCTTCTCCCCATTCACTTTTTAACTCTAAAGCGCTATAAACCGCACTTCTTGCCAAGGAGTAAGATCCTGATGAACGATAAGCATCCGCCAATGCCAAATAATATTTTGCTTTTGTATCTACATCTTCTTCCAAATTAATTGATTCTTTAGCAAACTTAATAGCATCAGATGTTTTCCCTTTAGCAATACTCATTTTTGACATCTTATCAGCAGAAGATGCCGTTGGCTCAAGTTCATATAATCGGCTTGATGCCTTAAAAAATAGATCAGAATCAGTACATTTTTTATCACTCAATAATTTAGTAACTTTTTTTAACCAATTAACATCATCAGTAGTTGGGTCAAATTTTTGAGAAAATAACCCAATCAAATCATCACAATTAGCATAAGGAGTAAATAACTCTTCAATGATTTCGGAATACTTGATAAAATTTTCTGCTGCTTTCGATTTATTGGTAATATTAAAGTCAATAATTCCAGATACCAAAGCATAGGCCTCTAATACATCAGCTTTTGTTTTAGTGCCTGATTGCTCTAGATTTATCATAGCTCTCATATAACCATAAACTGCTTGAACGGAAGCATTATTGCCTTCCAAATCTAATGATTGTTGCAAATAACCAAGCGCTTCTTGACTTCTAGTTTTATCAATTTCTACTAACTCAAAACCCTTAAGCCCTAACACATAACCTTCTTTTCCAAAATACTTAATTCTTTGATCAAAAACCATCATTAAGGTATCAATATAAGCGGCCTGATTTCCTTTATCAGTCTTTATTTTTTCCTTAATTATTTTAGGGCCATTCTTGTATATATTTTGACTTGATTCTGGGCAATTTTTAAAAGTCCACATCCAAGGATTGTAAGCATCAGCAAAGTTGTTCTGCTTATAGTACTCGCGAAACATTGATAAATTTTCTTTACATTTTTGCTCATCTGCTCCAAAGTTATCTTGAGCATTAACATTTAAACTAGATAAAATTACTCCAACTAAAATTACTATTCTTTTTCCCATTGTATTAATCATATTTTCTTTTTACAAACCAAATTCCATCATAAGAAACGCTTAATCCTAATCTTACGAATTGTTCTTTAATTAAATTATCCTCCATAGTTCCTCTCTGCCCTAGAGTACATGAAAAATCATATTTTGTTCCTGATTTTTTTACAGGTATTCCAAAACCAAAACTTACGCTCATTTCCTTAAGCTGATTGTCTTGAAATTGCAAAGGAGTATTGCTATAGGAAGCTCCAATCCTGTAATCCATTCTTTTATAATACTTAGTAATCGAATTATATTCAGGGGTGTACTGCATACCTCCACAAATTGTCATGCTATTAGCTAAATTATCTGATTCATCAAACATAGTATAGTCAGCCCAATTTTGCATGCTATAATCAGCTACAAAAAGCCATTTCTTATTTTTATTATAGGATATGCCCGTACTGATGTATTGTGGCAAAATGACATCTCCCCACTGTGTAGAATTTACAAAAGTATCTTTTGGGACTTCAAAAACCCCTGAAAATTCAAAAGACTCAACTAGTTCGGTTTTTTTAGCTCTTATTGAAGAATTATTGTTAGCTGTGAATCCAATTGAGAATTCATTATTTACATTAACTGCTTTTTTATACAAAAGCCCCAACTCATAGTAATACCCTTTTAAATTAATCTTACTATTTGAACGACTGTTAAAAAAAGTCTCGTCATCAAAAACTAATTGCTTTCTTCTATTAAGCCCTCCAAACAAATAAGAAGCATTTATACCAACTGAGAAACCATTAAAAGGTTCATATGCTCCTCCAAAATAAATTTTACTCAATCCTCCATCGCCATAATAGTTCATATCAGCATTAGATTCTATATTACGAGCATTAATCTCATAACCCGTACTACTAAAAGGAATCATCCCAATACTTGCTCCAAGTTTTCTAGATAAGGGAAAGCCTAAAATCAAATGACTAAATGCATTATTATTTACTATTTGCTCAGCAGTTGCATTCTGCATTTTTGTAGTTTGATGCCAACCCCCTGTAGCTAATAAAAACGAATTCGGAGCAAAAGAGCTATAGCTAGCAGGATTGCTAGGATTTACACTTTTTGGATTACTTAATGCTGTAGAGGCTCCTCCAAAAGCATTGAACTCTGGAAAAATATTTTGCTGCAACTCTCCTAAGCCAAAACGAGAATAAGGAGAACTTGTAGATATCTGCGCCTCCAACTGGCTTATAAAACCAAAGATTACAACTGTTATACCAACTATTTTATTCATTAAAATCTAATATTTCATTTAAACCAATCAAAACTAAATTTGGGTTTGCAAATATGCTATTTTTTAATTCCTTTTCAAAGAAAAAACAATCCCCTCCAGTTACTACTGCAAGGGCATCAGGTTTTTCCAATCTGTACTCTGATATTATTGATCTCACCTCAGCCAAAATACCCAGCTGAACCCCAGAGGAAATAGAAGAATTTGTATCATCACCAATAATAGGAGTGGTTTTTCCTTTTTTAACTAACGGCAACTTATTGGTAAAAGTATGTAAAGCTTTATATCGCATTTCAATACCAGGAGAAATTCTACCTCCAATATATTCTCCTTTTTTACTTAAAAAATCGATTGTTAAACACGTTCCTGCATCAAACACTATAATATCTTTTTTAGGGTATAAAAAATTCGCTCCAACTACTGCGGCTAATCTATCTTTGCCTAATGTATTAGCAGTTTTATAATGATTCTTAATTGGAACTGAGGTATTTTCAGATAAAATAATTGCTTTATAATAATCTGCAATACTTGATATTTCGGAGTTAATTTCTTTAACTGATGAAATAATAGTAGTTGAAATCTCTTTATTAGCAACAAACTTCTGAATATTTTTAAGATTACACTTATTAATAGTTGCTGTTGCAAATACATTTTTAGCTTCAAAAAGAGCAAGTTTAGTGCTCGTATTTCCTATATCAATTGCAAGTTTCAAAAAATGTATTTTTTTTTCAAAAGTATAAAATTACATTCCGATATGATGATTTACATAAAATATTCCTTCAAATAAAAAAAAAAATTAAATTTGCAACCCAATTAAGTTGGTGCTATAGCTCAGTTGGTAGAGCAATGGACTGAAAATCCATGTGTCCCTAGTTCGAATCTTGGTAGCACCACTTTTAAAACAAAAACCCACTCATTCAGTGGGTTTTTGTTTTTTAGTTATTTAGAAAATATTACTCAACTATAACTTTTTCAGTATAAATAGTGTTTTCATCTTTTAACTCCACTGTATAA
>JACKQG010002970.1_pt1 | contig 21392 bp, 21 predicted proteins | sample 8237621 | NCBI WGS metagenome assembly JACKQG01 (sample SAMN15677084, study PRJNA649215) | marine metagenome | biome: marine; feature: Black Sea; material: saline water; isolation source: suspended particulate matter (SPM) from the Black Sea western gyre | collected 2013-06-09/2013-06-10 | depth... | reverse complement strand
CGCCCACCGCCGCACAGCACCGCGAAGCGGTATTTTGCCCTTGACAGAAAGCGGTTTTGCTGCGCGTGCTTATAAAGCCGAGCGGGCTCGTGCCCCCCGGCCGGGGCGTAGCTTGAAGACGATATCGCGCATCCCCGGCCGCCGTCCACTCGTGGCAGCGGCCCTTAGCATGGCAGCGCTCGCAGCGTTGCCCGGCGCGGAGCTGTCGCCGTGGTCAGCCACCGATGCGCTGGCGGCCACCGACGCCTTTGTCTGCTACAAGGCGAAAAAGTCCAAGGGGTCCACTAAGTTCGGCGGCGCTGCCGGGGTTGCCCTCAGCGATCACTTTGAAACTACTCCCCTGGACCTCAAGAAAGCCGCGGCACTTTGCCTGCCCGCAACGCTGGGCGGGGTCACGCCCGCCGACAACAGCACCCACCTTGAAAGCTACAAGGGCAAGGCTCCAAAGGCTTTGCCAAAGCACGAACGCAGGAGCAGCTACCGGGTGGTCGACCAGTTTGCCGAGTACTTCATGGACACGGTCAAGGCCGAGTCGCTCATGGTACCCACTGCCGCCAGCAGCGCCGCACCACCCGTGGAACCTGACCCCCTCAGCCACGACGTCGATCACTTCAAGTGCTACAAGGTTAAAAAGCCACGCGGCTACACAGTGCCGGCCGCCGTGCAGGTGGACAGCTCGTTCAACCAACCGGCCGATCTCGAGCTGAAGAAACCCAAGCGGCTGTGCCTGCCCGTGGACAAGAACGGAGAGGGCATAAAGGACTCCGACGCGCACCTGCTCTGCTACCAGGCCAAGAGGGTAAAAGGCCAGGCCAAGTTCGCCAAGGTGAGCGGCACCTTCACGGCCAACCAGTTTGGCGACGAAAAGCTCGACGCAGTAAAGGAGAATCTGCTCTGCGTACCCACCGTGTCGGTGCAGGGCTGCGGCGACGGCCTGATCAACGAGCCGGGTGAGCAGTGCGACGACGGCAACAATGACAACGGCGATGGCTGCGCGGCCGACTGCACGGCCGAGCTCCCCTTCGCGATCAAGCTGGTCAACCTCAACATGCTGCAGGACATAACCCCGGGTGTTGTTGGCTACGACGACATCGACGACCGCATTTCCCTGTTGGCAGCGCAGGTAGTAGCTGCAGACCCGGACGTGATGACCCTGCAGGAGGTGGTGCTGGGACCCAACGGTTCAGCCGCCGGCCTTGTCGCCGAACTCGCGGCAACGCACGGGCTCACCTACTTCTACGCCGAGCACGGTTTCGGTTCGGGGCAGGCGGTGGTCAGTCGCTGGCCGGCGTCGGCCGAGGAGTGGGAAATACTCCCCGACATTGACCTGGTGGCCTCGTTTCCCGACCGCCGCGTGTTCGGCCGCATAGTGGTCTCGTCGCCCGCGGGACAACTCGACGTATACCCCGCCCACCTCTGCGCCTTCTGCAATGACAGCGAGCGCGATGTGCACGCAGCCTCCTTCGCCGACTTCGTGGCGCGCACTCACACCAGCGGACACCCGGCCGTGGTCGGCGCTGACTTCAACGCCCACAAGGGCAGCGCGGGTGACCAGCAGGCGAGCAGCGATCCCGCCATACTCACGCTGGAGGCCCTCGCTTGGACAACCCTGTTCGACGGAAGCGACGCGCCCTGCAACGCCCCCGTCGACCGCAGCGGCTGCACCTCGGGCATAGACGACCTCACCGACCCCGCCGACACGACCGAGAGCCGCATCGACAATATCATGCTGGTACCGGCGGCGCTGCACCCCCTGTCGGGAACTGTTTCGGACGCGAGCGAGACCGGGCCGACGACTCGCTTCGCCGATACACCGGGCGTGGACGGCAACGCCCTGTGTCGCTTCGAGCCGGCGCTGCCCTGTGCTGTTGACGGCGACTGCCCGGCTGGAAGCCACTGCGAAGACTACGACCCTTCGCCGCTTTGCCGAAGGGACACCCCCGTATCATGCCTCACCGACGGCGATTGCCCGGGCGACCTTGCCCCCGATACCTGCGCAACCACTCTGTGGACCTCTGACCACGTGGGTCTTCAAACCACGATCTCGCTTGAAGCCCCGACCCCTCGAAAGAAGAACTGATGGTAAAGACTATCTCGGTACTGTGCCTGTTCGGGTTGGCACTAGCGGTTGCCACGAACTCTACGGCGGGCGTTGACCCGGATCTCAAGTGCCAGGCCGGCAAGTACAAGGCGGCTGCCGTCAAGGCCCTGGGCCTGGCCAAGTGCAGTTCGAAGGCCGCGCGCGACGGCGCAACCACCGACGCTGGCTGCCTTGCCACCGCCGATTCGAAGTTCTCCAAACTGTTTGCCAAGGCCGAAAAGAAAGTCACCTGCGCCGAACCCGGCGACGAAGCCACGGTCGGTACTGCCATAGACGGCTGGCACGCGCTGATCGAAGCGACGCTTGACGCGGGTAGCGGCGACAACAAGTGCCGATCGGACAAGCTGAAGGTGGCCGGCAAGACCGCCTCGGGCATGTTCAAGGGGGTAGCAAAGGAAACGATAAAGAACGACGCGGTGAAGTTCGGTAAGTCTTTTCGCAAGGCGAGGAGCAAGCTGCAGAAGACCTTCGGCAAGGCGGATTCCAAGGGAGGGTGCATAACAATCGACAACGGAAACGCCGTCGAGGACGACATCCACGATTTAGTAGAGGGGCTGGTGCCCTCCAGTGAGCCTGTCTGCGACCCTGAGTTACTCTACGGCGCCGAGGGCAACCGCCTGCGCCGTTACGATCTCGACACCATCGACAACGGCCCCTTTCTCGAAGACATTCTCATTGCCGCCGCGGGCGACGAACGTCGCCTGTCGCTTGCCGACAACCGCGACATCAACGGCATGATCTGCGCGCTGGCCGACGGCAGCGACAGGTTCGTGGCCGGCGAAGATACCGGCCAGCCCACCCCTCCCGCGGGCTGGGGTGTATTCGAAGCCGACGGCACACAGGTGGGCAAGCTCACGCCCAGCTATCCCGACGCCGGGCCGGAACCCTACGGCTGCGTGGTCGACGAGTTATCGGGCAACCTCTTCACCTCCTCGCTGGGCAACCAGGCCAGCGGGGTTTTCAACGGGCAGCTCATCATGTGGTTCCCGCCCTTTGACCACTACCCCGGCGCGCCGGGGACTTATCCCAACAACGACCTCAGCAACAACTCCTGCAAAATTGCCACTGATATTGGTACAGCCGGCAACGTGGCCATCGATGAACTGGGGCGCATCTACGTTGCTTCGGCGCGGGGCCTGCACGTACGGAGATACTCGCCGCCCTTCCCGACCGGCCCCGACGCGGCCGGTGGCTGCGGCTCGCTGGACTCGACCGGTGCCCCGATGGCCGACACTGTCAACGTAGAGGTGTTCGTGGCCGACCCCGAGAACGTGGGTACGCCCACTGGCATAACCCCGGCTCCCGGCAGCAACTGGTACATATCGAGCGTCCTCACCGGGATGATCTCGGAGTACAACAGCGACGGCGACTTCCTGCGACGCATAGTCGAACCCGACCCGGACGAATCCGGGGTTCCGCTGTCCGTGGGGCACCCCCAGCAAGTGGCCGTCGATTGCAAAGGAAACATCTACTACGCCGACATGAACCTTGTCGTGAGCGGCGGTAACCTCGGTCCCGGCCCCGACGGCAAGGTACGGCGAGTGAAGCTCGATCTCGCCGGAAACGGACGAACCCCCGAAATCATAAAGTCGGGACTCTCGTTTCCCGACGGCGTGGCGGTCTTCCCCGGCGACCTGGAGACACCCTGACGTGAAACCCAACATACCCGGTCTGGCCCTGCTCGCCGTTGCCCTGCTCCTGCCAACGATTCCATGTGCCGCCGCCGACTGGCCAGCGCTCGGAGGTGGGCCGCTGCGCACTTACTACAACCCCGCGGAGACCACGCTCACCCGTGAGAACCTCCCGCAACTGGTCGAGAAGTGGTCCTTCCAGACCGGCAAGATAGTCTCGGCCACCCCTGCGGTGGCCACCGTCGACGTAGTCGGCGAAGGCAGCATACCGGTGGTTTACATCTCTTCCTGGGATGGCAACATCTACGCCCTGCGCCTGGCCGACGGCAGTGAGCTGTGGCGCGTGGTGACCGCCGACCAGCCCGGCGCATCGTTTCCCAACACCGGCACCGCCCACATAGAAGACGTGGGCGGCACGACCACCGTGTTCGTCTCGGGCGGCGAGACCATGTACTCGCTCGACGCGGCAACGGGCGCAGAGAACTGGCACTTCGAGGCGGGCACCGGCTGCGTTGACCCACCGGGCCTGTGCGCGTTTGACGGGGAGCGCAACGAAATCGAAACGTCGGTGGCGATCGCAGACGGCAAGGTTCTGTTCGGTATGGATGTCAACGACGTCGAAACGGGCAAGGGTGGTTTCTACGGGCTCGACGTCAACGACGGAAGATTGGCCTGGTACTTTGACCTCGAGACCGGCGCCACCTGTACGCCGGATCCGGCCGACAACATACGCAGCTTTGACGGTTACCACACCGAGGGAGAACTGGGCCTGCCCGCAGGATTCCTGTCAACACGAGCCGGCTGCGACTTCGACCGTACGGTAACCGGCTGCGGCAACGTGTGGTCGGCTGCCGCGGTCGACCAGGGACGTGGACTGGTCTACTTCGGCAGCAGCAACTGCGACACAGACAGCGACCCGGCTACGCCGAAACCCGGCCCCACCATGCCGCTGTACGACGAGGCCCTGGTGGTTCTCAATCTTGATGGCACGCCGGCGTGGACGTGGCGGCCACGCGAGGTAGACAACCTCGACCTTGCCTTCGGCGCCAGCCCCAACCTGTTCACGATAAACTTTGGCGGCGGCGACCGCGAGGTGGTCGGCATCGGGGGCAAGGACGGCACTTACTACGTCATCGACCGCGACGGCGTCAACGAGTCGACGGGCGTTGCCTGGAACGACGTCGACCCCTCGGCACTGCCCTACTGGGCTACCAACCTGGTGCCAGGTGGCCCCATCGGCGGAATGACCGCCTCGCCGGCAGTGGACGAAGACCGCAGGCTGATATTTGCCGCCACCGCACCTGGAGTGGACATCATCAACGCCCAGCAGCCTACCGTGCACGCCCTCGACATGGATGACGGCAGTATCGTCTGGCAGAACACGACCGAGCGCGACGGCTTCGCCGACGCCAACTTCGGGCCGGTAAGCGCAGTACCCGGGCTGGTCATGGTGGGCACGGTGTACACCAACGTGTTGCGTTTTTATGACGCCGACAGCGGCGAGCGGCTGGCCACTCGCTACCTGGGGTCTTCGGTGGCATCGTCGGCAGTAGTTTCTGGCGGAACACTCGTAATCGGACACGGGCTGGGGGAACGATCGGCCAACACTTCGAGCGCTTCGAACATCGTGGCCAACGTACCCTCGAAGGTCTTCGCGTTTTGCGCGGCCGGGACCCCCGGCTGCGCGGGCTTGTTGAGCGGACGAAAGTTATCGCTCAAGGATTTCGACTCGCGCCCCGACAAGCGAAAGCTCCTGCTGCTGAGCAAGGACGAGGAACTGGTAGTACCGGTCGCCGGGCAACCGCAGGACCCGCTGACCGGTGGTGCCGAGCTGAGACTCTACAACCCTTCGACGGCCGAGCAGCAGGTCTTCTCACTGCCGGCTTCCGGTTGGAAAGGCCTCGGTAAGCCGGCCGGCTCCAAGGGCTACCGCTACAAGGACTCGCAACAGGTCAACGGCGCCTGCAAGTCGGTGAAGCTGGTGGTGGGCAAAGTGTTCAAGGCCCTGTGCAAAGGTGCCACAATAAACTTCACCCTCAACGAAGCGGGGCAGGGCTCGCTGGCCGTGGCCCTCACCACTGGCGGTGGCAGCGATCCCTTCGCTTGTGCCCTGTGGGGAGGAACCCCCAGGGTTGACCAGGGCACCGGCGTCAACGGAAAAGGTAAATTTCTGGCCATCGATAGCGCCCGGCCCGCCGTCTGCCCCTGAACCGGCTCCTTTTTCAGCCGGTGCAGCCACCCCACCCACCCGGTCGGGGGGGTAGGCGCGATCTCTCCCCTTGACGTAAACCACCCCGTGGAACTACAGTTGGCGGAGAAAGCCAAGGGAGGCCAAACATGACACGCCGTCTAAGTATCTTCGCAGTTGTTATCACAGTAGTAGTTCTAGCCGCCATTTCGGCACAGGCCGGGGGCACCAAGTACCAGTCAAGCGTAGTGCCTGTCATCGCCGACATGGCCGGTGCCACGGCCTTCCCCACCATGGGGCCGGGCAAGGTCCTGATGAAGAGCAACGGCAAGTGTAAGAGCAAACTGTCCGGTGTCACCGACGGAGTGGGCATACCGGTTACTACCGACAACTCGATGAAGCTCACCGGCGAGTTGACCGGCGACGAATACATCGTGGTGCTCGGCGGCAACTTCCCCGGCATGGGAACTGTTTTTGAATTCAACATTCCAGTTGAACTGAAGTCGGGCAAGGGATCGGCCAAGGTTGACCAGTCGTCCCAGTTCGCGCTGATACCCGCCGGGGTTCACCGGGCCTCGGTATTCGACAAGCTCGAGATCTACGAACCTCCCCTCCCGGCTGACTTTGCCGCCTGCAAACTTGTCATCGACGCTGGTGGCACGGTGGTGGACGACCCCAATAACCCCTGCAAAACAGGCCTGATGGTGGGCGCCTCGGGAGTCATAATTCCCTGATCCGTTTCGTGGCCTGGTGAAAAAGCCGGGTCACGAAGTGCTGCGCAATACGCTGCGCCTGAATAACGCCGGCAGCAGCGCGCGCAGCACGTAGCCCGCCGCGATGAAGCGCGGCCAGGTCAGCTCGCGGCGGCCGCTTTCGATGGCGGCCAGCACCTGTTCCACCAGCTCGGAGGTCTCGACCATGCTGCGCCTGGCCACCGCGGGCATGGCGGCCAGCGCCTCATCGTCAAAGAACGCTGTTCGCACGGTGCCGGGATAGACCGTCAGCACGCTCACGCCGCTGCCTTCCAGCTCCAAAGACAGCGCCTCGGCCAGTCCGCTCAGCGCGAACTTGCTCGCTGCGTAGGCGCTCTCCCCGGGCACAGCCAGGCGCCCGGCCACCGACGACACGAAGACCAGGCGACCGCGGCCCCTGGCAACCATGGCCGGCAGCAGCAAGCGGGTCCAGTACAGCGAGCCGAGGTAGTTGACCCTGATCATTCTCTCCATGTCGTCAAGGTCCCAGTCCAGGAAGGACCGGTGATGTCCGTAGCCGGCGTTGTTGACCAGCAGGTCGACCGCGCCCAGCTCGCGCTCCAGCATGGCCGCGCAGTCTTCTACACGCGCGCGATCGGCCACGTCGCAGTCGAGCAACAGTGGCCGCGGCGCGCCCGCCTCGATCAACTCGGTGGCCAGGAGTTCGAGCTCGGGCAGGCGCCGGGCAACCAGCGCCAGCTTCATCCCACGCCGTCCCAGCGCCAGGGACAACTCGCGGCCTATACCACTCGACGCCCCCGTGACCAGGGCCGAGCCGCCGGGTGTGATGACACGGGAGTCGGCGGGTACAGTCACAGCAGTTCCTCGGCCAGGCGGCGCAGCGAGTCGATCGCTTCGGGAGACCTGCTCCAAGGCGCGACCACGAGCCGGTCAACGCCGGCGTCCTCGTAACGGCGCAGGTCGTCGCGGCTGACCACTCCCGCGCCAACCGAGTTTTCAAACGGCCTGGCCTCAGTGCCCGCGTCGCGGCGGTAACCATCCAGGCGCTCTACCAGTTCGGCCGACTGCGCGGGGGTGTTACCCACCCCTATCCAACCGTCGCCCACGCGGGCGGCTCGCCGCAAGGCCGCGTTGGACTGCCCCCCCACGTGCACCGGGGGTCCCCCGACGGTCGGCGGCTTGGGCTCGAACATCACGGGTTCGAAGTCAAAAAACTCGCCGTGGTGCTCGATCTCGCTCTCGCTCCACAGCCGACGGCACACGCCTATGGCCTCTTCGAGGCGCCGACCACGAGAAGAAAACTCCACGCCAGCCACCCGGCACTCGCTCTCAAGCCAACCAGCGCCGACGCCGAACAGCGCCCGGCCACCCGACAGCAGGTCGAGCGTCTGCACTGCCCTCGCGCCGACCAGCGGATGCCTGAGACCAAGCAGGTAGACGTGGCTGCCCAGTTTTATCTGCTCGGTGCGTGCAGCCAGGAACGACAGGTACGCAAAACAGTCGAACACCGGCGTGTCGGGGGAGACAGGCGGATGATCTCCGGCGAGCGGAGATCCCGACATCGCCACGGGAAAAACCAGGTGCTCGGGCAACCACAGTGACTCGAAACCGAGCCGGTCGGCTTCCACCGCCACCTCGAGGTGAAAGGCCGGGTTGAGTACACCCAGTGCGACCCCGAGCTTCACCCGTCGCTGTCTCCACCCACGGAACCGGCAAGATGGAACGAACCGTCCTCGCCCCTGCTCCATCCGCCCGCGCAGTGTTCGCCTCCGTCAACGTGCAGAGTGTCTCCCGTGATGAAAGCCGACCCATCACCGGCCAGGAAGAGAGCGGCGGCAGCCACGTCGTCGGCCCTACCCTCACGCGCAAGCGGCAACCCGCTCGGTACCACCGGCATGCCCTCGGTAACGATGGCGTCGGGGGCTATGCAGTTGACCCTTATACCGCGGGCTCCCAGTTCGAGGGCCAGCGAGCGGGTGAGACTTTCTACCGCGGCTTTCATCGCCGCGTACACGGCAAACCCGGGCGCCGCGCGATGGGCTTCTACCGACGTGATGTTGATTATCGAAGCGCCCTCACCCAGGTGTGCGGAGACGGCGCGGATCACGTTGACAACGCTGCCGAAGTTTTCGTCTACCAGGGAGCCCACACCCTTGTCGCTCAGGCCGACAAGTTCCCCCGCGAAGGTGCCGCCGGCGTTGTTGATCACCACGTCGAGCCGGCCCAGCCCCTCGACGGCGGCCTGAACGAAGGCGCGCACAGCGTCGGGGTCACGAAGGTCAAGGCAGACGTCGACCACGCTCCTGCCACGCGAGCGTAGCTCCTCGGCCAGCAGGGCAAGCTCGTCGCCCTCGCGGTCACAAAGGGCCAGCAATGCTCCCTCGTCGGCAAGCGCCAGGGCCATGGCGCGTCCCAGGCCGCGCGCAGCACCGGTCACAAGCGCAGCTTTGCCCTCCAGCGTTCCTTTCAGCGACTCCCCCACCGGGTTCAACCTATCCACCCGCCAGCACGAAGTGAAGAAGCGTAGCGCTCAGCGTTTTTGAACATACTCCCGCACTCTCCACTGGCAACTATCGGCAACAAGGCTATCGTAGTCGACACGCAGCACGTCGCGGCCAGGCGCCGCGGCCAGTTCCTGCTCCAGGCCTCTGACCCCCGGGGCCAGCCAGAACTCGATAAAAGCATCCCACCGTTCACCATCCTCCGACAACCGGCAGTCAACCTCGTTGACCACGCAAGCCACCAGTCCCGGACAAGCGGTCATCAACGCCGGCAGGTGATCGTTGGTCAGCGCGTCGGTGAAGGCCGCCGCAGACAGCCCCTGCCCGCGGCGAAGGGCCACGACCAACTTCGTGTTGGTGGTGACCGCTCCCAACTCACCCACGGGTGCCGCCTTTACAACACGCTCACCGGTTGCCCAGGCCGTGGCCGACGACATGAACCGGGCAACGTCTTCGTGAACCAGGCGGGCGCCCTCGTCCGAATCGTAAAGGCGCTGTTGATAGTCCTCCAAGGAGTCGAAACACAGTTGCCCTATACTGTCCACGGGCGCGGGCGACGTCCCCCCCCCTTCGTCCCGGACGATGTTTACGGTGTAACGCCGCATGGTCGGGTGATGCTTGAGGGCCAGCGGCACGTGGTCGCCGAGCAACATACGGGCGTAATCGGCCCGTGTGAGTTGCGGCAGGCGGGAACAGAAGAACAGTAATTTCACCAACTGTGAAGACCTCCACCCGGCGTTGCCATCAAGGCCGCTTGACCCTATCACGGTTTCAACACAGTGGAACAACAACCGAGTGTTCCATCCACGGGCAGCCCTACTCGCAGCCTCACGAGCAGGTGTCCCGTCATTATCACTGGGCCGGGCGGGCGCGAGGCCACCCGGCACTTTACTTGGCGTGGCCGCAGTTTTAGATACCCGGTGCCGGTCCTTAGGAGAATAACTCTATGAAAATCGACGATATGATAATGGTGAGCGTGGACGACCACGTCGTGGAACCGCCCGACATGTTCGAGCAGCACCTGGCCGACAAGTGGAAATCGCGCGCACCGCGCGTAGTGCGCAAGCAGGACGGCTGCGACGTGTGGCTGTTCGAGGGAGCGCAAATTCCCAACATAGGCTTGAACGCCGTGGCCGGTCGCCCACCCGAGGAGTACGGCGTGGAGCCGACTTCCTACGACCAGCTCAGGCGTGCCACCTGGGACGTCAACGCGCGCGTAGACGACATGAACGCCAACGGAGTGCTGGCGTCCATGTGTTTTCCTTCCTTTCCCTCCTTTGCCGGCCAGCTCTGGGCCAACTGCGAGGACAAGGAACTCGCGCTGGTCATGCTGCGCGCTTACAACGACTGGCACGTAGACCAGTGGTGCGGTTCCCACCCCGGCAGATTCATACCGCTGGCCCAGCCCATACTCTGGGACCCCGCCGAGATGGCCAACGAGATACGCCGCCTGGCCAGGAAGGGCTGCCACGCGATCAGTTTCTCAGAGAACCCCACCAAGCTCGGCTTTCCCAGTTTCCACGACCACTACTGGGATCCGCTATGGCAGGCCTGCTCTGACGAGGGCACGTCGGTGTGCATACACATCGGTTCAGGCGAAGGCATGGCGTTCACTTCAATGGACTCACCGGTGGACGTGATGATAACCGTGTCGCCGATCAACGTGTTCGGCTGCGCCGCCGACCTGGTCTGGTCGAGGGTGTTGAGGGCCTACCCGGAACTGAGAATCGTGCTGTCGGAAGGCGGCATAGGATGGATTCCCTACCTTCTCGAACGCATGGACTACGTTTACAAGCAGCACCGCCTGTGGACCCACCAGGACTTCGGCGACAAGACTCCCAGCGAAGTATTCCGTGAACACATCACCACCTGCTTCATCGACGACAGGGTCGGAATCGAGATGCGCCACCACATCGGCGTGGACAACATCACCTGGGAGTGCGACTACCCGCACTCCGACAGCACCTGGCCGCACGCCCCCGAAAGCCTCGCACGTTGCCTGGAGGGAGTACCCGATAACGAGGTCAACAAGATAACCCATGAAAACGCGCTCAGGGTTTTTCGCCTCGACCCCTTCGCTACCCTCTCGCGCGAGGAATGCACGGTGGCAGGGCTGAGGGCCCAGGCCGGGCACGTGGATCTCGAACCCCGCAGCCAGGGTGGCAACCCACCCGTGGACGACCCCAACGCCGCGGTAACTTCGCAACACATCATCGACCAGCTTTCGACGGCCTTTGAATCACCGTTTGAACAGGCCTGACACCGACCCCACTACACGAGGAGAATAGAACATGCGTTTCAAGGACAAGGTGGCCGTAGTCACCGGTGCGGGACAAGGCATAGGCGAAGCCTACGCCAAGGGACTGGCGGCAGAGGGCGCCGCCCTCGTGGTGGCCGAACTCAACGCAGAGCAGGGCCAACGCGTGGCCGGCGAAATCGAAGCAGCGGGCGGGCGGGCGGTCTTCGTTGAAACCGACGTGTCCAACGAAGAGTCTACCCTCGCCATGGGCAAGGCCGCCGTCGAAGCCTTCGGCGGCGTCGACTACCTGGTCAACAACGCGGCCATCTACGCGGGCATGGAAATGCACTCCATGCTCGACATGCCCATGGACTACTGGGATCGATTCATGAGAGTGAACGTAACCGGCGCACTGCTGGCAACACGGGCCGTCTACGAGTCGATGACCGAGCGCGGTGGCGGAGCCATCGTCAACCAGTCGTCTACCGCGGCGTGGATGGCCGCGGGTTACTACGGCATCGCCAAGCTGGCCCTGCACGGTATAACCCACTCCCTGGCAGCCGAGATGGGCTGGCGCAACATACGCGTAAACGCGATCGCTCCCGGGCCCGTGGACACCGCGGCCACCCGCGGGGTAGTGCCCGACGGGATCATCGACGACATCGTCAATGGCCTGCACCTCAAGCGGGTGGGCCAACCCACCGACATGGTAGGCACCTGCCTGTTCCTGCTGTCGGACGACGCATCCTGGGTCACCGCCCAGATACTGGCCGTAGACGGCGGACAGATAATTCGTGCCTGAAGCCGGCAGCGTCACCCGGCTGCTGCCGCTGCTGACCGATTCCAACCGGCACTTCTGGGAAGGTGGCGGCGAGAACAAGCTCAACTTTCTCCACTGCGCCGCCTGCAGCCACTACGTTCACCCCCCGCTTCCCAACTGCCCGCAGTGTATGCAGCGCGACCTGGAGGTCCGCGCCGTGTCGGGGCAGGCCTCGCTGTTGAGCTGGACGGTCAACCACCAGCCGTGGATACCGGGATTTGACCCTCCCTACGTCATCGCCCTGGTAGCGATCAAAGAACAACCGACCCTGCGACTGATGACCAATATCGTCGACTGCAAAATAGAAAAGCTCGTTGACGGACTGCAACTGGAGGTCGTGTTTGAAAACGCGGGCGAAGGAGTCTTCCTGCCCTTGTTCAAACCCGTGGATGGCCCCGCGTGACCACCACGCTCGAAGGTAACGCCGCGATCACCGGCATAGGCCAGTCCGAGGTTGGCCGCCGCCTGGGCCGTGACCCGCTGGCGCTTACCGTCGATGCCTGCATGCAGGCCCTCGAAGATGCCGGCCTCGAGCGCAGCGACATAGACGGGTTGTCTACCTACCCCGGGGCCATGGTTCCCGGCGCGCCGGGATTCAGCGGTGCGGGCGTGAGCCAGGTGCAGGAAGCGCTGCGCCTTGATCTTGATTGGTACTGCGGGGGCCTCGAACAGCCCGGCCAGTTCGGCTCGGTGATCAACGCCTGCATGGCGGTAGCCACGGGGCTGGCCCGCCACGTGCTCTGCTTTCGCACGGTGTGGGAATCGACGGCCCAGGGCTCAGGGCCGCGCGCTGGCCTGGGCACGTCGCAGGGAGAAGGCTTTCGAGCCACGGGCGACATGCAGTGGAGCCTTCCCTTCGGCGCAGCGTCGGCCACATGCTGGATAGCCATGTACGCGCAGCGGCACTTTATCGAGTTCGGCACCACGCGTGAACAGCTCGCCTGGATCGCGCTCAACGACAGGCGTAACGCAGCCCTCAACCCGGCCGCCATTTACCGAGACCCCATGACCCTGGACGACTACATGTCGGTGCGCATGATCTCCACGCCGTTCTGCCTCTACGACTGCGACGTGCCGGTGGACGGGGCAACGGCCGTGATCGTGTCGGCGGTCGAGCCGGCAGCGGACACCCGCAACCCACCGCTGCTGGTGCAAGGCGTGGGCTCGGCCATTCACGGACGCCCGAGCTGGGACCAGTGGGACGACCTCACCACCATGGCGCTGCGAGACGCCGCCAGCATGATGTGGCAGCGCAGCGACCTCACACCCGCCGACGTGCAGGTGGCCGAGCTATACGACGGCTTCAGTTTCATAGCCCTCGCATGGCTCGAAGCGCTGGGCTTCTGCCCTCGAGGCCAGGGCGGTGCTTTCATCGACGGCGGCCAACGCATAGCGCTCGACGGTGAATTGCCACTGAATACCAATGGTGGCCAGTTGTCTGGCGGGCGACTGCACGGCTACGGACTGCTGCACGAGGCCTGCCTGCAGCTATGGGGTCGTGGCGAAGACCGCCAGGTAGCCGATGCCCCCGCTATAGCCGTTGCGGCGGCCGGTGGTGGCCCCCTGGCCGGTTGCCTTCTGCTCGCCCGCGACTGATTACGATCATCAGAACACGCCCCCCCTTCCGGGGGGGGAAGCAGAACAAGCCCTTGACCAGACACCCGCCAACTAGTTTGATTGAGTGAGAGATGACGTGCGCGAGACGCCGTCATGGCTGCCGAGCTGGGGACTACGGATCACCTTGGCCGGCCTTCTGCCGATCCGTGACAGTATTAATACGCGTCGTACTTCATCGAGGCCCGCATTGCCGTGGCCGTGGAGAGACGATGACAAGAACCCTGGCAATTTTTTCTGCAGCCATGTTCGCCGTGGCTACCAGCAGCGCGGCGGCGAGCGCGGCGACCAGCTACACCGACGAAGCGACTTTCCTCGCGGCGCTTTCGGCTGCTGGCTACTCCAGCGTGAGCGAAGGCTTTGAAGACGACGCCGTGTGGGGGTCTGCCCGCTCTACCATTTTTGGAGGATTCAACACGCTGCCATCGGTATTCAGCCAGGGGATAAGCTGGACTCCCAACGTAGCGTCAAGCGGCATAACCACAAGCAACGGCGCCTCGCACTCGGGGAGCTGGGGATTCCTCGAATATCCGCACGGCAACTTCGTCCCCCTACCCGGCACTTCGACCACCGATGGTTTCTTCATTTCCACCGGGGCACCCGTGACAGCCTTCGGGGGGTGGTTCAGCGGACAGGGCACCTCCCCGCAGGTAGAGATACTTCTCGACGGCACCCCGGCTGCCGATTCCACGCTTGGCAGCGCCCACAGCTTCCTGGGCGTGATCGAACCCGCCGGGTTCCAGTCTGTCGAGGTAAGAGAACAGGACGGGACTTTCGAGGACCAGAACTGGATATTCGGCGACGACTTCACCCTCGGGGTACCACCGAGCAGCCAAGGCACCTGCGGCGACGGCAACACCGATTTCGGCGAGCAGTGCGATGATGGCAACAACACCGACGGAGACTGTTGTTCGGCCTCGTGCCTGCTTGAAACCGGTTCCTGCGATGACGGGAATCCGCTTACATCTAACGACCAGTGCAGCGCAGGTATGTGCTCGGGCACGGACCCATGCGCGGGCGTCAGCTGCTCGGCCAGCGACCAGTGCCACGACGTGGGCAGTTGCGACCCGGCCACCGGACTGTGCAGCGACCCGCCATCGCCCCCCGGTACTGCCTGCGACGACGGCGACGTGTGCACCTGGCCCGACGCGTGCAATTCAGGGAGCTGCGCGGGCACGTCCTACAGCTGTGACGACGGCGACGTCTGCACCGCCGACGCCTGCAACGGCGATGGCAGTTGCATCAACGACCCCCTCGGATCTGCCTGCGACGACGGTGACCCCTGCACGGTGGACTCCTGCGATCCCCTGCTCGGCTGTGGCAACTCGACAGAACCCGCTACCAGCTGCAGTGTGGCTGCCCGCACTTCACTGCTGATCAAGAACAAGACAGGCGAAGACAAGGACTCCCTCAAGTGGTCATGGAAAAAGGGCGATGCCATGAACGAGGTAGACCTCGGTACGCCGACGGTGGATACCACGTATTCGCTCTGCGTATACGACAATATCGCTGGAGCGGCCTCGCTCGCCAGCAGGTTGGATATTGCCGCGGGTGCAGGGTGGCAAGACAAGGGAAACGGCCGCCTGTATTACAAGGACAAGACCGGCCTTTTCGACGGTGTTTACAAGGCAACCCTCCGTTCGGGCGACGCGGGCAAGGCCAGGGCCCAGATCAAGGCCAAGGGAGCCAACTTTCCCACGCCCTCTCCGGTGACGCCAAGCGCCATGTTCAGCCAGGACCCCGACGTAACTGTCCAGCTGCACAACGGCAAGGGCGTATGCTGGACCAGCAGCTTCCAGCCCGCCGACACCAGCAAGTCCGACGAAAGCGTTTTCAAGGCAAAAACCCGCTGAGCAGCCACACGTGCTAAACTGCTGACCAGTGGCACCCCGCGTTGCCACCGTCCGTAACCGTGGAACTACTCACCGACCCCCAAGCCTGGTTGGCACTCGCCACCCTTACAGTACTCGAAATAGTGCTGGGCATAGACAACATCATTTTCATTACCGTTCTCTGCGACCGCCTTCCCGAGGAGCAGAGACAGCGGGCGAGGATCACCGGACTGGGCGGGGCGGTGGTCGGCCGCCTGCTGCTGTTGACTACGGTGGTGTGGATTATCCGCTTGTCCGAGCCCTTGTTCGTGGCCCTGGGCCGCGAGATATCTCCGAGGGACCTGATACTGGCCGGTGGAGGCCTGTTTCTGCTGGCCAAGGCCACGCGAGAAATTCACGCGACCATGGAAGGCGAAGTGGATGAAAGCGGGCAGTCGTCCGGGGCCACGATGGCTTCCGTACTGACGCAGATACTGCTGCTCGACCTGGTGTTCTCTATCGACTCGGTAATCACCGCGGTGGGCATGGCTGAGCAACTGGAGGTGATGATGGCGGCGGTGATAATCTCCATAGGCTTCATGATGTTCTTTGCCGCCTCCGTGGGAGACTTCGTCAACCGCCACCCCAGCGTCAAGATGCTCGCGCTCAGCTTCCTGTTGCTGGTGGGCGTGGCGCTTATTGCCGACGGAATGCACGTACACATTCCGCGCGGCTACATTTATTTTGCGATGTCGTTCTCGTTTTTTGTCGAAATGCTCAACACGCGTATGCGCAGCACGAGACTTGCCAGGGCCGGTGACCCACGGCGGGTACTACCCGCCGGCGACTGAGGCCCGGGCCGGGTCTAAAAGCGGACTCCGACTGCTTCCAACGCGGGGCGGACGAGCGACGCCCAACCCCTGTTGGCCAACGGGCTTGCCGGGCTCGGGTGCGGCAGGCTGCCAATGATCACGTCGAGGTCGCCGACGACCTCCCGGGCCTTCTTCTCGGCAAACTTGCCAACGCCGACGACAAACTCCGGCTCGAAACTCTCGACTGTCCGTCGCAGCGCTCGGTCGCAGGCCTTGTACATCAACGCGCGTTCGGCTTTCGGTAATTTCTCGGGGACGCGGTTGCGTCCCCCTTCCTCCATGAAAACCAGCGGGCAATAGTTGGTGACGAAGAAGCGAGAAAAAAACCCTTCGGGCGTGTCGAAGGTGTCCTTGGCCCAACTCCACAGCCGCCGCCCGCTGACCTCACTCCTGGGGCAGTCGAAGCCCAGGACAGGGCGCGCAGGGTGTTCGCGAGCTGGCTTGCCTATGGGCGTCTCGATATCCAGCCATTCGCGTACAAGGGCGATATCTCCGAAGGGCACACCGACCTGCGCCATGCCGAAAGGCCCGGGATTCATCCCGACAAGCAGTACTTCCCGCCGCCCCTGGCCGTACTTTTCGCAGTACAAGTCCCACGCCTCCCGGGCGTAAACGAGGGGGTTGTAGACGTGCGTGACCGGCGGGCCGAAGGTGAGGCCATCGAGATCGGCCACGAGCTCATCGGTGATCTGCTTCAGCATTGCTCGCTCTTCGCGGTTTTTCTCGCCAGCCACGATGGCGACGACCATTGCCTTTGCGCCAGCTGCCTGCAACATGACCATGCGCGGCAGAAAACACTGCCGCGACAACACCGCGCATGGCCGATTCAGATCGCAGACGATGGGACGAAAAGTACGAGGGCCGCAGCATCGCGGCCACCCTGCAGCCCGACCCCTGGTTGGCCGACAGCGTGGCCGGCCTCGCCCCGGGGCGCGCCCTGGAGCTGGCCTGCGGCACCGGCCACAACGCGACCTGGTTGGCCGAGCAGGGCTGGACAGTCGACGCGCTGGACATCTCGCCCACGGGGCTGGCCCTGGCCGAGGCGAGAGCCCGTGAACTCGGACTGTCGGTAAACTGGATAGCCGCCGACCTCGACAGCTGGCGACCGCCGCAGAAGGCATACGACCTGGTGGTGGTAGTACGCTTCCTCGACCGCGAACAGCTGCCCGGCATCGTGCTCGAAGCCCTGGCTCCCGGTGGCCACCTGGTCTACGAAACCTTCAGCCACCGTCAGTGCGACCGCGAAGACAACCACCTGCGCAGCCGTAGCTACGCGCTGGCCCCGGGCGAGCTCAGGCAACTGTACTCGGCACTCGAAGAGATAAAGTACGAGGAAGTTGAGCTGCCCGCGTCCTCGGTGGCACGCCTGCTCGCGCGGCGCTGAAGACCCGTCGAAACATCTCGACAACATCACAGCGACAGCTATACTGTACAGGCAGGAGCCGTCCGCGCGGCTACAATTACATCCAGCCATGGAGCAACAAAAAGTGGAACAGAAGGTCCGGGAAATAATGGCCGGCATATTTGCCATCGACGAGTCGGACATTGACGAGAACTCATCACTCGAAACCGTCGAAAACTGGGACAGCCTGCAACACGTCAATCTCATCATGGCGCTCGAGGAAGAGTTCGGCGTGCAGGTCGACGTGGACGACGCACTCGAAATGGTGTCGTTCCCAGAGGTCGTCGCTGCCATGCTACGCTACAGCAACGCAGGGTGAACGCGGGCGCAACGTGAACAGCGCGAGAGAAAACGGCTTTCATACCCGGCCCCGGCTCATGACACCCGCCGATCTTGTCGGGGTTGTAGAGCTGCACAAGGTCTGCTTCGAAGGATACTTTCTCACCGCCCTGGGCGACGCGGCCATCGGCGCGCTCTACTCGCGCGCGGTCGATGACCCGAAAAGCGTGGCCTGCGTGCTGCAGGACGATAGCGAACGCATACTGGGGCTGGCCGTGGGAACGCTCAACCCCGCCTTTCACACCGGCCTGCTGCGCCGCAGCTTCCCGGCTTTTGCCGGCGGCGTAGTGCGCGGGCTGTTTACCGAGGCCACCGTGCGCAAGGGCATTGGCGAACGCCTCGGCTTTGTTTCGAAAATTTTCGTGGCCCGCGCCGACGACACCCTCGAACGATCTGGTATCACGCCGAGCCAATTTCCCGAGGCGCGCTTCCTCGACGTGGCAGTGCACCCCGACTGCCGCGGTGGACGCCACGCCGAACGGCTGGTCGAATTTTTTGCCGGCGAAGTATTCCGCGCCGGTGCGGGCCGGCTCGGCGGCAGCGTCAAACCGCGCAACCTGGGCAGCCTGATACTCTACAAGCGGCTGGGCTGGAACGTGCAAAAAACCGGCCCCGACCGCGTCGACGTATGGGTCGACCGCGAGGAGTAACGACGCCATGCGTTTTCACCACGTTGGAGTCGCCGTCAAGAGCATAACCGACAGCGCCGGTTGGTGGACCGACGTGATGGGCTTCACGACCGAGACCGAGGTCATCCACGACCCCCTGCAGAAAGTACGCGTGCAGTTTTTCGTCAAGGCCGACGGTTTCAGGGTAGAGCTGGTAGAAGCAGCGGCCGACGACTCACCGGTGCTGCGCTACGTGGGTTCGGAAAACGGTGGAACCTACCATACCTGCTACGAAGTAGAAGACCTTGAGGTCGCGGTTAACAACCTGCGCGCGGCGGGTGCTTTTCCGGTGACCCGCCCTACCCCTGCTGTAGCGTTCAACGGGAGGAGGATTGTATTCCTGCTGTCCGGTGATCAACAGCTCGTCGAGCTCGTTGAACAAGCTCCCCCAGACTGACGACCGGGGTGAGAGGACTAGACGGCAACACGCCGGGGGTCCTGGGTGAAGTAGCCGCAGAACCGAAACCCATCAAGAGCCCCACGCCCAGCGAGCGGGACAGGAAGCAAATAGTCAGGGGAAATACGATGCCAGCCATCGTCCCCGCTAACACGTGCATAGCCACGCTGTCAACGCCGAGCACCTGCTGCATTACAATACGAGTACCCGCGGTAGCAAAAAGATGCGTCATGTAAATGGCCAACGAGTAACGCCCCAGCGTGGCAAGCCACGGGGCTGTTCTGCCTCGAGCAGCCACGGCACACACAGCGACCGCTGCAGCTATACCGAGCAGCGCTACGTGTATCCACCGCGGCATGGTAGCCACCACCGGGTGCGCCCCCCACATGTCTGGTACCACTATACTAAAAGCGTAGTGGGTCACGGCCACTCCGTAGACCAGCAGCAACCCGACGGCATCGCCCATTCTTACCGTCCCGGCGGCTCTCTTGAGCCAGACCGCGGACAGGGATCCGAGGCAAAAGAACAGGTAGTGGGCCAGGCACTCGTTGAGTACCCCCGCGTCCAAAGTCGACTGGCCCATATTCATGGCCAGCGCCACGCCCAGGTGCAGCCACCACGGGAGACACCGTAATACCGCGTATGCGGCAAAGCAGAATAACAAGGCGTAGAGGAACCACATCTGCTGGACGGGATCCCAGGCTATGGTAGCGAGACGGTCGAGCTCCATGGGGTTGTTCACCTGGTCGTTCATGGCCGAGCGGAGCACAACCAGTACCGTTGACCACAACAGGTAGGGGTATACTACTCCCCACCACTTGCCGCGCAGGTGAGCACCCGGGCTGCGCTCCGTGGCCCCGGAGGCAATCACACCCGACAGGAAAAAGAAGAGGGCCATCGCGAACCCGAGCATGCCCGCGTAGTAGAGCGACCCGAACGGCTCGGGCATGGCCAACGTACTTCCTTGTATACCGGCCGCGCAGTGAACATTGACCACCAGCAGGATCGCGACCCCACGGGCGTAGTCCACCCAGCCCAGGCGCGTGGAATTGTTGTTTTCTGTTGAAAGCACCTGAGAACCCCCAGGCGAGCCCCAGGACCAGCTCGCCCCTATTATGGTAAGCCGACGAGTGCCTGACGTGCTACATAGAAATGTGTGGGTACGATAAAACCTTGAATCGAGGGCTCTGGGGAAGGGATTGGACCCGGGAGAAGGTCAGGCAGTGCCAAAACCGACCCAGCGCTCTACCCCGAGCCTCTTTGAAAACCTGAAGAGCAATATGGGGAATATCAAGCCGGCGGTCGTACCCAGAATAATATGCAGGGTAACATCCTGCAGGCCGAAAAACTTCAGTAGCACCACCCGCGTGCCGGCGGTGGCTATGAGGTGGGCCAGGTAAATGGGCATTGATAAGCGCCCGATATAAATCAGCCAGGCTTGGGGCTTCCAGCGATCGAGCATCTCGCCGACGGCGATGGTGGCAAAAATTCCGAGCAGGGCTACGTGGGTCCACTGCGGGTAGACGCCGATCACCGGGTGAGTCTCGATGCGCAGGGGCGTGACCATCATCCACATGTAGTGGGCGCAAGCCACGGCAAACAGTCCCACCAGGGCGAGCGCCTGCCGGGGGGCATGCGCTCAAGTATCGCCGATGCCTTCCCGGCAAGGGCCACACCCACGGCAAAATAAATGTAGTGGCCAAAACACTTGTCGAGAATGCCCAGGTGAAATCCTGTCTGCGCTACCTGTAACGCCAGCGCACCGGCCGGGTGCAACCAGGGGGGGAGCCGGGCAAGAAGTACGTAAAGAAAAAAACAAAACATCAACACGTAGAGAACCCACAGCTGCTGTAGGGGACCCCAGGCGATGCTGCCCCCCCTCCCCGGGGTCATGGGCTGATTCGCGTAAGCCCCCAGTCCCGAGCGGGCACCCGCCAGCACGACAGACCACAGCAGGTAGGGATACAGGACTGCCCACAACTTGCCGCGCGTGTAGGACCACAGCCCCCGGTCAAGAGACCGCCGGGCGAACAGGCCCGATAACAGGAAAAACATGGGCATGATGAAAGAAGTGATGCCCACGTAGTAGTAGGTGA
>JACKQG010001733.1_pt1 | contig 21395 bp, 14 predicted proteins | sample 8237621 | NCBI WGS metagenome assembly JACKQG01 (sample SAMN15677084, study PRJNA649215) | marine metagenome | biome: marine; feature: Black Sea; material: saline water; isolation source: suspended particulate matter (SPM) from the Black Sea western gyre | collected 2013-06-09/2013-06-10 | depth... | reverse complement strand
ACGACACCATCAAGACGATCCTGGAGAAGATCGACCTGGAAAGCGACCCGGACAGCGGCGCCAGGGTCGTGATCTACACGCTGGAAGGCTTGGATTCGCGTTATGCCACGTACACCACCAGCTTCCTGACCACCACGTTCCCGAAAGCGCGGTTCACCATGGGGACGCAGCCGGGCCAGTTAGTCGCTTGGGCCTCGGCCAAGGATCACGAAGAAATCAAGGCGTTGATCGACCAGATGAATCAAGGTCCGCCACCGGACCAGACGCGGGGAGCAACCGTGTACATGGTGAAGAACATCTCGGCGGCCGATGCCATGCAAGTCCTGCAGAACGCCCTACCGCAGGCGGACTTCTCGCCGGCCAGCGACGACCCGCAGCGATTGACGGCCCTTGCTCGCCCATCCGAGCACGAGATGATCGACACGATTCTCGGGGAGATCGACGTGGAGGGCGACCCCGAATCGGCGTCCAAAGCGGTGGTCTACACGATGGAAGGCATGGATTCCCAAAACGTCACGTCCACGCTTAGTTTCCTGGGTCAAGCGTTTCCCGACGCGCAGTTCGCGCAGGGAGCCCAGGCCGACCAAGTCGTCGCTTGGGCGTCGGCCAAGGATCACGAGAAGATCGAGAGCCTGGTCGAGCAATTGGGCCAGGAAGCCGCGTCCCAGATCGTGGTCTACATGCTGAAGAACATCTCGGGCAACGAAGCGGTCGAAGTGCTCCAGTCTGCTTTGCCCGAGGCCGTCCTTACGCTTGCCACTGACGATCCGAAACGCTTGACTGCCTGGGCCCGGCCGTTAGATCATCAGAAGATTTCGGAAATCCTAAAGGAAATCGATATCGAAGCTGACCCCGCACTGGCCGCACGGGCCGCCATCCACGTGTTGGAAGGAATGAGCCGCACGCATGCCATCTATGCCGTTCGATTCTTGCAGCAGGCGGTTCCGGATGCCAATCTCACTCTCGGCTCCGACACAACACAACTGATCGCCTGGGCCAGCCCCAAGGACCATGAAACCATCAAGGAGTTGGTCAAGCAGTTGATCGAGGAGTCGCCGGATTCGGCTCGTACGGCCAAGGTGTACAACTTGAAGCATGCCACGGCCGACATTGCCATCCAGACGCTGTCGGCAGCCCTGCCCGAGGCCATGGTGAACGCCGGGGCCGATCCCAGCCAACTGATCGCCTGGGCTCGTGCCAACGACCACCAGAAGATCGAAACGATCATCGAACAGTTGGAGACCAAAGGCCCGGCCGATACCGAGCCGCAAGCGATCGTCTATACGGTGCCTTCGTCCACTGCTACCGAAGCCATGCGCATCCTTCGCGAAACCGTGCCGCAGGCCAAGCTGACGATCGGCTCCGAGCCGCACCAACTGATCGCCTGGGCTCGCCCGGCCGATCACGAAGTGATTGCACAGCTTGTGGAAAAGATGGGCGAAAAGGGACCGGAGGAACTGGCCCCGAAGGTCGCCGTCTACAAGGTAGAAGCGGGCGACGCGGACGGCGCGATTGCATTCCTCCAAGAGGCCGTGCCTAACGCCCAGTTCTCCGTCGGCTCTGATCCGCGGCGGCTGATCGCCTGGGCCAGCCCCACGGACCACCAGGTCATTAAGAAGGCAGTCGACGAATTGACCGCCGGCGCCGATCAAATCAGCACCCGCGTCTACCGCTTCCAGTATGCCGATCCTGCAGCGGCCAACGCCGTCTTGAGTTCACTGGTGCCGGCCGCGAACATCGCCCTGGACGAGAACGACGGCAGTCTGGTTGTCAGCGCCATGCCCGACGACCACGCAAAGATCCAGGCCACGATCGACGAAATGGACAGCGAAGACGCCGGAGGCCAGCGTCCCGTGGTGCAAGTACACCCCATCATGGTGGGCGATCCGGCAAACGTCTACCAGTCGCTGGCGCAGCTCTTCAGTACCGACACGAACGTCCAGCTCACGTTGGACGAACAGAACGACGCGGTGATCGCTGTGGCACCGGCCGCCAAGCACAAGCGGATCGACGACATGATCAAGGCGGTTGCGGAGGTCGCTCAAGAGGACGACGACACGACCGTAGCACTTTATTCCATGAAAAGCGTCGATTCCAGCGCCACGGACGTGCTGGATCAACTGCTCGCGAAACAGAGCTCCAAAGCCGAAGTGTCGTACGACTACATGAGCAATCAACTGATCGCCATCGGCCGACCGGAGGATCACGAGCTGATCCAGAAGACGCTCGAACAGCTCCGCACCGAAGAAAAGGTCGTGGAAGTCTACGAACTGCAGCACGTCGACCCCATGTCGGCCGAAATGGCCATCAGCAGGCAGTTCGCGGACGAAGGCACGGGCGGCCCGCGCGTCGACATCGACCCGAACTCCGAGCAACTGTTCATTCGCGCCACCGCCGAACAGCAGCAGGAGATCCGCGAGTTGCTGATCAAGATGGGCGAGACCAAGCTGAAGCTGCTGAAGGGACGCCCGGGTCAGATCATGCGGACATATCGAACGCAAGGCGACATCACGGAGGCGCTCCGCGAAATCCAGCGTCTGTGGCCGCAGTTGCGAGATAACGAAATCCGCATCGTCTCGCCGGACACCCCGTTGCCTGAGGAACGTCCGAAAGAATCTGCTACAGCGCCGGCGAAACCCGAAGCGGCCTCGAAGGAAAGGCCCGCTGAACCGCCGAAAGAAGCCGCGCCCAACAAGACCTCCCTGCTGGATGATTCTGCGTGGGGCGACGACTGGTATTTTGTCGCGCAAATCCAACCCGGCGACACCGCGAAGGCCGACGCGGCGAAACCCAAGCAACCGCCCGCCGTCGAGGAGAAGCCACCGACGAAGGAGCCACCAAGACCGGCAGAGCCTACTCCGAAGCAACCGCCCGAGCCGAAATCCGACGAGACCGAATCGAAACCACCGCCGCTGTACGTAGTGCCCGGCGAGGGCAGCATCACGGTCGTATCGGACGATCCGGAAGCGCTGCAGCAATTCGAACAGCTTTTACGCACGATTCTGCCGTCGGCGGGCCAGATTGGCCGGAATATCAGTGTCATCGAATTGAAGAATGCCAGCGCGTCCGAAGTGGCCGATCGACTGAAGCAGTTGTTCGGTGACGAGCGGTCCAGTTGGCGGCGCGGCGCATTGCCGGTGGCAATCGTGCCCGACGACCGGCTGAACACGCTCGTCGTTCAAGGCAGCCGCATCGACCGCCAAACGATCGAGGGGCTGGTGCGCGTGCTCGATTCAGACCACGGCGAAGGTACCAAGCCGCAGATCATTCCTTTGCGTTATGCCGACGCGGTCGAGGTGTCGGAGGTGATCCAGGACGTATTCCGTTCGCAGTTGGGGTCTACCACCACCAGCCGCAGCCGGACCACTACGTCCACCAGCAGGCTTAGGCCAGGCGTGGCAGTGGACGAAATGACGAACTCGCTGGTCGTGATGGCCACGTCGCCCTTGCTGGAGGAGATCATCGAACTGGCCAACACGCTAGACGAGAGGGCCGGCGAAAGCCCGGCGAGAGGAGTCAAGATTATCCAGTTGAAGAAAGCGAACGCGACTCGAGTACAAGAAGCGCTCGATAGAATCCTCAAGGGAGGTTCGAGCACGACGCGTCGGACTCGCTGAACGGCATCCTGGTGCCGCCGGTTTCGCGTGGGATAGGCTTCCAGCCTGTTGAATCCGTGTCCTCGTTTAACCCGAAGCCGGAGGCGATGGCGGAAAAGGGATGGATCGTCCAGACGCGGCGCTCAGTCATCTCCCGCCATCGCCTCCGGCTTCGGGTTAAACGAGATGCGGGGACGTTTCAGACGGGACCTACTGTACCTGGACCCGGACCGTAATCTGGCCTTGATTGTCGCCCAACTCGGCGGGGGACTCGTTGATCTTCAGATAGAGCGTTCCGCTGACTTCTGGCTCCAGCGTTGTCCCCAAGCCGATCGGCCGCGGTTTGACAAGCGGTGACATCCCTTCGAGCGGCTGACTGTGATCTCGCACCGCGCCAAGCAACAGACCCAGCGGCCGTCCTTGGAAATAGTGGATCGTCACTCCGCCCGGCTCGCACCACCAGATCTCGCTCGTCTCGGCAACCTGGTACTGGCCCGTTGCATCGATGCGATAAGTTGTTCCCGCCGTCAGTAGAATGCCTGTCGACTGCCAGCCGCGGTCGGCGGAAATGGTCGCGGTTGCTCCCGAGGCGGGCACAGCTTGGGCGGTCTTGCGCACAATGACCGAACGAGCAATGTCGTAGCCGTAGTCGATGTTCATCACAAAGACTTGCCAGTCTTCGGAGAGGTCGGCCCAGTCGTCTTGCACCTGTTGCCGAAACCATTGCGTGATGTCTTCGGTGCGGATCTTCTTGCGGAGTTCCCGAAAAGCTTTCTGAGTCCGGGGATCGGAATCGAAGAAAGCGGCCAAGGCCCAGCACCATCCGTACGGTTCGTTGCGGAGATGGGCTTGAGGACCGTATTCCAGGATATTGGCAGGCATCATCCCGTTACCGGCGGCCAGTTCGTCTTTGACGATCTTGATTCGCCCCCACCCGGGCGTTTCCGTCTTTTGCCTGGGCATGTATGCGAGAGTCAATTCTCCGTCCTGCCATTGATGGGTTCCCAACAGTTCGGCCATGCCTTCGGCGTACCACGGCGGCCCCAGTCCGCCGACGATCAGATCCATAAAAGCGTGAGTGCCTTCGTGCAGCAACAGATGTCGGCGATAGTACGCGGTCGGCTGGCCGTACAGCCAAACGTATCGTCCGCGTTGAAACCCGTTGATGAACGGAGGCAGATCGTCCGGCAGCATCCCCGCGCCTTGGAAGCGGGCTTTCTCCTGGATCACGAAGCCCGTCATGTGCCAGTCCATGGCGTTCATCGGATCGACTTCGAAATACTTGCACCACAGGGGCACCGCGGCATCGAACGCGGCCGGCAATTCGTCCACTTCCGGACTTGGTGGCACGTCGGTGTATAAGGTCAAATGCTTGCCGATCAGCTTCCGGATTCCCGCCACGGCGGCTTTCGTATCGTCGATGGGCAGGCGCTTGCCTCGTGGAGTCACCGTCAGAACAATCGGTTTCTTGGCAGCCGCACCTCCATCGCCGCCGTCGTCCTGGTTCGCCAGATCAGCCAGCGATCGGCGTTCATCCAGTTTCGGCGTTGGTAGTTTGCTGGTAGTGATCGCCTTTGGCTCGAATTGACCGGGACGCACCGTGGGTAGGTTCGATTTGCCGGAAGCCTCGACTTTCGCCTGCGTGTTCTTTCGAGGGCTGGGAGACTTTGCAGTCGGCGTGCCGTTTCCGCTGTCACCGCAGCCGGCGATGGCGAGGATCACGAGCGTGACCAGAAACGTCAGCGGCAGCGATCGGTTTTCACGTTTGTCGGGTCGAGAGGGCATCATCTGCATGGCGACAATTCGTCTTTGGTGCGAATGTTCTTCAGCGATGTGGCTTTGGGTCGAGCAATGTTACCTCACACCTGTATCATAAGGTCAGGTCGGCAGAAATAACAACTGTTTCAGTGCGGCACTGGCCGTAGGCGCAGCGGCGAATGGATCGGGCGGGGGGTGGCGACCTCCGGCTCGCTTCGAGTGGAAGGAATGGGCAAGACGTGGAACAGTTGATAAGCCTCGGGCGCGGCCGGGACTTGCTCGACGCTCTTCGAAGCCAGCGTCCGCACCAGCGCGACCACCTGCACGATCTCCTGCGGATTGTCTGTCAGCAGCGGTCCATTCTCGTCAGCCATGACTACGCCTTGGCCAGCGGAATCACAGTGGCCCATGATGTTGATGCCTTCTCGGCTGAGGCTGAAGCCAAACTTCAACTGGTGGAAACGCCAAAGCGAATTCGCTTCGACAGACCGCACCCGTGCATCGGCAACGAGCCCCAACGATTCGTGAGCCTGATCCAACAGCGACCAACTGACAACACCGCCTTCGCACGCCATGTCGCCAGCGGCGTCGACCAGTCTTCCGCCGGCGAAAGCGGCCCGCTGCAAGACGATTTCGGCCGTTCCGCTGAGTTTATGGTCGAATCGGTTCGTCACCACGCGATCCAAGTCCACTTGGCTGAAGCGGCCCGTGATCTCGCCCTCCCAGCCATTGGCCGTGGACATCGCCTGGACGGTTCCCTGAAATGTAGCTTCGTCGCCCAAGCTGGCCAGAACCTCAATTTGTTCCGCCAACATGGAACAAGGAAATGCGGTGGTTCCAGTGTGCAGTTCCCATCGAGTCGCCGGAGGAGACACCTGGCGGTTGCGGGTCACTCGCAACTGAGCCGGTTCTGCCATCTCGAACGCCACGTCGCGGAATTCGAGAGTCGCTTGAGGTCCCTCGGCCGTCGGTGCCAAGCGACAGCGCACACCTGTCAACGTCGAAGCGGCGTCACCTTCCGCTCGGCGAATGGTCACCTCGCCGGCTACCAATTGTGCGCGCAGGTCCGACGATCTGTGGCCCCGAAGCAGACGGTCGTGCAACACCTCCCAGAAGTGCCAGACACGGTCGCCTTGGATCACCGGCTGGGATGCCAGCAGCACCCATTCGTCCTTGTTCTGTCCAATCTCGATTTGACGGACGCGGGCGACGAGTTCGCGAGTTTCAGGATCGGCCAACTCCACGCCTTCCAACGCGGTGACTCCGCGAACGGGATGGTCAACATTGTCGATGGATACGATCAAGCCCAGTTGATCGGATAGCGTCCGCTCCCAGGACGTCTTCTGATAGGCAACGTACACCGGTGAACGGACGACGCAGATCCATCCGGTAGCGAAAAGAGTCGGCGCGACGCAAAACGTCAGGAAGACCGTCCGGCAAAGTAATCGACGTGTACGATCGTGCATGTCTTGTCCGGAGACTCTACCGCTGGCGGGCCATCTGGTGGAACAGATCCCAGCGGCCTTTCATCTCCTGTAAACTGTCGTTGCCGAATTTATCGACCAAGGCGCGGGCCACTTCGAAAGCTACTACGTTCTCGATGATTACGCTGGCGGCTGAAACCGCGCATACGTCGCTGCGTTCGTAGGAGGCCGCTTCCGGCTGTTTGGTCGATAGGTTGACCGACTCCAGAGGCTTGGCCAACGTGCTGATCGGTTTCATGGCGGCGCGCACGACCAGCGGTTGGCCGTTGGTCATGCCGGCTTCCAGACCGCCGGCGTTGTTGGTTGGCCGAACGTAGCCCAGCGTCGGACCGTCCTTTTGGCTTTCGTCGTACTGGATCGGGTCGTGTACCTGCGAGCCGGGACGTCGAGCGGCTTCGAAACCCATGCCGATTTCAACGCCCTTGATTGCCTGCACTGCCATCACTGCATGCGCAAGGCGACCGTCCAGCTTCAGGTCCCATTGGGCGTGCGTTCCCAGCCCGAACGGCAAACCCTCGACGCGTGCCTCGACCACTCCGCCCAGCGTGTCGCCTTGCTTCTGTGTTTCGTCGATCAGTTGCTTGACTTCATCGTCGCGGCTGGGGTCGAGCGAGTAGATGATGCTTTCGTCCCTCAGCTTCAACTGATCATCCAGCGGGGCGTCACGCGGTTCGACGCACACGCCGCCGAGTTCGACGACGTAGCCAATCGTACGGATGCCGAACTGTTCCAGCAGTTGTTTGGTCAGCGCGCCCACGGCGACGCGCATGGCCGTTTCTCGGGCGCTGGCGCGTTCCAGGATGGCGCGGATGGACCCAAGGTACTTGATGGCCCCGGTCAAATCCCCGTGCCCCGGTCGAGGCCGGTCGAGATCGTCCAGCCGTTCCAGCCGGTAGTCCTTGTTGATCACTTGCAGGGAGATTGGGCTGCCCAGAGTCCTGTTGTGCCAAGTGCCGGACAGAATCTCCACGCGATCAGTTTCAATCCGCTGGCGGCCCCCGCGGCCGTAGCCGCCCTGCCGGCGACGCAGTTCGTCGTCGATCGTTTCGGTCTCGATCTCTAACCCGCCGGGAAACCCGTCGACGATGCCCAGCAACGTCTTGCCATGGGATTCCCCAGCAGTCCAATAACGCAACATCTGTATCGCTTAACTCCAGATTATTTGGTCATTTGGAGACATCGAGGATGGATTCTACTCACACCTACCATTCGACGATAGTGCGATTGGAGCGCCCCAACGGCCTCGCGTACGGCGTGGCTTTACGCCCAACGTAAGCGATTCATTGACAGAGGGCGTCAACTCGGCGACACTTGACGCTTGATGGCGACAGAGAGAGCGAAGCTCCGCGGTGGGAGGTCGCCCGCAGCTTGGCTCAGATTTCCCAGTATTACTGGATTGACCATGTCGACAGTTTCTGACAACGACGCTCTGCTCTTTTCAGGAAAACGCGTGGCCTTTGTGGGCAAGCTGGGCGGCGTCACCAGACGCGAAGCCCAGCAACTGGTGCGTCAACAAGGTGGCGTGCCGATTGACAAACCGGGGCACGACGTGGACTTGGTGGTGATCGGGGCGGACGAGTTGCCGTTGGGCGAGCAGGACGAGTTGCTCGATGAGACAACCCGGCGAGCCGCGGCCGAGGGCAAGCTGGAAATCATCAGCGAAACTCAGCTCTGGCAGCGGCTGGGTATGGTGGAGAGCGAGCAGAACGTGCGCCGGCTGTATACGCCTGCGATGCTAGCAGATTTGCTGAAGGTCTCCGTATCGACCATTCGCCGCTGGCATCGTCGTGGTCTGATCGTCCCGGCGCGTGAGGTCCGCCGACTGCCATACTTCGACTTCCAGGAAGTGGCAACAGCGCAACGGTTGGCTCAATTGCTGGCGGCCGGCGCTTCGCCGGCTGCCATCGAAAAGAAGCTGGCCGAGCTTTCCCGGTTTGTTCCCGAGGTGGAGCGTCCGCTGGCGCAGTTGTCGGTCATTGTCGAAGGACGACAGATACTGCTTCGACAAGGCGAAGGGTTGATCGAACCCGGCGGCCAGTTGCGAATCGATTTCGATGCGTTGGAACGTGAGCACGACGAAGGCGATACGTCCGCCGACGCCGAGGTGACGCTGTCGCTGGCCGATCACTTCATGGAACAGCACGAGCCGACGACGCCGGACGAAATACTCGAGTATGCCGCCTGCCTGGAGGACGACGGCCAATTGGAGGCGGCTGTCGACATGTATCGAGTCGCGCTGACCGCTGGCGGGCCGAAACCGGACGTCTGTTTCCAACTGGCCGAGCTTCTGTATCGTCTGGGCGACGTGCCGGCGGCGCGCGAGCGGTACTACATGGCCATCGAGTTGGACGAGGATTATGTCGAAGCCCGCGCCAATCTGGGATGCGTGTTGGCCGAGACGGGCCAGTACGACCTGGCTGTTTCGGCGTTTCAAGGCGCCTTGGAATACCACAGCGACTATCCCGACGTGCACTACCATTTGGCACGAACGTTGGACGAATTAGGCCGCGGCGACGAGGCAGAACAACACTGGCGCGATTTCCTCGAGCTTGCCCCCGATAGCCCGTGGGCGGATGAAGCCGTGACGCGACTTCAGGAATCGTCGCAAATATGAGTCGAAAGCAGCGCCCAACAGACGACTATTTTGTCTGTCCGCATTGCGGCTCGGATGTGCCTGTTGGCGCCGCCTCTTGCCGCCAGTGCGGCGCTAGTGACGACTCCGGCTGGAGCGACGACGACTACGGATCCGATGGCATGTCGTCGGAAGAGTACGAACCGGACGCGGATTTCGATTACGATGAATTCATCCGCTGCGAGTTTCCCGAACACGCTGCGCCGGGAAACCGGCGTCCAACGACGCGGTGGTTCACGAGTCTTGTCGTAGTGATTGTTCTTATCGCTTTTCTTCTGTTTGTATTGGCAAATTGGTGATGAAGTTCCGTACGCGAGCGATTCATATTGGAAACGAACGAGATCCGTCGACCGGTGCGGTTGTGCCGCCGATTCACGTGGCGTCGACTTTCGTGCAGCCCGGCGCCGGCGAGTGGGGCCAGTTCGACTATTCGCGCAGCGGCAATCCGACGCGGAAGAATCTGGAACAGACGCTGGCATCTCTAGAGGGCGGATGCGGCGCACTGGCCTTCTCGTCGGGCATGGCCGCGACTCATTGCGTGACCATGCTGCTAAGTTCGGGCGATCATATCCTGGCAGGCTCGGACATCTACGGCGGCACATACCGGCTGCTGCACAAGATCGTCGATCGTGCCGGCATTGCCGTTTCGCTCGCTCCGTCGACCGACCTGGATCGTCTGGAGGCGGCCATCCGTCCCGAGACCAAGCTGCTGTGGATCGAAAGTCCCGGTAACCCGCTCATGTCGATTACTGACATCGCGGCTTGCGCGGAACTCGCCCACCGTCACGATCTCTTGCTGGCGGTCGACAGCACATTTGCCACGCCTGCTCTGACGCGGCCGCTGGAATTGGGGGCCGATATCGTCATGCACTCGGCCACCAAGTACTTAGGCGGTCACAGCGACGTGCTCGGTGGTGCGCTGGTGGTGGCCGATCCAGGACTATATGACCGGCTGTACTTTGTTCAGAACGCGACGGGTGCCACGCTGAGTCCCTTTGATTCGTTCCTGGTCAGTCGCGGCTTGAAGACGCTGGAACTGCGCGTCACCGAGCAAAGTCGCACGGCCGCCCGGTTGGCGGATTATCTTGCAGGCGATTCGCGCGTCGATCGAGTGCTGTACCCCGGCCTGCCGGACCATCCGGGCCACGATGTCGCAGTGCGGCAGATGGGCGGCGTCTTCGGAGCCATGCTCAGCTTCGAGATCCGGGGCGATTACGACAAGACGAAACGTGTGGTCGAAAGCACGAAGTTATTCCAATTGGCCGTCAGTCTCGGGGCCGTCGAATCGCTGATCGAACAACCCGCGGCGATGTCACACGCCAGCTATGACGCGGCCGATCGCGCGGCGCATGGCATTGTCGATGGTTTAATTCGGCTCTCGGTTGGGCTGGAGGATTTCGAGGATCTTCGCGATGACCTACGTCGGGCACTCGATGCGTAGCACCAGTGGCGCAAAGAACAACCCGGCTGCCTTCGCAACCGGGTTGTTCACCTGCCACTCAAATCGGTACCACCCGCAAATGAACTAATGAAGAACGAATTCTGCCAGACGAACGGGGTCAATCAGGGCACGTTTCTTCTTGTCTTCGTTACGTTTAGCGGTTGATCCGGTCGCGCCTTCTCTACGAAGGGCCGATTTCTGCCCGGACACGGTCCTTGGGAGCGGCGATGCGTTTACCGGCCTGAATCGTTGAGGAGAGCTGCTGGTTGCCTTCACAGCAGGCGTGGGGCTGGCACGACGAGCCACTTTCGATTCGCCCTGAGCGTGTGCCGTCTCCACGGTCGGGACCGGAGGGGCCTCGAGTTCATCGTCCGTGAACGGATCCTCTTCACCGGTTCCCGCAGGGACCGGGATGGCACCAGCGCCGCAGCCACACGATGGCTTGGCATCGCAGGACGACTTCGCGCAACGGACCCGCTTGCCGTAGAAGGCCCGCTTGCCATAGAGCGCCGGCGACTTGCTATAGCAGGACGATTTCACGTCGCACCCCGTCTTGCAGCAGGACTTTCGACAGGGGAGCAGTCTCTGTAATGCGCAATCGATCCGCTGGAGCACGTCAACCAGTGGATTCGCAAGACACGGCCGGCACGAATCGCACTTAGTCGCTACCTTGCACGATGGGGCGTACGAGCGTTTGCAGCAGTCCTGACTCCATGCGCTCGCGCTTGCCCCAAGCACCAACAGGCCAACCACCATAAGGGACGCGAAATGTTTTGATTTCATGCCGGAAGCTCCAAGTCCAACTTCAAGGGAATCCGCCAACCGTTTCATTGTACTGTGCTGGTTCGTCAGATCGTTACATTGAGAGCGACCTGCAACCCTGGAATATCTGATCGAACTATTACAGGCGCTTCGATCAAGACTTTTGGATACAAGCGCAGAGTCGGCCCAACAGCGAGAGATTGGCTGTCTTCTCCAGTTTACCGCGAGCCGAAATAGCAGGGATCCAGGAGTATAAGAAGAAGATTAGGAGACGACCGAAGAACGGCTTCGCGAGTTGCTTGCTTCGGAACACTTCGTTAAGGTGACCAACTACCGCGATGACGTGGCGGCGGGGGGCGTGAGCTTGAAACGACGGAGACAAAGGCATGAATGACCAAATAAAACACTTGCTCCTCATAACCTCAAGCCTCCTCGCGATCGCGTTGCACCTTCCCGGTCGCGCTGACGCGGAAGTTACCCGCTCGACCGTTGACAACGCGGCCACGACCGAGAAGGCCAGTGACGGCCTGATCAAATCGATCACGAAAGTCACCTTGCGCCGGAATCGGGATGGTTCCGGAACGACCTGGTTTCATCCTCGGGCATGCATGGTTCCGGGCACCGACGGGCTGCCGGCGGCGTTGATGAATCTGCAGGCGATCGGCGGTTCGGACTACTTCGGGCAGGTGCATTGGAGCGAATCCGACGACTTTGGCAGGACTTGGAGCAAGCCCGAGCCGATCGCTGCATTGGGGCGTGATCCGGTTGAAGGCCATCCGGGCCTGCTGGCCGGAGTCTGCGACGTGACGCCGCAGTTCCATCCGCAAAGCGGCACGGTGCTCGCTCTGGGGCATGTCGTCTTCTACCGTGGTCCACGATTTGCGCGAGGCGATCAACTCGCCAGATATCCCGTCTATGCCGTTCGCGGAAAAGACGGTTCGTGGTCAGGGCGCAAGATTCTCCAGTGGGATGACCCGCGCGGCGGGCACATCTACACCAACAACTGCGGCCAACGTATCGTGATGCCCAACGGGGATATCATGATGTCATTCACCTTTGGGCCAAAGGCGAACAACCGGATGGTGGCCGGCGTGCGCTGTTCGTTTGATGGTGACGAACTGAAGATCATCGAGGTCGGTCCGCCACTCGAAAACAACGTCGGCCGCGGTTTGCTTGAACCGTCGCTGGCGAAGTTCAGAGACCAATTCTATATGACCATTCGTGCCGAAGATGGTCACGGTTACGTCGCCATCAGCGATGATGGATTGAACTACCGGCGCAAGACCGCGTGGGCCTGGGATGACGGCGAGCCGATTGGAATGTCAACAACTCAACAGCATTGGCTCACGCATTCCGAGGGCCTGTTTTTGGTCTACACGCGCAAGGACGTTTCAAATGCTAAGGTGATCCGCTGGCGAAGTCCGCTTTGGGTAGCACGAGTCGATACCGAGCGACTCTGCTTGATCCGCGAATCCGAGACAGTGGTGCTTCCGCTGGTCGGAGATGGGGTCAACAATCCGGACGGCGTTGCTCTGATGGGCAACTTCAACGTCACGAACGCCGGCCCGAACGAGTCCTGGGTGACCGTCGGCGAATGGATGCCGCGAAACGGCGCAAAGGGCGACCTATTGATGTCACGGATCCAATGGGCCAGGCCGAACGCGCTGGCACCGGACTTCACAAAGTGATTTACCTCCGAGGCAACTGGGGCGATGACGGCGGAGCAGGTGTGTCACTCGCCAGGACATGTGAATTGCCGGCAAATTGTCCCGTCCTTGTCTTTGCCCCGTGCGAAGACCCTGCCGTCGCTTTCGATGCCGCCACAGGTGACCGTTGTGGCTTCGCCGGAAATCCGGAAGCCAACGACATCCCGCGCTCCATCTGGTGACGTTAACCGCACGCCCACGGCTCCTTGGCCCGATAGCAGTTCAACCTTCGGCAACGTGTCTTCTTTGCCCTGGCGATGGGGCAGCAAGACGGCCAGGAAGTGAGCCGATTGGGCCGGGGCCGCCGTGCTGGCCGTCAGGTGCCATGTGTTCGACCAGCGTCCCTTGGTCGACTCCGGTTCGGGTTCGTATTTGTCTGTTTGCGTAAAGTCCACCTTGTCCGGCAACAACAAGTGAACGTCCATGGCCGCCGGAGCGTTTTCGACTCGGAGAGTACGACTCGTCTCGTCAACGTTGATCTGTTTGTAAGCATGAAGCAGCCACTGGAACCGTGCGGGCTCAGGTGCTCGAAGATCGTCGAACAGAACGAAGACGCCCGGCCGCACGTGGACCACATGGCGGCGGAAGCGTTCCAGACGCCCGAGGTAGGCTGGGGCGGCCTCGGCTTCGGCATAGTCGTAACCGTCGACCGATTCGAACGCGACCAGTTCGCCGTTGGCATCCCAGCGGCGCGGCACCTGACCTTGTCCGTCCACCAGGATGCTATTGACCGCCTTGGTGGCTCGGGTCCACTGGTGATGATGTGGCGAGCCGTACCAGGGATAGTATCCCGTGGCAATGGCCAGCCCCTGGCCGAAGGCTTCGATCACGTAGGCGTTCTGATCGGCATGGCCGTGACTGACACCGCCGAACGGACTGCTGCGCATCAGGAAACTGATGTCGTTTTCCCTGTCGCCCAGGGCCGTGTGAAACGAAGCCAACCCCACGGCCGGGAAACTCCGGGCTTGCGGCAATTCCAGCGGCGATCGCGACTGCAGATTCGGATCGTACGTCGCCAGGCTCAGCACATCGGCTCCGATCTTGACTCGCGACTCGTCGGCATACCAACGAAAGCACGGATTCTGTGTCAGTGTCGAGAAGACGTACATCAAGTTTCCCAGCCCGCGGGGACTGCCGGTTTGGCCGTCGCCGAACGGGCTGTGCTGGTGATAAGGCGTGGCCGTGTACAGGCCGTAGTACGGTGTGCTGCGGAAGAACGGCTTTTCCATAAGATCCACGCCCGCGGCTTCGCGCAAGGCGACGACGTAGTGCAAGGCAAATCGCATGTAGGCGCTCCAGTAGCCGGGCCCTTCCTGCCAACCGCCGTCGTCGCCGCCCCACGCCGGATAGGAAGTGTAGTACAGCAGCGTGGCGTATTCGAGCCATTCGCGTGCCTCGGGCCATTCGTGGATGAACGACAGCGCACATTCGCCCAAGAAACCCGGCAGTCTCCCCGCATGGCTATTATAGGGATTACTCTCGAACGGCAGCCGCTGCAACTGTTTCAGAAACTGGGCGGCTCGCGCCCGCATGTTGGGCTCGATCTTCACCCGCTCTTCCGGTGTGAACAGATCGTAGGTCCAATCGTAGGCCCGCGTACCGCGCATCATCATCCACATAGGCGGCTCGTCGTAGGCGAAGAAGCTGGTCGGTCCGTCCGGATCCCACGAGAAGAAATGCTGCAGACGCCGCTTGGCTTCCTGGCCCAGTCGTTGGTTGCCCGTGATCAGATAGGCCAAGGCGCAACGCTCCATGACGTCCATGGGCGGCCGAGTGGTCCGCATTACGTTGATGGCCCACGGCCCATAGTCCGGCCCCTTCGGCCGATAGCCCGGTTCGGCGACCAGTCGCTTCCCTACTTCGCGTTCGCACGAAGCCACCAGCGAGTCGATCGCCGGCTTCAATTCGCCGCCGGCCCATTGGCGTACTTGCTTCAGGCGTTCGCCGGAAAAGAACAGCCGCGGCCGTTGGCGGGGCACGCGTCCGATGGCTTCGTCCCAATCGGGAAAGGGAAACGCTCGAGCGTCCCTGGGGACCGTGAACGGACGCGCCCGCCCGAAAACGGTTCCGTCGCCCGTCTCGACGCCGTAACGCCAGAACCAGTCGCCTGCGGCCAAAGGTTCCTGCGGGACAAACACTGACCGCTGTAACTTGCGATACGTCTGAGTCTTCTCTTCGGGAAACGCATCTGACGTAGACACCTGCAAGACGTACCGGCTGTCTCTGCCCAACGGTACCCAAATGAACGGTGGCGGTGTGATCTTGACCACTTGGCCATCGGCCGGCGCGTAAGGCTTCTGCGTCGCACTCGGTTCACGATCAAGCACGACCGCAGGCTCTCCGGCCCGTGCGACCAACCCCAGCAACAACAGTCCCAACGCGAATGCTCCGGATACTCTCATGAACGATTCCTCCCATGGACAGAGTGCGTTGTATCAGTGGTCCGATTATTACACATCCGCTCCGACCTTGCAGAACCTTCGACTCGAATCTCCGGATGCTGACAGCAACATGGACCGGATTGATCATTCCGGCAGCGGATTTCGTGAAAGCAGGCGAAAGCCCAGTAGCCGCATGGACAACAACACAGCACTCATCATCGCGGCAAAAGACACGATGGTTGTTGCGAGTCCAAACATCTCCCAGAACCTGCCGTTTTCCAAGATGCCAACCACGGTTAACGTGACACCGGTCGCGATGGCGACGTAGACGGCAAGGCCGATGATCCACCATACCAGTCGACTCGCGCGGAGCGTCGACCAGACAATGGGCAAGGTGCTGATCAAGCTCACGCCAGCGGTCGATGCGCAGACGATTGCCAACACCAGCCAGAACTCCGATGGCGGCTCAGAAGCTACGGAAACGGCCGCCCGTGCACCAGCCAGGGCCAATGCGACGAGCGTGGTCCCGATCATCAGCTTCCGAATCGTCAAGGGAGGCAATTCTGACTCGGCCGCCGTGCCTCCAACAAACTCGCACCGCCACGAGAACGCGAAACGCATGATCCATAACGGAATCTGAATCGAAACGTAGACGATGGGAAAACACAATAGGGCAACCAACAGGACTCGTTTCTCATGATCATTGATTTGATTGATTTGGCTGTCCGAGACCGCCCAACCCAGGAACCAAGCTGCGAACAGCAGCACGGCAAGTCCGATACTCACCCCAAGCCGCAGGAGAATCGGGCCCGGTCCGATCGCGCCCCCAATCGCCACAAGCCCAGCGGCGGCGGCAATTACACCAAAACACATGTAGACAAGAAACGCTCCCGCATCGTTCGGGCTGCAGACGTCCATCAGCGGGACGACCGAAAAGCAACAGACGACGATAAAACCTGTTGCCAACAGCAAAGGAACGACGCGTGGCGAAACGAGTCGCTCGGCCAGTGTCTCCGGCGGAGCGACGTCATATTTGACTTTGGGCGGTGCGTCGATCATCGCTTCCCAATACAATATAGGGGCAGTGGTGCCTCGCCGAAAAGAAACCCGGCTTCTGCGAAAATGCCGGGCTTGCGCCCGAGTCTATCGCCCGTGCGTTTGGCGGTCAAGAATTCCCGGCTCTTGGCGTCCGACTCGCCGCCTGATGAACATCACCCCTTGTTGTCGTCTCGACTGCCAAACCCTATCCTATTGCAGAGATTGTAGATGCTGTGAATTCCCTTTCTTCTTGTTTCCAGAGTTGGAGTCTCGTCATGCTTATTGAATCCATCGCCTCGAAATGCCGTCACTTGACATGGTTTGCCTTGCTCGGATTCCTTGTACCTTGCGCTTCTCGTGCTGCTGACGCAATCGACATCTCGTACGTTCCGCAGAATGCCATCGGCGCCGCGGTTGTTCATCCACAGCGATTATCTCAGACACCGGAATTGGAGCTTGTGCCGTGGGAGGTAATTCAAGCGGCGGTTCAGAATGAACTGGGTTTCGATCCTCTCGCTATCGAACAAGCGATCGCTCTGGTGGCAGCCCCCGCCGGCCCAGCGCCGCCCGATTGGGGACTCATCTTGCGATTCAGCCAGCCGCAGCAGTTGGCCGGCAAGCTGATGGAGAACACCGAAGAGGCAGCCGTCGCCGGTACGACGTATCATCGAGGGCTGGGGCCGGCGTTGCCTAGTTTGTGTTTTATCGACGGCCGCACGCTGCTGGCCGGGTCCGAGCCCATGCTGCGCGAGATGATCACCGCAGGCGACGAATCGAGCCCGCTTCGCGATATGCTCGTGGCCATCCCAACGAGAAACGACTTCACGGCAGTCCTGGCTTTCGGCCCGATCCGCGAATTGGTCAAGCAGGCATTGACTCAGGTGCCTCAACTGCCGCCACCGCTACAGCCGCTTTTGGACGTGCCCGACCAGTTGGATTCGGTGATGGTGGCGTTGAACTTCTCTCGGGAGCGCGCCAGTGGAATCAAACTGACCGCGACGGACGCCGCAGCGGCCGAGAAACTGGAAGGAACGCTCCTGCAGTCAATGGCTGTCGCCAAACAATTGCTTATGGGCCAAATGCTGCAGTCGATGCAAGGCGAAGATGACCCAACCTCGCAAGCCATGGTCCAGTATCTGACGCGAGTGGCCAACAGCATCGAGAAGAAGCTGCAGCCCAAACGCAGCGGCAAGGATCTGGTAATCACGGCCAGTGCCGACTACGCCACGACCGGAGTGATGGTTGCCCTGTTACTGCCGGCCGTCCAAGCGGCTCGCGAAGCAGCTCGCCGTACAAGCGCATCGAACAATCTCAAGCACATCGGCATTGCCATGCACAACTTTCACGACACGTACGGGAGTCTCCCGCCCGCCGCGAAATTGGACGCCGACGGCAAGCCGCTTCTGAGTTGGCGTGTGCAGTTACTGCCGTTTGTTGAAGAGGCGAACTTGTACGATGAATTCCATTTGGACGAGCCCTGGGATAGCGAACACAACAAGAAGCTGATCGAACGCATGCCCGAGGTTTACCGCAACCCGAACCTGCCGGGGGTAGACTTCAAGACCAATTATCTGGCCGTTACGGGCAAAGGCACGGCGTTCGGCGGCAAGGAGGGAACGAAGTTTCAGGATGTGATCGACGGGACAAGCAACACGATCATCGTCGTGGAAGCCAATGCCGATCGCGCAGTGATCTGGAGCAAGCCGGACGATCTCAAGTTCAACCCGCAACAGCCGCTGGCGGGACTGGGCGATCTCCGACCCAACGGTTTCCAGTCGCTATTCATGGATGGCTCTGTCCATTTCATCGCCAAGACGATTGACGCGGAGGTGCTGCAAGCCCTGATTACAATTGCCGGCCGCGAGGCCGTTCCGCGCGGTGGGTTCTGAGCACGCGGCCGCGTACGGACGGAAATGGAAACTCAGTCGACGCAGAAGCAAGTGGGGCACGATTCCATCGTGCCTGGCACGTTGGAAACGTGCCCCACGGTCAGTTTGCGGCGGTTGTTGATTCGCCGATCCTTGGTCAATAGGGGGACGATCCTCTACTGATACAAGAACAGCGGGTAGGGGCAGTCCTTGATCATCGCCAGCGTCGTGGAGCCAAAGAAACGGGCTCGAAGTCCTCCGGTGCCGAACGCGCCCATGACGATCATTCGCGGTGCGAGGTCCGCGAAATGTCGGTTCAGCACCGAGACCACCTTGTCCCCTGAGGCGATCGGATGGGTCGTCGCGGAAATGTCGTGATGGCTCAATAACGCTGCGGCTTCGTCACAAAGCCGCCGGGCTTCGGCTTCGTCGCGATTGACACTGATCAGGTGCACTTTCGTTTCTTCTTGCAGCAAATGGAGAAGGATCCACATGTGCAAGGCTCGCGATGCTTGAAGGCTGCCGTCGTAAGCGATGACGACGCCCCGACCACCGAGATTGCGTTCGGGCGTGATGATGATAGGCCGTGGGTGGTCCCGAACCAATCGCATAACCGTGTCGTCCGACTGTTCTCTGGTCTCAAAATGGAAGTTCGTGTGGCGTCCGATCAGGATCACGTCATGCTGGCAGGCCGCCCGCTCGATCTGTTCGTAAGGATGGCCTTCACTCCGGATCACCGAACACGGCACACCCGCCTTGTGGCAACGAGCTTCGAAATCGTCCAAGATCTGTGCGACTTTCTCTTGGGCGTCCCGCAACCGCGTCTCGTCGCGATCGACTTTGAACGCGCCGCCGCCGATAGGTGCAGCCTCCCGCCGCTCGATTGCTGGTCGATCGACAACGGCCACCCCGGTCAGATGAATAGCACATCCCGATCCGTCGGACCGCGAGCCGACATACTGGCAGAAACCGATTGCTTTCTCCTGAGCCATCGTACTGGCCTCGGTGGCGTCGAGTGCCAAGAGTGCACTTCGGATCATGGGAAGTTCCTTTCGCGAAACGAGTTGGTTCTCATGCAGAGAACTCAGGCTGAAAGCTGAGCACGGACGGCTCCAGATAGACTATCTTACCAGTCTTCCGGCCGTGTCCAAAGCACACAGAAAATGTAATTCGCGGCCGTGTCGTTTCGTTCCCGCAATTGCAGCCCTGATTCGCATGCGACGCTCGCGTCGAGGGTTTGTACATGGTATGACTATACACGTACTCGGCAACACTTTCACGCGTCATGTGAGACGCGTTTCTAGCGTGCCTTTGGTATGCGCACGTTGGAAAAGTGCCTCACGTTAGTAGTTACGGCGTCGAGGGTACCGATGCGGTTTTCTTCGAAGGAGTCTGTCATGCGTGGCACAACTCGTTTCGTTCTGCTTACTATCGTCTTGTCTGTGGCTTGCGCCACTGCTCGTTGTGCGCAAGCCGCGGAACGCGCGAACATCGTGGTGATTCTGGTGGACGATTTACGATGGGACGAACTGGGGTGTACCGGACACCCGTTCGTCCGTACTCCACACATCGACCGGATTGCTCGCGAGGGAGCCCGCTTTCGGAACGCGTTCGCGACCACGCCGCTTTGCTCGCCCAGCCGAGGCTGTTTCCTGACCGGCCAGTACGCTCACCATCACGGTGTTGTCGACAACACGAATCGCAGCGCCCTGAGCCATCGCCTGGTCACCTTTCCTCGCATCCTTCAAGCAGCCGGGTATGAAACAGCGTACGTTGGCAAATGGCACATGGGCAACGACGACACGGCCCGTCCCGGATTCGACTACTGGGCCTCGATGAAAGGCCAGGGAACGTCGTTCGATCCGGAACTGAACGAGAACGGACGGCGCGCCAGCTACACCGGCCACACGACCGACGTGTTGAACGAAAGGGCCGTGGCTTTCGTCCAGAAGCGACGAGACGAGCCGTTTTGCCTGTACTTCGCACATAAGGCGCTGCACCCCGAACTGGTTCAATTCGACGACGGCAGTATCTCCGATCCAAAGGCTGCGGAATTCATGCCGGCCAAGCGGCATAAAGACCTGTACGCCGATGCTCCGATTCCTCGCCGGTTGAACGTGACCGATACGTTGGAGGGAAAAGCTGCATTGCAGCGTAGAATCGCCGGCCTGCCGCCGTTGGGGCCTGAGACGGGGACTTCGGACGAAACGATCCGCGACCGCTTGCGCATGTTGGCGGCAATCGACGAAGGCGTGGGACAACTGCTGGACGCACTCGAAAAGACGGATCAATTGGACGACACCGTGTTCGTCTTCACCAGCGATCACGGCTACTGGTATGGCGAGCACGGGCTGAGCGTCGAACGGCGGCTGCCGTATGATGAAGCCGCACGAATTCCGCTGCTGGTGCGTTACCCGCGGCTGGTCAAGGCGGGCGGCTTGGTCGACGACATGGCGCTGAGCATCGACTTGGCCCCCACGCTGCTAGAGCTGGCTGGCTTCGAACCACCGCATACCATGGATGGCCGCAGCCTGGCTCCGCTGCTACAGGGCAAACGGCCCGGAGATTGGCGTACGTCTTTCCTGATCGAGTACTACACCGACACCGTGTTCCCACGAGTGCTCGACATGGGCTACAAAGCCATCCGTACCGAACGGTACAAGTACATTCGCTACATCGACCTGGAAGGCATGGACGAGTTGTACGATTTGAAGTCCGATCCGTATGAG